>ENA-OQEL01000152-OQEL01000152.1-human-gut-metagenome-genome-assembly--contig:-NODE-152-length-26998-cov-4.508541_pt1 | contig 26998 bp, 31 predicted proteins | sample MGYA00242796_ERZ504637 | MGnify/ENA primary metagenome ERZ504637 (study PRJEB26092, sample SAMD00036306) | human gut metagenome | host: Homo sapiens | study: EMG produced TPA metagenomics assembly of... | reverse complement strand
GAGAAGAACTCGCAAAAAAGAATGATGATGAATTGACAATTTTCCGCCGTCGTAACATCGGATTTATCTTCCAAAATTATAATCTGGTTCCGATTTTGAATGTATATGAAAATATCGTCCTGCCTGTGGAACTGGATGGCGATACAGTAGACCAGAAATTTATGGACGAAGTTGTGTATATGTTGGCTTTAGAAGATAAACTGGAAAATATGCCGAACAATCTTTCAGGCGGTCAACAGCAACGTGTAGCGATTGCACGAGCTTTAATTACGAAGCCTGCGATTATCCTTGCTGATGAACCGACCGGAAATCTTGATAGCAAGACCAGTGCAGATGTGTTAGGGCTTTTGAAGCATACCAGCGGAGAATTTAATCAGACCATTGTAATGATTACTCACAACAACGAGATCGCTCAACTCGCAGACCGCATTGTACGGATTGAAGATGGTAAAATTGTTGGCTAAAGGAGGTGGGAATTATGAATTATCCTTTTGAAAATGATACCAGTGCAGTAATTAAAAAATTAGCACGAAAAAGTGTGCGTTTTGATAAGAAGAAAAACTTATTTTGCCTTTCGGCAATTATTGTAGCCGTTGCTATGATAATGATGTCGTTGCTCACAGTGCAAAATATCATTTATCAAAATCAGAAAGAAATCGAAGGATTACATCAAGGGATTTTCTTTGACATTACGCAGGACAGTAAAGAAAAGTTGTTAGCAAACGAAGAAGTAAAAAGTGTAGGACTTTCCTGTAATATCAAAACAGTGAAAGAAATTCTAAAGAACTGTCTCTGATTTATTATGATGATGACATGCTTAGTTTGATTCCTGCCTTTGACGGAAAATATCCAGAGAAAGCAAGTGAAATTGCTGTTACAGATGCCTTTTTTTGGCCAGTGAAAATAAGTCTCCGGAAATCAACGCCATAGTTCAGTTGAATCTGGATGGTACTTTGAAGAATTATACTATTGTTGGTATTTATCATGATAAAACTTCTACCGCTTATCCTGTTTTTGTTTCACTTGAAAAATGCCGGGAATTACGTGGAAATAACCTGCTTAATGGATATGTTTGGCTTGAAAATGCAGATACCCTTACAAAAGACGAAGCAACAGAAATATTATCTCAAATTTCAGAGGAGACTGGACTGAATAATTGGACAGTCAGCAGTTACTATGATTATGTAAATACAACTTTGTCCTTCAGTAATTATGCGGTATATGGTGTAGTTGCTGCCATTTTGTTTTTAGCTGCCGCACTTGTAATTTACAGCATTTTCTATATTTCGGTTGGACAAAAAGTTGCTGAGTTCGGACAGCTTCGGACAATAGGGGCAAGTAAAAAGCAAATTTATAAAATAGTTCTTAAACAGGGTTATATGCTTGCAGTTCCGGGGATTTTAATTGGTAGTATCATGGGAACGATCATCAGCTATTGTCTGCAATCAAAAGGCTGGTCAGTATTTGCATTTATTGTTTCTCTATGTGGCGCATGCCTTTTTGGAATACTGCTTGTTTATATTAGTGTTCGTAAACCAGCAAAAATTGCAGCGAATACTTCTCCAATTTCCGCCCTGAAAAATCCAGTGGGAATTGTAAATTACCGCACTCACAAAAGACATCGTATTACGCCTGTATATTTAGCGAAAATCAGCTTTTCCAGAAACAGAAAAAAATCTCTATTGACCATTTTATCATTGGGACTGTGCGGAGTTATATTTTTTCCTTGCAGCAAGTTATCAGAGTTCTTTTAATGCCGAGAGTAGCTCGTTATTGGGATATGAAGTACGGAGATTTCAAAATCAGCATTGATTTAGAAAACGAAAGTGTAAAATTTGGATGCTCTCTTGCAGAAAGAATATTTTTCTGATTATGTAAAGCGTGTTGGAGATATAGAGGGAGTTAGCAATATATTTACTTATGCTACCGTACCAGTTGATTTCTCAACAGACAATGATATTTCAGATAGCACCTTGATGCTCGGCTATAATGAAAAGGATTTGGCGTCGCTAAATGCAGCGGTTTTGTCTGGAAATATTACTGATGATACAGAATTAGTTGTAAGTGATCCCGAACGTATTTATGATGTTTACCATTGGAAACCTCAAATTGGGGATACTGTGACCTTTAATTTCAAAAATCATAGTGGTAAAACAATAACAAAAGCATTCAAAATTGGTGCAATCACTTCCAGCAATGATGGAATGGGTGGCTATATTTTCAGAATGCCGGAAAATATGCTCAAAGAACTTGCAGGTTATGACTGTACATACGCAATCGAAATACAAGCAGAAACTGAATATCAGGAGATAATCGAGCAAGAACTCAAATTACTCGTTTCTGACAATAGGGATGTTCGCTTACAAACCCTTCAAGATTTTATTGTAGAACACCAATCAGACAATCGTGCAGGTTTTACATTAGCTTATGCGATTGCAGCCATCTTGTGGATATTTGCGGTCATCAATCAAATCAATCTTACTGTGACAAATCTTTTATCACAGAAACAGGAAATGGGCACACTAAAATCTATTGGTATGACAAATAAGCAGTTGAAGCAAGCATTTATGATGGAAGGTCTTTTTACTACTTTGATTGCATTGCTTATAACTGCTGTTGTTGGAATCCCCGGCGGATATGCAATCGGTATATTTTTGAAAAATGCAGGCATGTCTACGGGATTTGTATTTCCGGTTGTTGCTTTTACTCTTTTTGCTGTTGCTATGTTTATGCTTGAAAGTTTGATGACAATATTGCTTATTCATTCATGGAAGAAGCAATCTGTTATTGCAATAATGCGAAATTGATGATAGAAAGCTTTTCATATCTCGGTCAGCTCCACAATTACATTACTCTGCTGATACAGCCAGTCCGTAAAATTCTTTTCGGGCTGGCTGTTCCTGTTTTTTACAGCCTTTTTTCTCTGTAATACTTCTTTTCATACAGTAAAATTTTCACTAGGCTGGTATGGAGTAATTTTACTGTCTATACAGTAAGTTGAAAATACTAATATGGTCTTTTTTCTAACCAAACTTTAAGATAACATCTAATTCCAACATATGCGCCCTGCGAAAGTACGAAAAGCAATAGAAGATTTACTGACAGTACTTTTTTGATTGATTCTCCAAAATAAATGACAATAGCAACACTTGTCAGTATCATTAGTAGAGTAATAACATCCCAACAGTTTTTCTTATATAATTCTATAACCTTTATTTCTATCAGTATCGCCAGCATCCCTGTTCCTGCCATACATATTCCTACAATCAATATTAGCAATAACCAATATACCATTCCGGCTATAAAAGCATTTGGAATTTTTGTACTAATCTGTGCCGCAGAATGCCCGGCATCAATCGTCCATCCGACAAAGGTTTGTATGAATGATGCTAAATCATTGAAGAATGATTTACAATCGACAAGGAACATATCTGACTGTACTGCCTGAAAAAGAGTGGTTGTCAACGAATACCATGCAAGAAGGAACAAGGTTGTTTGGAACATTACCGTTTTTGCTTTATATTGTCCTGCAAGTTGCTCTTTTTGTGTTTCGTATCTTGCTTTTGCATTCTGATAGGCTGTCCGGTCACAGGCTTCGCATTTTTTATAGAGTACCGGCTTTTCTACCGGTATCTCTACGATTTTCTGATGTGTCCGGGCATAATCCCGTTGTTGTGTTAAGCATCGTATTTTATCTTGACATTCCTCTATCGTGACGTTTGCGCTTCGCAGCTTCTCTTTCTCGCTCCGCAATGCTCTGTCTGCCAGCTTCAAGTCGTTCTTTAATGCTTGAATATTCCCGGCTCTGTTCTCTTTGTTTAATTTCTCGTTCAAGGTCAGAGATTCGTTGAGCTGCGTCTTCAGTTCCACGATAAGCTGGTCTTTCTGTTCCAACTCTTCTTGTATCTCCTCGGTCAAGAGCAGAAGTTCTTCCAACTGTTCGGCGTTCTTTAATTCTCTGGATTCGTTCATCTATATCACGTCCTTTCTCTACCTGCTGTTCCAGTTCAGCAATTCGGTGTTCTGTTTCAGTAATAAACTGTTTTCGCTGTTCAGCTTCTGTGCCAATATCTGCCATTGCTGATTTTCGTTTTCCAAAAGTTCTATCTTCGTTTTCTGTTCTTCCATCTTGGAAAGCAGTTCCTCGGTATTTGGCAAAATGTTGAGCAGCTCGGATAACTCGCTGTTTAATTTTTGCAATTTCTGATTCTGTTCCTGCATAAGAGAGAGTTGGGTGTCCCGGTTCTGCATTTCCAGAAGCATTTCTGCCATTAAGGTCTGCTGTTCTTCGATTTGCCCAATCATAGATTCCATTAAGGGTATAATTTCCCGGCTTTCTTCTAATGTCATTTAATCGCTCCTTCCATAATGATAATGCACCAGATACTTTCCCAAAGGTGTCCAGTATCTTTTGCAATAACGTGTTTTGTTGTTTTATGATTTGATTTTCCGCTACTTTCCACGAACCTTTTATTTCCTGCCCGGCAAGAAACTTCTGTTCAATCTTTCTTGCGTCAGCACCTTCATGGATGGTAGGAATCTGGAGTTTTCCCTGCTTTTCATAAGAACGGTGATCGACCTGATTATGCAAAGGCAGATGTTCATTACACACCTTTGCCCACTCGCTCCGCCACAGTTCACAGTTTTTTGGATTGTTCCATCCCGTAGCATCGGTCAGTACCCGTTTCCATTGCAGGCGGTTTCTTGCACCAATCTTCTGGATTCCGTTTTCATCTAATACAGGGATACGGATTCCATGACGGTCAGGGTTTTTCTTATCCTGCCACCAGTTCGGATGGGATTCATCAATCACGATATTTCCGCTTTTATCTCTGACAAAACCCCAATCTTTGACTTCTTTCTTCCCCCAAGAATGATCCGGGTTAAAAGGGCGCATTGTCAGAAGCAGATGGACATGAGGATTGCCATCCCCTTTGTCGTGGATACTCCAATCAGCACACATTCCCTTATCCACAAATGTTTTTTTTGATATAGTCGGCTGTATATTGAATCTGTTCCTGTCTGCTCCATTCTTTTGGGAGGGCAAATTCAAATGACCTGCCAAGTTGGGCATCTGCACTTTTTTCAATCTTCAATACCTCATTCCATAACCGTTGTTTCTGAAATGTGATTTTAAATTTTTCTAAAGCAGCTTCTTTATCTTCTGACCTTTTGTATCGGACAGATTTTTGAAAGCGTTTTATATTTTCTTCTGGTACTATCTGCCATTCAGGAGGTGCGTTTTCGCACATCATCAGACTGGTGTAGACCACTTCTTTTTTAGAAGTGTAATAACTGATTCTCCCGGTTTCCTCGTTTTTCATCACATCCCCATTGAGATATGCGGAAGCGGAGATAACAGATTTCCCTTTACTTCGTCCGACTATTTTGACTGTGTAATGAAAAATCGCCATGTCTGGATTCCTCCTTTCTGCACATCCGGCATAGATTTCCGGCAACATTGCTTTCAGTTTTAGAAAAAGCAGTATTGCCGGAACGCCCTCTGCGTAAGAGTGCCCTGCGCATAGCAGCCTGCATGGAATGCGCCTCTCTGGCGAAGAGTGCCTCCTGCGGCATGAGCAGGTCTGGCTGAAAGCCCCGCCGACGGAACGAGCCCGGCAAGCGTGAGCGAAGACCGGTTGCCACTTGTGGCAAACTTATTGGGACGACCTCTGGTTGTCCATAAGTGCGCCCTTCATGAAAAAGCAATGAAGGGAATGAAAAACTCATCCCCCGCCATTACACTTCCTCCATATCGGTATTTGTTTCTTTCTGCATTGCCTTTGAAAAAATTTCCCATTGGCTTCCTGCTTTTTCAGAAAACCAATCAGCTTTGGGATGTCCTCTTCCTCAATAGGCGCACCGAGAACGGATTCCACCGCACCGCCAACCTGACAGAGCCTATGGGTTCGTTTTTTACTTTCTTCGGCTTTCTTTCGTTTCAGAAGTTCTTTCTTCTGTACTGCATATCGTTTTGCTTTTTCAAGGCTTTCCTGTTCCTTCTTTTCCATTTCAAGCATTCGTTCTTCATAACTTTTTGTTGATTTTGCCATGATTACATTCCCCTTTCTTTTACAAACATAAGTTCTCGGTTGCGTATCAGAAGAAGCACATGGTATAATCTTCTTGCGTGTAGGTATATCATGGCTTCGGTCTGATAGAACCTTTGGCGGTTTCTTGGGAAGCCGCCTTTTTAATTTGCCGCAGTTCTTGTTACGGCTTTTACATTTCCTCTATCCCTCAAATCACGACCTTCATTAGCTTCCATAAACATTTCCAGAATATCGGTTTTAATCAGGACTTTGCGACCAACCTTTAATACTGGAAGTTTCTTCCATTCTACAAGCTGTCTTAAGGTATTTCTGCCGATTCCCGTATAGTCAGCAGCTTCTTCGATGGATAATGCAATTTTTCTTTGCGTCATATAATCACCTCCTTATAAATTGCATTATGCAATTCTTGTGATGTAAGTATATCCTTTTCACATCTTTTTGTCAAGCGTTACGAAATATTAAAAATAATTTTTAAGTTGCATATTGCAATTACAGAAAAACAATGCTATAATTCATACATACCGAAAAAGGAGGCAGTCAGCATGAAAGATAAAGAACTACGCAAGCTGATAGGCAGCAGAATAAAACAGCGCCGTCTGGAATTGAATCTGACACAGCCTTATGTCGCAGAGAAGATGGGAGTTACCGCTTCCACAATCCTGCGTTATGAGAATGGTTCGATTGACAATACGAAAAAAATGGTGCTGGAAGGTCTTTCGGAAGCACTCCATGTATCCGTGGAATGGCTCAAAGGGGAAACAGATGAATATGAAACCGACATTACGGATAAGAGAGAATTACAGATTCGTGATGCGATGGGAGATATTCTGGAACAGTTACCGCTTGCCCTTACCAAAGAAGAAGATGCTTTTTCAAAAGATTTATTACTGCTGATGTTAAAACAATATGGTCTGTTTTTGGATTCCTTCCAGTTCGCCTGCAAAAACTTCAAGGGAAATGCTGGTCAGACGGATATTGCCAAAGCAATAGGGTTTGAATCGAATGAGGAATATAATGAGATTATGTTCTTAAGGGAAATCACTCACACCATCAATGCTTTTAATGAGATGGCAGACGTTGTAAGGCTCTATTCCAAGAAACCAAAAGCAGCAGAACAAAGGCTTGCAAATCTTTTATCAGAAGTCTTATACGAAGATTCCGAATCGGTATAGTAAGACAACCGGAGTTATGATATACTTACACGCAAGAAGCATTTCATCAGTTCCGATTGTCTGATATCGAAAGGAGACATACGATTATGGCAAAAGGATCTGTAAGAAAAAAGGAAAGAAATGGTACTACCGCTTCTATGTAGAGGACGCAAGCGGCAATCTTGTTCAGAAAGAATGCGTTGGAACAGAAAGCAAAAGTGAAACGGAAAAACTGCTCCGTCAGGCAATGGATGATTATGAGAAAAAGAAATTTGTTGCCAAAGCGGAAAATCTCACAGTCGGACAGCTTTTGGATGTGTGGGCAGAGGAGGAATTAAAAACAGGTACGCTCAGCAATGGTACGGTGGAGAATTACCTCGGAACAATCCGAAATATTAAGAAACACCCATTGGCAGAACGGAAACTGAAAAATGTAACCTCTGAACATTTGCAATCCTTTTTTGATTTGCTTTCCTTCGGGGGAGTTCATCCCGACGGAAAAGAGAGAAAGGGTTACAGCAAAGATTATATCCATTCTTTTTCCGCAGTCATGCAGCAGTCCTTCCGTTTTGCAGTATTTCCAAAGCAGTATATTACGTTCAATCCCATGCAGTATATTAAACTGCGGTATCAGACGGATGAAGTGGATTTGTTTTCCGATGAGGATATGGACGGAAATGTCCAACCAATTTCACGAGAAGATTATGAAAGATTGCTTGCTTATCTGCAAAAAAAGAACCCAGCCGCAATACTTCCAATCCAGATAGCCTATTATGCCGGGCTTCGTATTGGAGAAGCCTGCGGTTTGGCATGGCAGGACGTAAATCTGGAAGAACAATGCCTTACCATAAGACGCAGCATCCGATATGATGGCTCAAAGCGCAAATATATCATCGGACCAACCAAGCGGAAAAAAAGTAAGGGTTGTTGATTTTGGAGATACACTGGTAGAGATTTTCCGTAATGCCCGGAAAGAGCAGTTAAAAAATCGAATGCAGTACGGAGAACTTTATCACACGAACTACTACAAAGAGGTCAAAGAGAAAAACAGAGTGTACTACGAATATTATTGCTTAGACAGAACAGAGGAAGTCCCGGCAGATTATAAAGAAATTTCTTTCGTCTGTTTAAGACCGGATGGTTGTTTGGAACTTCCAACTACTTTGGGGACTGTTTGCAGAAAGGTGGCAAAAACATTAGAGGGATTTGAAGGCTTTCATTTCCACCAGTTACGTCACACCTATACAAGCAACCTTTTAGCAAATGGAGCTGCCCCAAAAGATGTGCAGGAATTGTTGGGACACTCAGATGTCAGTACCACAATGAACGTCTATGCTCACTCCACAAGAGATGCGAAACGAAAATCAGTTCGGCTTCTTGATAAAGTGGTAGGCAATGACTAAAAAATTTCCCTTATTTCCCTTGTGATTATCTCATAAGGGCAAAAATAAGGGAAACTACATATCATTTCACTAATGAACAGGCGGGAAAGCCTGTAAAATAGGGAAAGTTAGAGGAATAATTATATAAATTCCAGTATAGACACTTCTCCTGTCGCTCTTGTCTTTTCCATGTCTATCACACGCTGGTTTGCAGAGCCCTTGAATTTGAGCGTGATATCCTTCTGTTCCTCTATAAACGGACCATCTACCAGGACATCTATCATAGATAAAAGTTCATCCGTATACTCTGTGTGCTTGCGTCCGTTTACAAGCAGTTCCTCGTACAGATAGCCTGTGTAAGCCCACACATCCTTATCGGGATAGCGTTCCTTAACTCTTCTCATAAACGGCACAAGTGCCTCCTGATTCTCCTCCTCAAAAGGATCACCGCCTAAAAGGGTAATTCCCTGCACATAGGCAGGCTTAAGCGAGTCGAGTATCTCGTTTTGTATCTGTTCATCAAACGGCTCTCCATAGTCAAATTCCCATGTCTGCGGCTGAAAACAGCCCTTACAGTGATTTCTGCAGCCTGATACAAAAAGCACAGTGCGGCAGCCCAGTCCGTTTGCTATGTCACAATATTTTATTCCTGCGTAGTTCATACTTTTTCCTCGTATCTGAGATTATAGTTCCATTTAAAAATTGCACTGCCTATTATTATAACATATCCTATCACACTTAGATAGTCCGGTATCTGTTGTAAAAATACAAAGCCCAGCAGAGCGGCAAAGATAACCTGCGAATAGTCGAACACCGATATCTCCTTTGCAGGTGCCTTTGTGTATGCCTTTGTGATTGAAAGCTGTCCGCCTGTAGCGGCAGCTCCTGCAAAAAGCAGCATGACAATCTGATATACACTCATAGGCTTTGCTCCGACAAGCAGAAACGGAGCCGTCACTATACATGAAAATACCGAAAAGCACATGACTATCACAGGTCCTCTCTCTCCCTGCTTACCGAGCTTTCGCACAAATGTATACGCTACACCTGCGCCAAAACCTCCTATTACACCAATCATGGCATTAAAAAACTGCACATTCATAGATGGCTTCACCACAAAAACAGCACCTATAAACGCCGTTACCACGCACAGCCACTCTGTCTTGTTTGCTTTCTCCTTAAGCACAAAATATGACATAATTATGGCAAAAAACGGTGACAATTTGTTTAGAATATTGGCATCTGCGATGGCCAGATGGTCAACTGCATAGAAATTGCATATAAGTCCTGTTGTTCCAAAGAAGCTTCGCAGAAAAAGTCCCTTCCAGCTATCCTTTTTTATTTTGAAGCCTTCATCACTTTTTGCAAGTAAGATAACAGCCGCTACTGCTGCTACCGCGTTCCTGAAAAAGGCCTTCTGCATGGTCGGCAAATCTCCCGACATCCTCACAAAAAATGTCATCAGGGCAAAAAAGAATCCTGCCATTATGATATATATTATTCCTTGTTTCTTATCGTTCATACTTATAGTATAACGTATTCTGTCAAGAGGGGATAAATCAAACGTCTGCCATTTTGCTCGCAAAAAAGGACCGCCCGGATGAGCGGTCCTTTTAAGATGAAGGGAAAATATAAAAGAAAATAGTTTTAGTTAATGGTCTGTATCAGCCCTTCACACTTCCCATGGCAACACCACCTACGATGTGCTTTGAAAGAATAAGGTAAACAACTATTACAGGAAGGATAGAGAATGTAATCATCATATATACCTTTCCCATATCAAACTTTAAGAAGTCTGCACTTCTAAGCTGTGCTAACAGGATTGGAAGTGTCTTCTTGTTATTTTCGTGTAATATAAGTGCCGGAGTGAAGTAATTGTTCCAGCTGCTTACAAAGGAGAAAATTACCTGTACTGCTATTGCCGGCTTCATCAGCGGAAGCACGATATGATTAAACGTCCTAAACTCTCCGGAGCCGTCAATTCTCGCTGCCTCAATCAGAGACAATGGAAGCGAGCTCTCCATATACTGCTTCATGTAAAAATATGTGACAGGTGCAGCAATAGTCGGAACTATGAGTGGAATAAATGAATCCATCAGTCCCATGCCTGTTACCAATTTAACAAATCCAAGTGCTGTAACCTGTGTAGGAATCATCATAACCATCAGTATGAATGTAGAGATGAATTTCTTGGCTTTAAACTCATATGCATGTATAGCATATGCTGTCATGGTCGAAAAATATACACATAGTACTGCACTGCAGGCTGCTACAAAAAGGCTGTTAAACATACCTCTTATGACCGGAAGTGTGTCATGTAAGAGTGAGTTCCAGTTATCAAGCAGATGTGCACTTGGAATTGCAGTAAATCCTGCCTGAAGCTCTCCATTTGACCTGGTTGCATTGATTATCATTACGTAAAACCAGAACAGACAGAAGAAAGAGATTATTACAAGCACGATATATGCTAAAGCACGTCTGGCATGTATTCCCATACCTTTATTTTTTTTGGTTTACATTTGCTGCCATATCGACCTACTCCTTTCTCTTATCATCGTTGCCGCTGAGCTTGAATACCGCTATACTAAGTATTGCCGTGATGATAAACAGTATGACTGACAATGCACCGGACATTCCATAATCCTTACTGTACAGACGTTTGTTTAAGTACATGATAAGTGTCATGCTTGATCTGACCGGATTACCGGTTCCGTTTGTCAAAATCTGTGGTACATCAAAGAGCTGTAAGCCGCCGATAAGTGATGTAATGATTACATATATCAGTATCGGCCTAAGGAGCGGAAGTGTTATCTTAAAGAACACCTGTGTGGATGTTGCTCCATCCACCTCTGCTGCCTCAAAAAGTGATGTATCGATTCCAAGCATACCTGCCATAAGCAGGATGGTTGTATTACCAAACCACATCAGGCAGTTCATCAAAGCAATGAGTCCTCTTGTACTGCCCACATGTGACAGGAACTTGTAAGGCTCTGAAATAAAGCCTATCTGCATAAGCAGATTGTTTATCGGTCCCCCATCAGCAAACAATGTAAAGAATAACAGAGAAAATGCTGAAGCCATAATCAGATTTGGCAGATATATAACTGTTTTAAAAAAATCTTGTTCCCTTGAGCTTTAGGCTGACATCCGAAAACCATGCTCCAAGAAGCAGTGATAAGAATATCTGCGGTATGAAGCACATAATCCAAAGAACCATTGTGTTCTTAAAATACTGCCAGATATCACCGGATGTGAACAATTTTTCATAGTTTTCAAATCCAACAAAGTTTGGGCCTACCTGTGTAAGACCGGACATATAATTTTCAAAAAAACTGTTGTAAATTGTAGTGATTAACGGTACCAGCTGAAATACTACGTATACAACGATAAACGGAATCAGAAATATATAGCCCCATTTATTATATCTGACCGCTTTACCTCCACTCTTTTTCATAATACCTACCTCCCAACTGGTATTGTAGTCAATGGTGATGTAATGCTGTTAACTGATTAACTTTGATTTTTAAAAAGAATACCCCGCCTGCCTGCTTACGCAAGGCAGACAGGGTATTTATTATTTTATATTGTTAGTTGTATGGTCAATTCATAAACTATATTATTCTGAGATGTCAGGATATTTCTCACAAACTGCCTTCTTGAATGTCTCAATAGCTGTATCCTTATCGCAGTTTCCTTCGAAGTAATCCTTCATAGCCTTCTGGAACTCCTCGTTGCAGCCCTGGTCATAAGCTGAAAGGTTGCTTAAATCGAGAGTCTTAACACCGGCTATATACATTGGTAATGGATTCTGTCCACCAAGTATTGTACTTGTGTAAGGCTTGTCGTCCTTGCCCATGATAGTTCCGTCTGCAAGACCATCCATAACTGTGCTGTTGTTTACGAAATCGTCATCCTTTACAACGATATCCTTCATGATATCATCGTCTGTTGTCATCTTGAGCATGATGTCCTTTACAAGGTCAGCATTGTCTGTTCCCGCTGCTGCACAGATCCATGTGCCGCCCCAGAAGAAGCCCTGTGGTCCCTGAGCTGCACCCCAGCCGCCCTGGTTTCCGATAGAGCCGGACTCATCTGCTGCCATTGAGAAGTTTACTAACCATGCAGGTCCAAAGTATGAGAATACTTTTCCTTCAGGATAGAAGCCCTTCTTCCAGTCATCTGACCATAGATCTGCTGTTCCCGTCTCGCCTGCGTCTACAAGCTTCTTAGAATCATCAACCCACTTCATGATGTTGTCATCAATCTGGATTTTCTTGTCATCGCTGACCCATTTCTTAGAAACGTTGTTAGAGTATACACGGTATGTATCGTTTGCTGTAGATGTCATCTTGTAGCCTGCTGCTTTCATCTTCTCAGCTGTAGCATTGAAGGCATCCCAGTCAGATACTGACTTCTGAACCTCATCCGGATCATCTGTTCCAAGTACCTCTTTTGCTGCTGCTCTGTTGTAGAAGAGAACACCCGGGCATCCCTGCCATGAAAGGCCCTTCAGGTTGCCCTCAGAATCAGTAACGACATCCTGTGTGTACTTATACTGCTTAGAGATATCGCTGTCTGTGATTCCCAGATCCTTGATTGGCATTGTGTAATCAGAGTCTACATACTTAGGTGCGTAATCAGCCTCTACCAGGAAGAGGTCAATCTTGTCATCTGCCGATGCATCAGCCTGCTTCAAAAGTGTCTCATCAAGGTTGTTCTGGTACGCATTGTTCTCACTAGGTGTGATATTCCAGACTACATCAATATCTCCGATTTTGCCATGTGTTGCATCCACCTTCTTGTAATCAGGATAGTGGTCTGTGATACGGCTCTGGAACTCTTCATTCCAGCAATAGATATTGAGAATCTTGCCATCGTTTGTCACTTCAGTTTTTGCATCGCCTTTCTTGTCAGCGCTTCCTGTGTCAGATGCATTTCCGCTGCCACAGCCTGCCAGTAATGATGCTGCCATTGTTGCGCAAAGTAATGCGCTTACGAGTTTCTTTTTCATAGAAAAATCCTCCTTCTCGCTTCAGGTTTAAACCTGTTAGTAAATGTTAGTAAAAAAGTAGTAAAATATATTAAATTCTGCCTACGGATTCCCCCTCCAGCAAAATTCCTTCAACAACAGCTCTCTCCACAAGTGCTGTTTTAGGCTTTTTAATGATGCTTATCAACCTGTCTGCTGCTTCCCTGCCTATCTTGTCAGTGTCCTGTCTGATAGTGGTGAGCTTCGGGCTTAGCATCTGTGAAACTCTTGTACCATCGTATCCTGCTATTGATATATCCTCCGGAATCCTAAGCCCTCTGCTTCTTATAACATTGATGCCTCCGATTGCCGCCGTGTCATCCGGATAGATGATACATGTAGGTTTGTCAGGTAAATCAAGTAAATATTCTGTCTGCTTTGCAACATCCTCTGCTTCCAGATACCTTGCTTCCCTGACATACTCCTCAGGAATATCTATTCCATGCTTCTCAAGTGCCCTGTAATATGCTGCCAGCCTGTCACGTGTAACACTCGAAAAATCCTGTCCATGTATGTAAGCGATTTTCTTATGTCCCATGCTTATTATGTAATCAAGCAGCTCGCCCATACACTTTACATTGTTGGAACATACTGCCGAACAGCTATAGTGTACGTAGTCAATTGTGACCACCGGTATGTCGCTGCTCATCAGTTCCTGCACCTCATTGTCCTGAAACCTTGCACATACGATTACGACACCATCGAAATTTCTGTACTTACAGTGCTCCAGGTATGATAAATTTTTTTCCAACAGGACTTGTATTGATAAATGTAATATCATATCCAAGCATCTCAGCCTGTGCCTTGATTCCGTTTAGCACTCCGGCAAAATACTCATGCGTAAGTCCCATCGCCGCCTCATCGAAATACAGTACTCCGATGTTGTTCGACTCTTTTGTCTTAAGAACTCTGGCCGCAGCATTAGGAAGATATCCCATTTCCTTAGCTATTTTCTTTATTCTGTTTTTGGTCTCAGCGCCAATATCCTTCTGGTCATGTAATGCCTTGCTGACCGTCGCTGTCGAAACACCACATCTTTGTGCTATGTCTTTTAGTGATACCATATCGTTTCCTCATTTCGAATTGATTTCTTAATCGTTTTCGTATCTTTACTATACCACAATTTGTTATTATTGCAATCCCTAATTTACATTTTCAACATTTTTCACACTTTTTATTATCTTTTATTGTACATTTTGTATAGTGTCATGTTATGTATTTAAAACGATTACTCTTTTGGTCTTAATTATTATACAATTATAATTCCTTAAGTGATATTATCTCATCAGCATTTTTAACTATAATATGCAGTTTTCTTTGTATATATGTCATAAAAGCATTATTTTTTATTGTTTTATGCTTGATTTTTAGATATTCGCATTATATACTTCTATATATAAACAGCTTAAACGTTTGCGTATATTTAATAAAAAAGGAGATTTTATATATGAAATTTGGACACTTCGATGATCAAAACAAAGAGTACGTCATCACCTCTCCAAGGACTCCGTTACCATGGATCAACTACCTCGGATGTGAGAATTTCTTTTCTCTGGTATCAAATACCTGCGGTGGCTACAGCTTCTATAAGGATGCAAAGCTTCTGCGTCTCACCAGATACCGCTACAACAACGTGCCATACGACAGCAACGGACACTACTACTATATAAAGGATGGCGACACAATCTGGAATCCGGGCTGGATGCCTTCTAAGACCGAGCTTGACTCATACGAATGCCGTCATGGCATGGGCTATTCTGTTTTCACAGGAGTAAAAAACGGCTTAATGGCTCAGCTTACCGACTTTGTTCCTATGGGCTCTACCTGCGAGATCAATAAGCTCACATTAAAAAACACATCTGATAAGAAAAAAGACTTTTCGGTTTTCTCATATGTAGAGTTCTGTCTGTGGAATGCCATGGATGACATGACCAACTTCCAGCGTAACTTCTCTACCGGAGAGGTTGAGATTCACGCCGGTGGCTCCCAGCTCTTCCACAAGACAGAATACAGGGAACGCCGCAATCACTATGCTGTATATGCTGTAAATGCCTCTGTTGACGGATTTGACACAGACAGGGATTCATTCTTAGGTGCCTACGGCGAAAACAGCGCGCCTTCCGTTGTAGTAAATGATCAGTCTAAGAACTCTGTTGCAAGCGGCTGGGCTCCTGTCGGCTCTCATCACCTGAAGGTAGCTCTTGAGCCGGGCGAAGAAAAAACATATATATTTGTACTTGGATATGTAGAAAACCCTGTGAACGAAAAATGGGTTGGACGCGCTGAAGACGGAATCATAAACCGAGCTCCTGCCGATGCACTCCTTGCAAGATTTGACACCACCGAAAAAACCGACGCTGCTTTAGCAGAGCTTAAGGCTTACTGGGATAAGCTGCTTGGTCACTTTAGTATCTCTTCATCGGAGGAAAAGCTTGACCGCATGGTAAATGTATGGCATCAGTATCAGTGCATGGTTACCTTTAACATGAGCCGCTCTGCTTCTTATTTTGAATCAGGCATCGGACGAGGCATGGGCTTTAGGGATTCCTGTCAGGATCTGCTTGGCTTCGTGCATCTGATTCCTGACAGAGCCAGGGAGAGAATACTCGACATCGCAGCCACACAGTTTGAGGACGGCTCTGCTTATCATCAGTACCAGCCGCTCACCAAAAAGGGCAATGCCGACATAGGATCAGGCTTCAACGATGACCCTCTGTGGCTTATCGCTGCTGCCGCTGCTTACATCAAGGAGACAGGCGACTACTCTATTCTTGACGAGTCAACACCATATGACAGCGATCCTTCAAAGGCAACTGACTTTATGGAGCATCTGCGCCGCTCCTTCAACTATACAATCAATCATCTCGGACCTCATGGTCTGCCACAGATTGGACGTGCTGACTGGAACGATTGTCTGAACTTAAACTGCTTCTCCGAGGAGCCTGGTGAGTCCTTCCAGACCTTTGGACCATCTGAAGGACCTAATGCCGAATCTGTTTTTATCGCAGGCATGTTTGTAAAATATGGAAAAGACTATGTAAAAATCTGCAGACACAAGGGACTTTGCGACGAGGCTGATACAGCCCAAAAGGCTATTGAACAGATGGAAAAGACCGTCATGGATGCCGGCTGGGATGGCGAGTGGTATCTTCGTGCTTACGACCACTATAAGCACAAGATTGGTTCCAAGGAATGTGAGGATGGAAAAATCTTTATTGAGCCACAGGGCTTTTGTGTTATCGCTGAAATCGGAAAGGATGAAGGACTCTGCCTTAAGGCAATGCAGTCTGTTGAGAAATATCTTGATACTAAATATGGCATCGTGCTCTTGCAGCCGCCTTACCACAGATATCATGTGGAGCTTGGTGAAATCTCTTCTTATCCACCGGGATACAAGGAGAATGCCGGCATCTTCTGCCACAACAATCCTTGGATTTCTATAGCTGAGACTGTTATCGGCCGTGGAAACAGAGCATGGCAGGTATACACCCGGACCTGTCCTGCATACATTGAGGATATCAGCGAAATTCACCGCACCGAGCCTTATGTATACAGCCAGATGATTGCCGGTAAAGACGCTCCTAACTTTGGTGAAGCAAAGAACAGCTGGCTGACAGGTACTGCTGCATGGACCTTCCTCGATGTCTCACAGTACATCCTCGGTATACGTCCTGACTACGATGGTCTTATCATAGATCCTTGTATTCCTGACACTATGGACGGCTTTACAGCTAAGCGTAAGTTCCGTGGCAATACTTACCACATTACGGTCAGAAATCCTGCCCACGTACAAAAGGGTGTGACAAAGCTCATCGTGGATGGCGCTACTATTGATGGCAATATGATTCCGGCTATTAACGGAACCGGACACGATGTTACAGTCGAGGTTACAATGGGTTAGAGATACCAGACAGGCCTCTATACTGCTTCAAATATGACCCGGAATACGAAAATGCCGCCGCAGAGCAAGCTCTACGGCGGCATTTAGACTGCTGGTGATGTTCTTCCCATGTCTTTATTTCTTCTCTAAAGGATGCTGTTATGTAATTGAGACCTGCCACATATGCTCCTCGGTCTCTCCCATGTGAAACAGCTCCACAGTCTGTTCATCATGAGTATCATCAGGCTCATAGTTGCCAAGAAGATGTATGAGATACTTCTCCTGCTCATCTGATGTAGAGACCTTATCAATGTGTTTTTGCAATTCCTCAAGAAGCTGCTTTGGCTCCATGTCGGCATCGACTGCGATTCCAAAGCACTTCTTCGCAAGACCTGCGGTATAATACAGCTCGTAGTTACTTACAAGCACTGATTTTTGGCGTAAGCATTTGAGTATGATGCTTTGTCTGGCTATTGATGTAATCATATTATTTCCTTTCCGAGTTAGCTGGAATACCTCTAAGTCCAAGTTATTTCCATTATACCCTATTTGCTTTTTGTTTCAAGAGTATAACATGATATAGCTAAAGATAACTTAAGAGAGTCCTATGAAGTGGCAACAAATCCCGTCAGGAAATAATAAAGTGCTCCCAGTGCCTTTCCAATAGCCATAGAAATCACTATAATCCCAAGACCGGCGCGAAGCTTCATGCGCTTATATATAATAGGGAATGTGTGCAGTATTTCTGCGAGTGCAACTGCAATACAGCCGACAAATATGCCGACACACAATCCATATATTGCAATAATTATATTCCCACAGATATTGCTTACAGGTACTTTGGGCATATTTGCAAAGCCCAGATTATATGCCGTATCAAGCACTGATGATATATTACCTGCCACCACACCACATATCATGACATTTTCTATAAGTATTATATTTTCTATCCTGCTGCACCGAAGTATGCGCGGCACCACTCCTATCACGAGCACGAATGCAAATACACCGGCTGACACTCCTGCCCCTGCTAAAAACGCTATCACTGACAAAAATATTTCACGCAATATATATTCAAACATCCTGCTTTTCCTTTACCTTGTCTATTATTGTGTTCCATGTATCTTTATTATGCTTATCCATCTCCACCTGAATCGGTGTGACATCGTCGGATAGCTTACGTTTTCCGATATGATTAAAAAACAGTATGATTCCGACCGCCAGACCAATGCAGTAAAATACCTCAAGCACCGACACCTGTGGCTTGTCCACACCCATTATCTGCTTATAAAAATGTTCAAACACACCTGATATCGAAATATCATTATTGAAAGCCATGATTGTAAAAGCTGAACCAAAAAATATAAGTATACACACCGCTGCAACCTTTAGTGCTTCAAGAATCTTATTTTTGCTGTTGTCGTCATACTCTACAAGTACCTCCGGCTCACCAATGCTTATAACCTGTGCATCATCATAGATTTCCGTGATTTGCTCTATTATTTTCATTACAGATATCACGCTCTTTTTACCGCGTATCTTATCCACGATTATTCCCTTTATCTGTCCCTCATAGCGTGAATATTTACAATACACACTTGCTATGTCATTGATGCAGACCTGCCTGCGGTGAAGTGTTTTCTGCTTTTCTGCGCGTATATACACGAGAATTTTTTCTTTTGGGGTATCAGTATGCTCCGGCATCTTCATGCTCCCTTCGATTAATATTCATATGTATATAATTTCCATTTATTTTGATTTTATACACAAAATACACACATGTAATTAAATCAATATTTTTCGTGCGATATATTGTTTTTTTCGTGCAAACATCATAAAATAAATATAATTAATCTAAAGAGTGAGGTAACAAATGGCATACACTAAGGAAATACTGACTCTCGCCGTGGAAATTGGCGACTGTATGCTCAGAAACGGTGCAGAAATCTACAGAGTGGAGGACACTGTGGTTCATATACTAAGTTCATATGAGGTGGAGGAATTTGACGTATATGTGCTGTCAAACGGAATATTTGCAAGTGCAAATGAGAACAAGGAAGATGCCTGCAGCATCGTGCGCCACGTACCGCTTGGTGCTGTCAATCTGGCAAAGATCAGCGCGTTAAACCAGCTCGCAAGGGACATATGTGACCAGAAAATCTCCCTGATTGACTCATGGGACAGGCTTGAGCAGTGCAAAAATATTCCTAATTACAAAAAAAATCGCACAGATTTTCTTCTGTGGGCTCGGAAGTGCCTGCTTTTGCTATCTTTTTGGCGGAAGCTGGCTTGACTTTGTTTTTGCATTTGTTATAGGCTCACTGGAGCAGGTGCTTTTATTTGGTCTTAAAAAATATAAGTTCACAAGGATTATAACCAATATCCTTGCCAGTCTTTTTTGTGACACTGCTTGCCACCGCAAGTACACTTACAGGGCTTTCTCTTTTATCTGATAAAATCATTATAGGAGCTATCATGCCGCTTGTTCCGGGAATAGCATTTACTACATCTATCAGGGATATCTATAATGGGGATTATCTGTCCGGTACGATACATCTGCTCGATGCACTGATTACAGCCGTGTGTGTTGCTGTGGGAGCATGTCTGCCGTTTGTTGTGATGAAATATATTGGAGGGCTTTAAGCTATGGAGTTTATAATACAATTTATTGTGGCTCTCTTTGCCACATTATCGTTTGCAGTTATTTTTTTCCGCTCCAAAAAAGGAGCTGTTTTTACTGCGGTTTTTACAGGAGCGCTTGGCTGGATCATCTACTATATAATGGTTCAGTTTGATATGGGTGTTGTGTTTCCATCGCTTTATCGCGACACTGTGCCTTACGATAATGGCGCGCATTTTTGCTGCGGCACGCTCTATGCCTGTGACAGTTTATCTGCTTTCAGGTATCTTTCCTCTTTGTGCCGGGAGCAGGAATTTTTTACACGGCATATTTATCTTTTTACTAACGACAGGGCACTTTTCCTCCTCAAAAGGGTATTGAAACCTTTGAGGTGGCGGGTGCCATCGTTGCTCGGTATCATATTCGGGTTTGGCATACCGCAGAGTTTGTTTAATCTGTTGAAGCCTAAGAAAAAAACTGAATTACTTGAACTATGTCAAATTTGCAATTTTCTGCGCCAGATCCTCGAGATACTCCCAACGCTCCATTTTCTCCATCAGCTGCCCCTCGAGGTCTTCCTTTTCTTTTGTGAGTTCGTTTAACTTACCAAAGTTAGTGGCATTCTTTACCATCTCATCATCTATCTCAGAAAGCCTGTTTTCCAGCTTTTCTATGTCAGCCTCTATCGTCTCGTACTCTTTTTGCTCTTTGTAGGTAAATTTGAGCTTTTTCTCATGCCCCCAGGTTTCCATGGATTTCTTCTTCCGGGCTTCTTTTGAGTCTGTACCATCTGATGCAGTATTTCCCTGTGCTCCTGAAGCGGATGCTCCTGTGGATGATGCATTTTCTGATACGGTTTTTCCTGATGCAGGCTGTTGGCGTTTATTCATATAGTCGGTGTATCCGCCCTCATACTGTACGATTTTTTCCGGCTCCCTCAAATGCAAAAATACGCTTTGCGATCCTGTCAAGGAAATACCTGTCATGGGATACCGTGATGACTATTCCGTCATAGCCATCCAGATAATCCTCTAAAATAGCCAGTGTCTCGACATCCAGGTCATTGGTCGGCTCGTCAAGTATCAATACATTCGGTGCGCTCATCAGCACACGAAGCAGATAGAGTCTTCTCTTCTCTCCACCCGAGAGCTTGCCTACCGGGCTGTACTGCTGCTCCGGTGGGAATAAAAACCTCTCAAGCATGGCAGATGCTGACACAAGTCCGTCTGCCGTGCGCACAAACTCTGCAGCTTCTTTCACATAATCTATCACTCGAAGCTCAGGATCTATATCCACTTCCTGACCGAAATATCCTATCTTTATCGTCTGTCCTATCTCTACCTCACCTGAATCAGGCTCGATAAAACCGGCGATTATCTTCATGAGTGTGGACTTTCCACAGCCGTTTTTGCCTACAAAACCGATACGGTCATTTTTCAGGAAAATATACGTGAAATCCTTTACACAGACGATATCTCCGTACGCCTTTGAAATATCATGAAGCTCTATGGTTGTCCTTCCCATACGTGATGAAACCGATGAAAGCTCAACCCTTTCGTCTGTCTGCGGTCCTTTCTGATCGCGTAAGGCCTCATATCTTTGGATGTGTGCCTTCTGCTTTGTGGAACGAGCTCTTGCGCCGCGCTGCATCCACTCTATTTCTTTTCTAAGGATGGACTGGCGCTTGCGTTCACTTGCCCTCTCACTCTCCTCTCTGGCTGCCTTAAGCTCAAGAAAGCCCGAGTAGTTTGTATCATAGCTGTAGGTCTGTCCCTTGTCCACCTCCACGATTCTGTTGCAGACACTGTCTAGAAAATAGCGGTCATGCGTAATCATGATGATTGCACCCCTGAAACGGCGCAGATAATCCTCAAGCCACTCCACCATCTCGTAGTCTAAGTGGTTGGTCGGCTCGTCCAATATAAGCACATCACACGGCTTGAGTACGACTGTTGCAAGCGCAAGCCTCTTTCTCTGCCCTCCTGAAAGCTCACCGGTCTTTTGCGTCATATCTGTGATATCAAGCTTCATAAGAAGTGACTTTGCATCACTTTCTATACTCCAGCGCATGTCCTCATCCAGCTGCGAGGTAACCACACGGCTCATCACATGTTCAAGTGCTGTCTCGTCCGGGTCAAACTCCGGATTCTGCGGCAGATAGTTTATCACTATATGATTTGCTGTGGTGACAGTTCCCTCATCCGGCTCTTCATCACCAGCCACAATCTTTAAAAGTGTAGACTTTCCTGTACCATTTATACCTATGATACCGATTTTTTCGTTTTCCTGCACATAAAAGGAAGCTTTAGAAAAAAGCTTCCTTCCAGTATATGACTTTGTTATATTTTCGACATTAATGATGTTCATCTTCTCGTATTTTCTCCTCCCTCTCATGCTCCTGCTTCTCCTTGGCCTCAAGGATTGCCTCATTGAGCGAAAGCATCTTTGCATCAAGCTGTCCTACGATACCTGCACACTCGCGCAGATCGCGGCTGATATACTCAGGTGCATTGCCCTCGAACTTGTAATATATCTTGTGCTCAAGGCTTGCCCAGAAATCCATAGCTATTGTACGAATCTGTATCTCAACCTTTGTGTCAACCACCTTGTTTGAAAGAAAAATAGGCACCGAAACAATCATGTGGTAGCTCTTGTAGCCGCTCGCCTTCGGATGCTTCATATAGTCCTTTACCGATATGACGGTCAAATCATTCTGCCTGCCAATCATCTCAGCAAGCCTGTATATATCAGATGTGAACGAGCACACGATTCTGATACCTGCTATATCCTTTACATATGTGACCATATTCTCTATGGTGCTCTCGTAGCCACCCTTTTTGAGCTTCTTAACTATGCTTTCAGGAGTCTTGATACGCGACTTTATGTACTCTATCGGATTGTAATTATGTATGTGAACAAACTCGTCATTTAGTATCTCGAGCTTAGTATTAACCTCTTTCAGTGCAGAATTATATAGAAACATCATAGTCTCCCAACTATCAATGCCCTCCGCAAACTCTTGTTCCATTAAAAACCTCCCTGTAATCTATTCGCCTGTATATTTATCAGACTCTTTTAATCAATTATAGCATATTTATTCGCGTAATTGGCAAATTATACCTATTATTTATATATTTTTTATTCTTGTTATTTTATATGGGTTATTTTATATGTTGTTTATTTTGTATGTGCACAGGTCCGCACGCTACAGGCACGGCGGCACACAAGTACTCTCTCGTAAGCGCATAGCGAAGCTATTTAGAATCTGTTGAATTATGCTTCACAACCAGAAATGCACCGGCATGGACGCCGGGGCAAGGCGTTATGCGCCATGGACGGCGCATAAAAGCCGGTTTCGTCGAGCATCGAAAACCAAAAGGCATAATTCCTACAGATTCTTAATGGCGTAGCGTAGCGAACGAGAGAGTACTTGTGTGCCGCTCCGTGCCTGCAGTGTGCGGACCGTCCTTATATCAATAATAACTCATCATATCCATAATGAGGCATTAATCCTCCTCGATGATGTGCATCTCGAGAAAATCAAAGTCGATATCCTCCACAAAATTATCCTTCGTAAAGCGGGTCTTTCCATGCCTCTTGAAATCACTTATGTTGCTGTCAAGCCAGATGGGCTTTCCCAGGTCAAAAGCAAGGCAGGCATCCTCAAGTGCCTTAAAGATCTTGTGTGTACGTGTGTCGTCACTGTCATTTTCTATTGTAATATCACGCATCAGGTGCGTGTAAGTATAAATCTTAAACCAAATACGCATATTATTCTCCCAAAAGTCTTCTCTGACGATTGCACTCATACATGAGCAAAGTGGCTGATATTGCGGCATTAAGCGACTCCACAGCTCCCTCCATAGGGATGCGGATATATGTGTCCGCCATGTCAGCTATCTCATCTGATAATCCATTGCCCTCATTTCCTATCATAAAGCCACAGGCTCCGGTGTAGTCCGGTCTGTCATAAGAGCACTTACCCTTTAAATGAGCTGCGTAGAGAGAAACTCCCTTTGACTTTGCATACTCTATAGTCTCCGGAAGGTCATCTGTGATGTAAAACGGCACACGGTAGAGTGAGCCCATGGTTGAGCGCACAGTCTTTGGATTAAAAATGTCCACTGTTGTGCGATTCATTATAATGCCGCTTACACCTGCGCCCTCACCGGTACGGATCATAGTGCCTAAGTTTCCCGGATCCTGTATACTCTCAAGCACAAGAAGCTCTGTCTTGTCACCCTTAAAAAGTTCATCTATCTCATAGTGCGGCATCTTTACTATAGCAAGCACACCCTGCGGAGTCTGCGTGTCAGACATGCTCTTAAACACCGAGTCACTCACTATTTCCGTTTTATCAAGGAAACGCTTCTTCTCTTCCTTAAACCTGTCATCATAAAAAAATGACTCAGACATATATACGGCACTTACCCAGTCATATGGCGCCTCAAAGCTCATCTTTGGACCCTCAACCACGAATACGCCCTGCTTTTTCCGCTCCTTTGCCTTGCTTAAAAGAGCCTGCACATTTTTTATGCTTTTGTTTGATGCACTTGTAATCATTTTCTTCTCTTTCTATATTGATGATATGAGTGTCAAAAAGTATTTTGCCCCTCATTTATGATTAACATTCGTCTTTCTCCGAATGCATAAATGCCCCTGCACCGGCACATGCACGCAACTACCTGCATTTGATGTGCCGGATACAAGGGCATTATATTTATCGTAACTATATTAGGTACTAAACCAAAGATTTAGAGATATCGTACATGTACTCGTCTACACTCTTCTTCATAGCAAGTGCCTCGTCGATATCGAAATCCACGAAATTGCCATCCTTGTGGGCAATAACTCTGTTTGACTTGCCCTCGCAGAGTAAATCAACTGCCATAGCGCCCATGATTGTAGCGTATACACGGTCCTTGCATGAAGGGCTTCCACCTCTTTGCATATGTCCAAGGATAGTTGCTCGAGTCTCGATGCCTGTAGCAGCCTCGATTTCCTTAGCCATCTCCTGTGAATGTCCTACGCCCTCAGCATTGATGATGATGTAATGCTGCTTGCCGAGCTCTCTTGCGTGAGCTACTCTCTCGATGAGTGCCTCAAGGTTGTTGTCATACTTCTCAGGAAGTAATACTTCCTCAGCGCCGTTTGCAAGACCACACCATAATGCAATATATCCTGCTCCACGTCCCATAACCTCAATGATTGAGCATCTCTCGTGTGATGTAGATGTATCACGTACCTTGTCAATAGCCTCCATAGCTGTGTTGCAGGCTGTATCAAAACCGATTGTGTAATCTGTACATGCGATATCAAGGTCGATTGTGCCTGGAAGACCGATTGTATTGATGCCAAGTGCAGCAAGCTTCTGCGCACCCTGGAAAGATCCGTCACCACCGATAACTACGATAGCATCGATACCATGCTTCTTACAGATTTCAGCGCCCTTCTGCTGTCCCTCTGCTGTAACGAACTCCTTACATCTGGCTGTCTGTAAGATTGTACCACCGCGTGAGATTGTGTCTGAAACGCTCTTTGAATCCATATCCACGATTTCTTCATTTAACAGACCTGCGTATCCTCTCTTGATTCCTTTAACCTTCTTGCCCTTTGAGAGAGCCTGACGAACAACGGCACGAATTGCTGCGTTCATTCCCGGTGCGTCACCACCACTTGTAAGTACACCTATTGTGTTAATCTCTTTTGCCATTGGTATAACCTCCATATGTTAAAAAATTATCATTTATTCTAATCCCAATCTATTGTACTTGTTTTAGCACATTTTTTCAATATTCTTTTCAACAATTTTCGCATTTTCTTTGTCTAAAAATTCCAAAAGCTGCTCCATGAGCTCATTATTTGCATTTACGGAATAATTTCTGCCAAGTTTTTTCATCTGCTTTGTATCTGCGATGTAAATTATGACCTCATCTCCTCCGTCAGATTCACGGATTGTCTCAAGAAGCCTGCTCTCATTTTTCTTATAGTCCTCCATCGTATCAAACCTGAGCCATAGCTGCTTCGGAAGCTCATCAAACGGTATGATTCTCTCGCAGATTATCTTGCCGTTCTGCTCATCCTCGACTGTCGCATGTCCGATAACAAATATTTTAGCATCGTCCTGTAAATATCTCTGGTAGCGCTCGTAATCTCTCGGAAAAAATAATTACCTCAACAGTTCCTGTCAGGTCCTCTATCGTGATAAAAGCCATGGCCTGATTGTACTTGGTAAACTTAATCGTCTTTGTGGCTATCATGCCTCCGATCACCACGTGCGCATTGTCCTTTATCTTTACGGCACCGCTCTCCTCTTCAAGCACAAAATCTATCGCATTTGCTGTGATGTTTTTCTTTAGGGCAGCTGCATATTTTTCCAGAGGGTGTCCGCTTAAATAGATGCCAAGCACCTCTTTTTCATAGGCCAGGGCTTCCTCAGCGTCATATTCACCAACATTTGGATACTTTAAAGCTCAAATGACTGCCTAATCCTCATCTGAGACCAGGTCAAACAGGCTCATCTGCCCTGCCATTGTTGACTTTTTGTCATGCTGCACCCTGTCCACAATCGATGCATACACCATTTGCCATCTGCTTTCTCGTGCCGTCGAGTGAATCGCAGGCTCCCGCCTTTATCAGATTCTCAATCGCACGCTTGTTGATAAGCTCCTTACTGGCAGGTTCTCTTCGATAAAATCAGAGAGTGTGCGGTATCTGCCACCACTTTCCCGCTCCTCGATTATCTGGTCTATGACCGGCCTGCCTAGAGATTTGATGGCGTACATGCCATATCTGACATGGTCACCCTCTGCAGTAAACTCGCCCTGTCCACAGTTGATATCCGGCGGAAGCACCTTAATACCCATATCACGACAGCTGTAAA
>ENA-OQEL01000151-OQEL01000151.1-human-gut-metagenome-genome-assembly--contig:-NODE-151-length-27084-cov-5.034240_pt1 | contig 27084 bp, 23 predicted proteins | sample MGYA00242796_ERZ504637 | MGnify/ENA primary metagenome ERZ504637 (study PRJEB26092, sample SAMD00036306) | human gut metagenome | host: Homo sapiens | study: EMG produced TPA metagenomics assembly of... | reverse complement strand
CAGGGCGTGCTGCTTCCGGAGTTTGTGGACCTTCAGCCCGTTGCTTGAACGGGCATGAGAAAGTTTAGCATTTTACATTTTCTCAACCGGAAAGCTATGAGTTGCTAACCGGAAAGCTATGAGTTGAGAACCGGAAAGCTTATGAGTTGAGAACCACAAAACTATGAGTTAGTTTTTTTAACTTTTTAGCCCATTTTCTATCTTTTTACGCCTAAACGGCTCAAAACAGAGACTTTTAAATCTTCTTCTTATAGCAGCGATGACGGCGATGCTGTTCGCTCTCCAGATACTGCCACTGGCTCTGAACACCGGTATTGGTCTCCATCTGCGGCATTGCCTCTGCCCATTTAAAGCCATAACGGCGATACTGCTCAATCAGATCGGCAAAAATAAGCGCGTTGGCTCCCTTCTTGCGATATTCCGGAAGAACACCAATCAAGAGCAAATCAACCGTATCCGTCTTGTGCCACTTCAGAACCTTCAGCACCTTCAGCCAACCCGTAGGGAAAAGCTTGCCATCGCCTATCTCGCGCAGCGCATCGGTAAACGAAGGGAAGGAAACACCAAAGGCTACCAGCTTGTTGCCAGCGTTGCCATCTACCACACCCGTTACCAGGTTCAAGTCAGCCTTCTTGATATAAGTATTTACATATTCATCTATCTGCTTCTCCGTAAGCTGCTGGAAATCATAGAGATTCTTGTAAGTCTCGTTCACGATTTCGAACACCTTCCTGCCCATTCCTCCCGAGGTCAGTTCCTGGCGGGTGAACTTATGGACATGCAGATTATATCGGCTCTCTATCATCTGGGCAGTCTTGGCAAACTTAGCCGGCGTCACTTCCGGAATCCTGATACGGTACTCCAGCCAGTCGTTATCCTTCTCATAGAGCGGATAACTCTCCAGATGCGTCTTATAATAAGGATAATTGTAATTGATATACATCGTAGACTTCCGGTCGAAGCCCTCGATGAGCAAGCCTTCACGGTCCATATCAGTAAATCCGAGCGGACCTACGCATTCGTTCATTCCCTTGCTCTTGCCCCAGTTTTCTACCGCGCGCAACAAGGCACAGGAAACCGCTACATTATCCACGAAATCAAACCAGCCGAAGCGAACCTGCTTCTTGTTCCACTCTTCGTTGGCACGATGGTTGATAATGCCAGCAATTCTACCTACGATACGAGCCTCGCTGTCAACCGCCAGGAAGTATTGAGCCTCGCAGAATTCGAAGGCAGGATTCTTCTTTGGGTCCAGCGTATTCATCTCATCGAAACGCAAAAAGGAATGGCAACTTATGGCCTCTGTAGAGATCATAATGAAACTGAATGAAGGTTTTCAGCCCTTTTTTAGTCGTTATCGGTATGATTCTTATCTCATCATTCATTAGTATATTGTTTTATGTATATATATTCAATTGCGGTGCAAAAATACAATAAATTTATGAATAATGCAACTCTTTTCTTATAAATTTATAAAAGTTTGTTCATAATTGTCCAACTTTGTGGATATTTATGTACCTTTGCAGGATGAAATGCCCCAAAAGAGCATCATAAAGTTATGAAGAAAGAGAAAAGAGACAACTATACGTTCCTCACACATGCCCCTGTGCATCATGTGATTTTCACGATGGCCATACCAACGATTATCAGTATGCTGTCGACGAGCATGTACAACCTCGCCGACACCTATTTCGTGGGCAGCATCAACACGCAGAGTGTGGCAGCGGTAGGCGTTTCCTTTGCAGCAATGGCTGTGATTCAGGCGATTGGTTTCTTCTTCGGTCACGGAGCGGGCAATTATGTTTCGCGCCAGTTGGGCGCCAAGCATACGGAAGAGGCACAGAAGATGGCAACAACGGGCTTTGTGCTGAGTTTTCTTACCGGTCTTCTCATCGCCATTCTGGGTCATCTTTTCCTCACACCGCTCTGTCTTCTGATGGGTTCTACGCCCACCATTCTTCCTTATACAGAGCGTTATCTGGGCATTATCCTGCTGGGAGCTCCCTTTATGACCACCTCGCTTACGCTGAATAATCTGATGCGATTTCAGGGCAATACGATGTATGCGATGAAGGGCATCATGTCGGGTGTGCTGCTCAATCTGATTCTGGCTCCTCTGCTCATTCTCTACTTCCAGCTGGGCATTACCGGAGCCGCCGTAGCCACCCTCACCAGCCAGTGTTTCGGCTGCGCCATGCTCTTCTGGATGACGCATAAAGGCGAGAACATCCGCATCCGTCTCAGCAATTTCACCCCTACCCGCGCCTTTGCCAAGGAGATTATCTTCGGCGGAACCCCTTCGCTGTCAAGACAGGGACTGGGAAGTATCGCTACGCTGATGCTCAATGTGGCAGCAGGTGCGTTTGGCGATGCAGCCATTGCGGGCATGAGCATCGTTACCCGCATCTCCTTCTTCACCTATGCGATGGTCATTGGTCTGGGTCAGGGATTCCAGCCGCTCTGCGGATTCTGCTACGGCGCCAAACTCTATGGGCGCGTAAAGGAAGCCTTCTTTTTCTGCATCAGATGCGGCACGGTTTTCCTCAGCGTCTGTGCCCTTCTCGGCTTCATCTTCTCAACTTCCATCATCAGCATCTTCCGCGATGATGCAGCGGTTGTAGCCGTAGGTTCGGTGGCTTTGCGATGGCAGGTGCTCAGTTTTCCGCTCGTAGCCAGCATCGTGCTCACCAACATGCTGATGCAGACCATCCGTAAACCGGTGAGAGCCAACATCGTAGCGGCGGCACGAAGCGGACTTTTCTTCATTCCGCTCATCTTCATCCTCCCCTATTTCTTCGGACTGCTGGGCGTGGAGATGTGTCAGATGTGGGCAGATTGCTGCTCGTTTGCCGTTGCGGTTCCGATAGCCTGGAGCGCTTTCAGGGATATGAGAAGAGAGCAGATGGAACTTGGGAAAAGCCACTAGAAGATAAGAAGATACTAGAAGATAAGAGAAAATACTTGAGATAAGAGAAATGGAGAAGATTTATTACATAGGATTGGACGTTGGTTCTACGACAGCCAAAATAGCCGTTATCGACAGCGATAACCGGGTAATTTACTCAAAATACGAACGCCACAACGCTCGTGTCAACGAACTTGTGTCGCAATATTTCGATGAGATTTTAGCCCTTACCGGCGATGCAGAGTCAAGAATCTGCGTAACGGGAAGCGTAGGAATGGCTACTGCCGAACAGCTCCAGGCGGAGTTTGTACAAGAGGTGGTGGCTGCATCGGTCTATGCCCGTACGGCTCATCCTGAGGCGAAGGCGCTCATCGATATTGGTGGCGAGGACGCGAAGGTTATCTTCTTCAAGGAAAACGGAAATATGGAACTGCGCATGAACGGCAACTGTGCCGGCGGAACGGGTGCTTTCATCGACCAGATGAGTGTGCTGATGGGCGTAGGAAACCAGAAGATGAGCGAGTTGGCGATGAAGGCTGAACACGTTTATCCGATGGCTGCCCGCTGCGGCGTGTTCGCCAAGACCGACATCCAGAACCTGATGGCGCGCAATCTGCCCGAAGCAGATATTGCAGCCAGCATCTTCCATTCCATCGCCGTACAGACGGTGGTAACGCTTTCTCACGGCATCAGTTTCGAGGCTCCTATCCTGCTCTGCGGCGGTCCGCTGACCTTTCTTCCGGCTCTCCGCAAGGCTTTCTGCGAATATCTCCATCTCTCTCCAAACGATTTCATCGTATCAGGAAACAGCAATCTCATTCCGGCTCTGGGCTGTGCTTATCGGGCTAAATCGGCAGATTCTGCAGCCTCAGTATATGTTCTCAGAAGCCGGATGAAAAAAGAAATACAAACGGAATGGACCAGCAGTCTGCTGCCTCTGTTCAAGAACGAGAAAGAGCACCAGGAATGGCTCAAATCAAAGGCGAAATTCGCTACCGAAACCCAACCGCTGAATAAAGGGAAACAGCAGGTTGTGATTGGTATTGACTCGGGCTCTACTACGACGAAGATTGTTGCGGTAAGAGTGAATGCGGAGACGCCTACGGGAGATATTGTCTTTACCAATTACCGCCTGAATCTGGGAAATCCGATCAAGGCAGTAGCGGATGGACTGAACGCCCTGAAGCAGGAAGCTGCATTGCGAGGCGCTGAACTGGAAATCGTAGGCTCCTGCTCTACAGGTTACGGCGAAGAACTTATCAAGGCGGCTTTCGGCCTCGACAGCGGCATTATCGAAACAATGGCGCACGAAAGAGCTGCAGCCTCACTCATGCCCGACGTGAGTTTTATCCTGGACATCGGCGGACAGGACATGAAGGCTATCTTCGTGGAGAAAGGGGCTGTGGTGCGCATGGAACTCAACGAGGCATGCAGTTCGGGCTGCGGAACATTTATCCGAGACCTTTGCCAACAATATGGGTTATTCTGTAGGCAATTTTGCCCAACTCGCCTGCCAGTCGAAGGTTCCCTGCGACCTGGGAACCCGCTGCACCGTCTTCATGAACTCGAAGGTAAAACAGGTGCTCAGAGAGGGCGCATCTGTAGCTGATATTTCTGCCGGAATCTCTTATTCGGTCATCAAGAACTGTCTTTATAAGGTATTGAAACTCCATGGTAATGAGAACCTTGGAGGCAAAATCGTTGTGCAGGGTGGTACGATGAGAAACGATGCGGTGGTAAGAGCATTTGAGTTACTCACCCATACCGAAGTGGCACGAAGCAACATGCCGGAACTGATGGGCGCCTACGGCTGTGCCCTTCATGCGGCGGCAGATTACAAGCATCGCACATCTGCAGAAGATACGAACCCTGCCTCATCAAGAACCATCGATGAGCTTCAGAATCTGGCTCATTATGAAACCAAACAGCTGCAATGCAAAGGCTGCGAAAACCATTGTTATGTTTCCCGCTACACCTTTGCCGGCGGCAACCGATTCTACTCCGGAAACAAGTGTGAGCGTGTGTTCAACAACAAGGGAGCAAACGGGATAAAAGGCAAGAATATCTACGAATACAAATATAGTTTACTCTTTGATAGAAAGGAAGTTAACCCACTTGACGTTGTAAAACACAACGTCAAAGTAGGCATTCCTCGCATCCTCAACATGTACGAGGAATATCCGTTCTGGAATGCGCTGCTCCGGGCAGCAGGATTGGGCGTGATTCTCTCTTCCGATTCCACTTTCAGTCAGTATGAAGGAGCCTTGAATACGGTGATGAGCGACAATATCTGCTTCCCGGCTAAACTGGCTCACAGTCATCTGAAGGAACTCAACGAGAACCCGAAGGTTGACCGCATCCTCATGCCATACGTGGTTTATGAGCATAATGACGACCCGAAGAATACGCTGAACAGCTTCAACTGTCCGGTCGTTTCGGGCTACAGCGATGTCATCAAGTCGGTCATCAATTTGAAGAAACCGATCGATACGCCCGTCATCAACTTTGCACAGCCTAAGGCGCTGGAAAAACAGATTACCGATTATCTCAAGCAACTGGGAGTAAGCAAGAAGGCTGCCCGTAAAGCGCTGAGAGAGGCCCTCTATGCTCAGGCAGTATATGCAGCTGAGATTAAAAAACAGGGCTGGGAGATTCTGAAGCCAAACAAGGGACTTACGATTCTGCTGGCTGGCCGTCCTTATCATACAGACCCGCTGATTCAGCACAAGCTGAGCGAGATGATAGCCAATCTGGGAGTCAACGTCATCAGCGAAGATATCGCCCGGGGTAATCTCTTTGCAGATTTCAAAGACTTCAATCTGGAGGGCCTGGCGGCAGAAAGAAATGAGGCAGCATTAGCCAGCCAAGACAACAACGAAGCATACAACTGTCAGCCAGAGACTTATCTTGTGAAGCAATGGGCGTATATGAACCGCATTCTGAAGGCAGCGCAATGGGCAGCCGAACAGGGCGATGAGGTTCATTTCGTCCAGATGACCAGCTTCGGCTGCGGTCCTGACAGTTTTATCCAGGACGAGATTCGCGACATCATGAAGCGCCACAACAAGCCGTTCACGCTGCTAAAGATAGATGATGTGAGCAATATCGGCTCCCTGAAGCTCCGTGTCCGCTCGCTCATAGAAAGCCTGAAGGGAGTAAAGGAAGTGAAGAGTGAAGAACGAAGAGTGAAGAAACAACGTTCGGCGTCCGAAGGGAAAGCCAATTCAACAGCAGAAGAAATTCAACATTCAACACTTAACACTCAACATTTACAGCAGACCAAGGTATTCACCAAGCAGGATATTCATCGCAAGATTCTCGCTCCTTTCATGACCGAATACCTCACCCCTATCATTCCGCCTATTCTGAAACTGATAGGCTATGATGTAGAGGTACTTCCAATGAGCGATGAGGTAAGCGCCGAACTCGGCTTGAAGTTTGCCAACAACGAAGTCTGTTATCCGGCAACACTTATCGTCGGCGACATCATCAAAGCCTTGAAATCAGGCAGATACGACCTGAACAATACGGCAGTAGTGATGAGTCAGACGGGCGGCCAGTGTCGCGCAACCAACTACGCTGGTCTCATCAAACGTGCGATGATTTCCAATGGATTCCAGGATATTCCGCTGCTCACGCTCGGTGTAACAGCCTCAACAGGCGAAGCATCAGGCTCAACAGACGACAAGCAAGACTACAACGAGCAGGACGGCTTCAATGTGCCTTGGCTGAAATACAGTCAGATTATCGTTACCGCCATTTTCTATGGCGATGCAATCAACGAAATGTACAACGCCTGCATCGTAAGAGAGCGTAAACCGGGCATTGCCAGAGAGTTGCGCGATAAATACATGCAGCTGATAGACGGACCTATCGCCCAGAATTCAGCCAAAGGACTCATCCGACTCCTGGAACAGGCAGCCGAAGAATTCAACCAGATGACCCTCGAAAGAGAACTGCCGAAGGTAGGAATCGTAGGTGAAATCTTCCTGAAGTTCAATCCTTTCGCCCACCAGTTCCTAGAGCAGAACATCATCTCGCGCGGCATAGAGGTGGTTCCGCCTCTGCTTGCCCCTTTCTTCCTGCAGGAATTTGTGAACGTGGAGATACAGAAACACATGCGGCTGAGTTGCACCAAAGTGCCCGATTTCATCATCAAGGGCGCTTATCAGGCGCTGATAGGCAGAAGATTGCGCCAGGTAAACAAGGCAGCCGGCAAGTTCCACTACTTCCGTCCGTTCACCAATATCTATGATGATGCGAAGGACGTACAGGGACTGGTTTCGCTCGCAGCCCAGTTTGGCGAAGGCTGGCTTCTGCCTGCCGACATCGTAGGTTACATCCGTGATGGCGTGAACAACATCATCTCGCTCCAGCCTTTCGGCTGCATCGCTAACCACGTGATTTCCAAGGGCATCGAGAAACGTCTCCACGACCGTTTCCCTACACTCAACCTCGTATCGCTCGACTTCGATTCCGGTGTTTCAGAGGTAAACGTCACCAACCGACTGCTCCTCTTCCTGGACAGCATCACAAAATAAGACAAGCCAGACCCATGTACGGTAAAACACCGTACATGGGTCTTTCCATCTTTCATCCCTCAAAAAATCACTCTGAAAAAATACAAAAAACCGTAGCTATTTCTTTGTCATTCAAGAAAATAATCGTATCTTTGCACTCAAATTTTATTGAGACATTAAGAAAATGAGTAAAGATACATTAACTCATCAGCTGACAGAGACCATCGAGGAGCTTTCGAGCGCCGAATCTATGAAGGGTCTCTTCCATCAGCATCGATACGGGAATCCACTTCCTTCGGGCAAGGCGCTCGAAGAAATCATCAGTTTGTCCCGTTCTATCCTCTTTCCGGGATATTTCGGCAATTCTTCGGTAAATATCTCAACCATCAAATATCATATTGGAGTAAGAGTAGAGAAACTCTATGAGATGCTGTCAGAGCAGATTCTCGCCGGTCTCTGCTTCGCCAACGACTGCGAAACGGAAACCCAGGCTGAACTGCAGCACCAGCGTGCCAAGGCAGGCGTGATTGCAGCCAAGGCAATCATGGAATTTCCCAGACTGCGCAAGATTCTGGCTACCGATGTAGAGGCTGCCTACGAGGGCGACCCGGCTGCCATGAGCCACGGAGAAATCATCTCCTGCTACCCGGTCATCAAGGCGATTACCAACTACCGCATCGCCCACGTACTGCACGAACTGGGAGTGCCGCTCATTCCGAGAATGATGACCGAACTGGCTCATTCAGAAACCGGTATTGATATTAACCCGGAGGCTACCATCGGCAAGCACTTCACCATCGACCACGGTACGGGTGTGGTGATTGGAGCTACCTGCATCATCGGCGACAATGTGAAACTTTACCAGGGTGTAACCCTCGGAGCCAAGAGTTTCCCTCTCGATAAGGACGGCAATCCTATCAAGGGAATCCCTCGCCACCCTATCCTCGAAAATGATGTCATCGTCTACGCCAATGCCACCATCCTCGGTCGCATCACCATCGGAGAAGGCTGCGTAGTGGGAGCCAACGTATGGGTTACCAAGGATATGAAACCGAAAACAAAGAAATATAAAAAGAAAAACAAAGTTTATTAGATATAGAATTCAATAATGGAACAGGAATTTGAACTCATTGCCAAGACCTTCATGGGTCTCGAGCCTGTCTTGGCTGAAGAGCTCACCCAGTTGGGTGCCAATAATGTACAGATCGGTCGCCGCATGGTGTCTTTCACAGGCGACAAGGAAATGATGTATCGTGCTAACTTCCAGTTGCACACAGCCATCCGTATCTTAAAGCCTATCAAGCACTTCAAGGCTAGAAGCGCTGAAGAGGTGTATGATCAGATTCAGAAGATCAAGTGGGATGACATCTTAGACGTGAAGAAGACTTTCTCTGTTGACTCAGTTGTCTACTCTGAGGAGTTCCGCAACTCACGCTTCGTAACCTACAAGGTAAAGGATGCGATTGTTGACTGGTTCCGCGAGAAGCAGGGTACACGTCCAAATATCAGCGTATCTAACCCGGATATCCGCCTCAACATCCACATTGCAGAAGACAATGCCACCTTGAGTCTCGATTCGAGTGGTGAGAGTCTGCACCGCCGTGGCTACCGCCAGGAGCAGGTAGAGGCTCCTCTGAACGAGGTTCTCGCTGCAGGTATGATTCTGATGACCGGCTGGAAGGGCGAATGCGATTTCATCGACCCGATGTGTGGTTCAGGCACCATCGCCATCGAAGCTGCCCTCATCGCCCGCAACATCTCTCCAGGTGTATTCCGCAAGGAGTTTGCCTTTGAGAAGTGGAACGATTTCGACCAGGATCTCTTCGATATGATTTATAACGACGACTCCCAGGAGCGCGAGTTTGAGCACCATATCTATGGTTACGATGTTGACATGAAGGCTGTAAACACAGCTAACCTCAACGTTCGTGCTGCCGGTCTTAGCAAGGACATCACCATCTCACAGGCTGATTTCAAGGACTTCACCCAGCCAGCAGAAAAGAGCATCATCGTGATGAACCCTCCATACGGTGAGCGCATCTCTACCCCTAACCTCCTGAACACCTACAAGATGATCGGTGAGCGCTTCAAGAAGGCTTTTGCCGGCAACGAGGCTTGGGTATTGAGCTACCGCGAGGAGTGCTTCGAGCAGATTGGTCTGAAACCATCTATCAAGATTCCTGTATTCAACGGAAGCTTGGAGTGCGAATTCCGCAAGTATGTGATGTTCGACGGCAAGATGAAGGACTTCCGTTCTGAAGGCGGTATTGTGAAGACTGAGCGCGAGAAGAGCGAGATGGCTCAGAAGCACCGTTTCAAGAAGGAGCGTGAATTCAAGAAGCGTATTAGCGAGGAGACTGAAAACGAGGAGGACGATATCCGTTCTTTCAAGTTCCATACTCACCGTCTGGAAGACTTCGAGAAGAAGCGTGCTGAGTTCCATAAGGGCGGCCGTTCACGTATCGGCGGCGGTCGACGCAATGATGACGACGATGACAAGCGTGGAAGCCGCAGCTTCAAGGGCGACCGCAAGGGTGGCCGTGACTTCGGTGGAAAGCGTTTCGAGAAAGGCGACAAGCGTGGTGGCTTCAAGGGCGACAAACGTGGTGGCCGTGATTTCGGAGGCAAGCGCGGAGGCAAGAAGAACTTCAGCGTTGACTTCGACGACGAGGATTAAAGACATATCGACCCATGCGTCGTGTTTCACGACGCATGGGTGTTAAACCCGATAAAGTAAAGAATATAATGAATCTGAAGAATTCAATTTATAAATTATCTTTTGCTGCTATGATCATGATGGCTATGAATGCAACCGACTTACAGGCTCAGGGCGTGGTTCCTGCTCAGAAAGGCGAGAAAACCTTTACATTGGAAGACCTGAACTTCGGCGGCAACAACTATCGTAACATGGTAGCTAAGAACCGCTGGTGCACCTGGTGGGGCAATGAACTCGTTCGCCAGGATGTGGATGCCTGCTATCTCGTCAACAAGACGACAGGCAAGGAGACCAAGCTCTTCGGCATCAATGACATCAACCAGTGGATTGCTCCTACCAAAGACATCAAGGTAAGAGCCCTCTACAATGCTCTCTTCCCTTTTGCAGGCAAGAGCATCGTGATGGTAAGCAACGGCAGCAAGACTTATACCGTAGACTTCAAGAAGCATAAGCTGCTGAGCGAGATGGATTTTGCTGACGGCGAGAACCTCCTGGAGGCCAACGCCCAGCAGAACGCCTTCGCCTATCTGAAGGGCAGCAACCTCTATGTGCGTACCTTCGATGTAACCAGCAACGCCCTGACAAAAGAGAAGAAATCTCACGATTTCCAGCTCTCAAAGGATGGAAGCCGCGAAATTGTTTATGGACAGAGTGTTCACCGCGATGAGTTCGGCATCAGCAAGGGAACCTTCTGGAGTCCGAACGGCGAACTGCTCGCCTTCTATCGCATGGACCAGAGTATGGTAACCGACTATCCGCAGGTCGACATCCCGGAAATCGGTTTCAATCATCCTGAAACACAGAGTTGCATTGCTACTCCTGCACCAGACAAGTATCCGATGACTGGCGAGACATCACACAAGGTAACCGTAGGCGTGTTCGACTGCATGACCGGCAAGACCATCTATCTGAAGGCTGGCGATCCAACCGACCGCTACTTCACCAACATCGCATGGAGTCCGGACAGCAAGACCATCTATATGTTCGAACTGAACCGCGACCAGAACGACTGCCGCCTTACCGCCTACAATGCAGAAACCGGCGAGAAGACAGGCGAACTCTATCGCGAGACCGATGAGAAATATGTAGAACCATGTCATCCTATCCAGTTCCTGCCTTGGGACAGCAACAGCTTTATCATGCAGAGCCGCAAGGATGGCTACAACCACCTCTATCTCTGCACCCTGGGCAAGCACGGAAGCCGCATGGCCAGCAACACAGAATCGCTCGAAATCAAGCAGTTGACTTCCGGCAAATGGGAAGTGATGGAAGTGCTCGGTTTCAACAGCAAGCGCAAGAGTATCATCATCGCATCCAACGAGAAGTCGCCTATCCAGAGAAACATCTTTGCCGTAGATACAAAAACCGGCAAGCGTACGCTGGTAGATGATTGCGGCAAGGGATGGCACAGCGCCACTTTGAGCGAGAACGGACAGTATGTCTTCGACAACTACTCTACTCCTACCGTGCCTCGCAAGATTGCCCTCGTGAATACCGAGAACGGCAAGCGCACCGCTTACTTCACAGCCGAGAACCCTTGGAAGGGCTACAATGTGCCTGAGTACAGCTGTGGTACCATCAAGGCTGCCGATGGCGAAACAGACCTCTACTGGAGAATGGTGAAACCGGTAAACTTCGATCCAAACAAGAAGTATCCTACCATTATATATGTATATGGTGGACCTCATGCCCACAACGTAGATGCCCGCTGGAACTACTCTAGCCGTGGTTGGGAAACCTACATGGCAGAAAAGGGCTATCTGCTCTTCATCCTCGACAACCGTGGAAGCGAGAACCGTGGCAAGGCTTTCGAGCAGGCTACCTTCCGCCAGCTCGGACAGATTGAGATGCAAGACCAGATGAAGGGTGTGGAATATCTGAAGACGCTTCCTTACGTAGATGCTGACAAGATTGGCGTTCACGGCTGGAGCTTCGGCGGATTCATGACCATCTCGCTGATGACCAACCACCCTGATGTGTTCAAGGTAGGCGTAGCAGGCGGTCCGGTAATCGACTGGCACTGGTACGAGGTGATGTATGGCGAGCGCTATATGGACACCCCACAGACCAACCCAGAGGGTTACAGGAAGACCTCTCTGCTCTATCAGGCAAAGAATCTGAAGGGCAAGCTGCAGATTATCCAGGGCTTGAACGATGTGACCGTAGTGCCACAGCACTGCCTCACCTTCCTCAAGGCTTGCATCGCAGCAGGCACCCAGCCAGACTTCTTCGTCTATCCTGGCGAGCCTCACAACATGAGAGGTCATCAGAGCACTCATCTGCATGAGCGCATCAGCAATTATTTCTTCGATTATTTGAAATAACAAATTCAAGTTTCGCAAGTGGTTCAAGAACGGGCTGAAGGCCCAAAAGCTCCTAGCCCAGGGCATCGCCCTGGGTATAATGGCAATCAGCAAGGCGCCCTGTAAGGGCAAAAGCCTTATGTTTTGTCTGGAGTTTTAAAGCTTTTGCCCTTACAGGGCGACAGGTTTGCGTCCGTAATTACCCAGGGCGATGCCCTGGGCTAGGGGCTTCTGCCCTTTCAGGGCGTGTGGGGCTTACTTGCGAAAGTTTAATAACAAACAATAACTTACAGCAAATGAAAATTTTATTGTTAGGAGGCGGTGGCCGTGAGCACGCCTTAGCATGGAAAATCGCTCAGAGCGAGAAGTGTGAGAAACTCTTCATCGCTCCTGGTAATGCCGGTACTCAGAATGTCGGCGAGAACGTAGACATCAAGGCAGACGACTTTGAGGCGCTCAAGAACTTCACAGTAGAAAATGGCGTTGATATGGTGGTAGTTGGTCCGGAAGACCCATTGGTAAAGGGTGTTTACGATGACTTCAAGAACGATCCTCGCACCCAGAACATCCCTGTCATCGGTCCATCAAAGGCTGGCGCCGTACTGGAAGGCAGCAAGGACTTCGCCAAGAAGTTCATGAAGCGCCACAACATCCCTACTGCCCAGTATGAGACTTTCGACGGCGAGCACGTAGAGGAAGGCTTGAAATTCCTGGAGACACTGAAGGCTCCTTATGTATTGAAGGCTGACGGTTTGTGCGCCGGTAAGGGCGTTCTCATCCTCCCTACCCTGGAAGAGGCTAAGAAAGAGTTCAAGGAGATGCTCGGCGGTATGTTTGGCAACGCTTCTGCACGCGTAGTCATCGAGGAATTCCTCAGCGGCATTGAGTGCTCTGTATTCGTATTGACCGACGGCAAGAACTACAAGATTCTGCCTGAGGCTAAGGATTACAAGCGCATCGGCGAGCACGATACCGGTCTGAACACTGGCGGTATGGGTAGCGTTACCCCTGTACCATTCGCTACCAAGGAGTGGATGCAGAAGGTTGACGAGCGCATCATCCGTCCTACCGTAGAGGGACTTGCTGAGGAGAATATCGACTATAAGGGATTCATCTTCTTCGGTCTGATCAATGTAGAAGGCGAGCCTATGGTCATCGAGTACAACTGCCGTATGGGTGACCCTGAGACTGAGAGCGTGATGCTCCGCCTGAAGAGCGACATCGTGGATCTCTTCGAAGGTGTAGCAGCAGGCGACTTGGACAAGCGCAGCATCGAGTTTGATGAGCGTGCAGCAGTCTGCGTGATGCTCGTAAGCGGCGGTTATCCTGAGGCTTACAAGAAGGGTTATCCTATCCAGGGCATCGATGATGTAGAAGGTTCGGTAGTATTCCACTCCGGTACAGCCATGAAGGATGGTCAGGTAGTAACCAACGGTGGTCGTGTCATCTGCGTAAGCAGCTACGGCAAGAACAAGGAAGAAGCCTTGAAGAAGAGCTTTGCTGAGGCACAGAAGATCCAGTTCACCGACAAGTACTTCCGTTCTGATATCGGACAGGACCTTTAGTTTTTTTAATGTTGAATTAGATGTTAAGAAAGAAAACTTTTCAAAATAAAGTAGCGGCTAGCCGCTACTCTTTACCTATTACTGCAACCCTTGCCACACTGGTTTGGGTTGCAGTAGGTTTATTGGTATCCAATATCTGGGTAGAATTTGCTTTTACAGCCATGTCTACCCTGCTGATGGTGGAACTGAACAACCGTAATGCCCTGATGCGTACCTACAGCCGAATGGTATCTTGCAGTTTTCTGGCATTACTGACGATGACAGGACTCCCCCACCTCTCTTTAAAAAGCAGTATTGTGACGATGTGTTTCATCGCCTTTTATCTCATTATCTGGAATTGCTATCAGGATAAACGCTCTACAGGCTGGACTTTCTACGCCTTTGCCTGCATCGGTCTGGCATCGATGGTTTTCGTGCAGATAGGCTATTTCATGCCTATCCTATGGATCATGATGATGGTGTTTACCCTCTCGTTTAGCGTAAAGACATTCTTTGCAACACTGGTAGGTCTCATCGTGCCCTATTGGTTTGCAGCCGGTTATTTCTTCTATACCGACAACATACAGGGGCTGGCTGACCACTTCTGTGAATTCATCAACTACAGCGAACTCTTTGATTATTCACAGGTTACCGACCATCAGATTCTGAACCTGAGTTTCGTTATCCTGCTCACCATCATCGGTTCCATCCACTTCATACGCACCAGCTACGGCGATAAGATACGAACCCGCATGATCTACGAAACGTTTATCATGATATCGGTTGCCTGCATCATCTTCATCGTCCTCCAGCCTCAACATATACAGGAACTGGGCGGCATCCTGATTGTGAATACAGCACCGCTTATCGCCCATTTCATCACATTCACCAGAGGTAAGTTTACCAACATCTCCTTCATCCTGCTGCTCATCATGCTGGTACTTATCATGGCTTACAACATACTCGTACCAGAGAGCATATTACTATGAGTTGGATTATAGATTTCTTAATGAGCTGGGGCTACTGGGGCATGCTGGTATCAGCCTTCCTTGCCGGCAGGTTTCTTTCCCTTCAGCAGCGAGGTGGTCATGTCGGGCTTACAGGCTGCCGGACTGGAACCTATCCAGCTCGTACTGTATGGAAGCATCGGCAATGTGCTCGGTTCTATGTTCAACTATGGCGTAGGACGGATGGGCAAGCTGGAATGGATAGAGAAATATCTGCATGTAAAGAAAGAGAGTCTTGACAAGGCTCAGAACTTCATGGCCGACAGAGGAGCCTGGATGGGATTCTTCGCCTTCCTGCCCCTGTTGGGAAGTGCCATCACCATCGTTTTGGGACTGACGAGAGCCAACATCGTGATTTCTGTCATCAGCATCACCATCGGAAAGGTGTTGAGATATGTACTGCTGGTTTACGGACTCAGTTTCATCTTTTAAACAAGCTGCAAAGAAAACAAAGAATTGATTTATATAGATTGACTGCTTATGAGAAAGTATTTATACCTTATTATATTATGTGTGGTTTTCGCGGGCTGTAAAGGCAGCCAGCAGAAAGGCAACACCGCAGAAAGTAACGGAAAGGAATCTGTCGCCAACAGCGATGGCAAACCTACAGTTACCGTAACCATCCCTCCCTACAGGTTTTTCGTTGATAAGATTGCCAGAGATAAGGTGGATGTCAACGTGATGGTATCCAACGGCAACAATCCTGAAACTTACGAGCCTTATGCCCAGCAGATGATGGAACTCTCCAGGAGTACCCTCTATCTGAAAGTGGGAAGCATCGGTTTCGAACAGACTTGGATGAAGAAGCTGCAGGACAACGCTCCTGACATGAAGGTGATAGATACCTCCACAGGCATCACGCCTGCCAAGACACCAGGCGGCAATACCGACCCGCATGTATGGATGAGCTGCAAAAACGCCCGCATCATCTCCAGCAACATCTTCAAGGCACTCTGCCAACTGGAACCGGAAAACAAGACTTTCTTCCAGAAAAACTATCAGCAGTTGCTCAGCAGCATCGACAGGCAGGACAGCATCATCAGAAAGAGTTTCAAGGATAATCCGGAGATGGTTCGCAAGTTCGTCATCTATCACCCTATCCTCACCTACTTTGCCCGTGATTACCAGCTGGAGCAGCTTGCCATAGAGGAAGAAGGCAGGGAGCCTAGTGCCTCCCAGTTGAAGAGCCTCATAGAGAGAGCCAGAAAAGAAAAGATCAAGTTCTGCCTGATACAGGCAGAGTTTGCCAACCGCAACACCACAACCTTCATCAAGGAGAGCCACACCAAGCCAATGAATATCAACCCATTGCAAGGCGATTGGAACTGGGCGATGCAGGAAGCGGCAGCAGCTGTACAAGGTAAGAAAATCGTTGTTGGGCAGTAAAAACTACAATAATATGACTCCAATCATAAAAATCGAGCATCTTTCTGCTGGCTATGAAGGCAAGGAGGTGCTCCACGATATCAACCTCACCGTCTACAAAGACGATTATCTTGGCATCATCGGTCCCAACGGTGGTGGCAAGACAACCCTCATGCGCCTCATTCTGGGACTGATGAAACCCACAGACGGCAGCATCCGCTTTTATAAAGACGGGGAGGAAGTAAGGGAAATCAGCATGGGATATCTGCCCCAATACAACCATCTCGACAAACAGTTTCCTATCTCCGTTTATGAAGTGGTACTCTCAGGACTCAGCAAGACAAAAAGTCTCTTTTCGAGATACACCCAGGCACAGCACCAGCAGGTACTCGACTGTCTGGAACAGATGCAGCTCACGGAGTTGAAAGACCGCCATATCGCAGCCTTGAGCGGCGGACAGCTGCAGCGAGTACTCCTCGCCCGCGCCATTGTTTCGAAACCCGATGTTGTAATTCTGGATGAGCCTAACACCTACATCGACCGCCGTTTCCAGAAGCAGATGTACGAGATGCTGGAACAGATCAACCGGGAGTGCGCCATCATCATCGTAAGCCATGATGTAGCCGAAGTGCTCAATAACGTTAAGCACATCGCCTGCGTAAATCATCATCTCCACTACCACGATACGGCAGATATGCCGAGAGAGAAACTGGAAGAGCATTTCTTAAATGTATAGGCTTATTATATAATAATGCCTAAAAAACAGGTGCAAAAATCCATATTATCTCATCTTTTTATTATCTTTGCAACTGGAATGTGCCTTTTCAGAAAGGCACAGAGAAAGCATTCAGAAACAGAGAAAGCATTCAGAAAGAAATATAATACATTAAAGTTTAAACAATAATGAAACAGTACAGATTAGTGGACAATATCTTCGGATGGGTCGCATTCATCATTGCGGCGTTCACTTATTGTTCCACAATTGAACCGACAGCCAGTTTCTGGGACTGTCCAGAGTTTATTACGACTGCTTACAAGCAGGAGATCGGTCACCCACCTGGGGCACCATTCTTCATGCTTTTAGGCAATTTCTTCACACATTTCGCCAGCGACACTACCCAGGTAGCCAAGATGGTAAATACGATGAGCGCCCTGCTGAGCGCCGTCTGTATCATGTTCCTCTTCTGGACCATCACCCACCTGGCTCGCCGACTCGTCATCAGCGACTGGAAAGAACTGACCACCAGCAAGCTGATTGCCATCGAGGCATCCGGTATGGTGGGCGCACTCATCTACACCTTCAGCGATACCTTCTGGTTCTCAGCTGTCGAGGGTGAGGTTTATGCGTTCTCTTCTGCCTTTACCGCTGTGGTATTCTGGCTGATATTGAAGTGGGAAGACCATGCTGACGAGCCTCATAGCGACCGTTGGCTTGTGCTCATCGCCTATATGACCGGTTTGAGTATCGGTGTCCACCTGCTCAACCTGCTCTGTATCCCAGCCATCGTATTGGTTTATTACTACAAGAAGGTGCCACATGCCAACCTCAAGGGCTCGCTCCTGGCGCTGTTCCTTTCATTCCTCGTAGTGGTAGCCGTACTGTATGGTGTGGTTCCAGGTATCATCACCGTAGGCGGCTGGTTCGAGCTGTTCTTTGTCAACACCCTCGGCTGTCCGTTCAACACCGGTGAAATCGTATACATCATCTGTCTCGTAGCCTCTGTCATCTGGGGCATCTACGAAACCTGTAATGCATCAGAGAAGAACGAGAAGAAGCAGAATATCGCCTTCGTTCTCGGTTTCGGCATGCTCGGCATCCCATTCTACGGATATGGCTGGACAGCTGCAATCACCGGCATCATCGTGCTGGTTATCCTCTGGTTCGTACTCGGCTACAAGCGCAAGCAGGAAGTAGTAACAGGCGTTGACGAATCTACAGGCATCGCCAAAAAGAAGATGCAGCTCCTGCCTCTCATCTCAGCACGCGTCAAGAACACAGCCTTGCTCTGCATGCTGATGCTGATGATTGGTTATTCCAGCTACGCACTCATCGTGATCCGTTCTTCTGCCAACCCTCCTATGGACCAGAACTCTCCTGAGGACATCTTTACCCTGGGAAGTTATCTGAGCCGCGACCAGTATGGCGACCGTCCTCTGTTCTATGGCCAGGCTTATACATCACAGGTAGCCCTCGAAGTAGACGGCAACATGTGCAAGCCTGTCATGAAAGAAGGCGCACCGGTTTACCAGCGCAAGGAGAAGGCTTCGGCTGATGAGAAGGACTCTTACTTTGTAGTAAGTCACAAGAATAAGTATATCTATGCCCAGAACATGCTCTTCCCTCGTATGTACAGTTCGGCTCATGCCCAGGCATACGAAGACTGGATTGGCGGTGTAGAAGGCACAGAGATTCCTTACGACCGCTGCGGAGAGAGTATGATGGTGAAGATGCCGTCACAGTTCGACAACATCCGCTTCTTCCTCTCTTACCAGTGCTACTTCATGTACTGGCGCTACTTCATGTGGAACTTTGCCGGACGTCAGAACGACATTCAGGGCAATGGCGAACCAGAACATGGTAACTGGATTTCCGGTTTCTCATTCATTGATGATGCACGCTATGGCGACCAGAGCAAATTGCCAGACGATTTGAAGGAAAACAAGGGACACAACGTGTTCTACTGCATGCCGCTGATTCTCGGTCTCATCGGTCTCTTCTGGCAGGCTTGGTATACCCGCAAACGCAAGGTAATGAAGAACGGCGTGGAGACTGAGGAGACTCTTCCTATCGGTATCCAGCAGTTCTGGGTGGTATTCTTCCTGTTCTTCATGACAGGTCTTGCCATCGTCATCTACCTGAATCAGACACCTATGCAGCCACGTGAGCGTGACTATGCTTATGCCGGCTCATTCTATGCATACGCTATCTGGTGCGGTCTCGGCGTACTCGCCATTATCGACATCCTGAAGCGCAAGATGAAGCTCAGCGGTACTGCCGTAACAGCCATCGTAGCAGTCATCACACTTCTCGTACCTATCCAGATGGCATCACAGACTTGGGACGATCACGACCGCTCAAACCGTTACACCTGCCGTGACTTCGGTCAGAACTACCTGATGTCACTCCAGGAGAAGGGCAACCCTATCATCTTTACCAATGGTGATAACGATACCTTCCCACTCTGGTACAACCAGGAGGTAGAAGGAGTAGGAACAGATGCCCGCGTATGTAACCTGAGCTACCTGCAGACCGACTGGTATATCGACCAGATGATGCGTCCTGCATACAACTCACCATCTGTGCCAATCACCTGGCCACGTCTCGACTTCTGTTCAGGTACCAACGAATATGTATCAGTTGAGCCTGAGGCAAAGAAGCAGATTCTCGACTTCTACAAGCAGGATCCAGAGAACGCCAAGAAGCAGTTTGGTGCCGAACCGTTCGAACTCAAGAACATCCTGAAGAATTGGGTACGCAGCAAGAACCCTGACATGCACTTCATCCCTACAGACACCCTCTATGTCACTATCGACAAGGAGGCTGTAAAGAAGAGCGGCATGATGATGGCATCAGATTCTATTCCAGACAAGATGGTCATCTCTCTTGCCGGCAAGAGCGCACTCTACAAGGGCGACCTCATGATGCTCGAAATGTTGGCACAGTGTAACTGGACCCGTCCGCTCTACGTAGCACTCACCGTAGGCGAAGAGAACTATATGAACCTCGGCGACAACTTCGTACAGGAGGGACTTGTGAACCGTATCACTCCGTTCACCACCAACAAGCCAGGTGCCAAGAACTTCGATACAGAGAAGGCTTATCACAACATCATGACCCGATTCAAGTTCGGCAACCTGAAGCAGAAGGGACTCTACATCGACGAGACAACCATGCGTATGTGCTATACCCACCGTCGCCTGCTCGCCCAGACAGCCCTCCAGCTCATCGCCGAAGGCAAGAAACAGAAGGCTATCAATATTCTGAAGAAGGCTGATACCGAGATTCCTGCCTATAATGTTACGCTCGACTACATGAGCGGTGGCTTGGATATGGCTCGCGGCTGGCTGATGACCGGTCAGAAAGCCAAGGGTAAGGAATATATAGAAGCGGTATGGAAGAATGCTTCACAATACCTCAACTACTATCTCTCGCTGCCAAACGACCGTTTCCTCCAGGCAGAGCACGACTGCATCCGTCAGATCATGATCATGCAGAGCATCTGCGAGGCTGCCGGAATGGTGAGTCCACAGTTGGAGCAGAAGTATGAGAAGCAGCTCAACAACCTCTACCGTCTCTATCATGGCAGAGGTGGCAGAATGCCGGAAGGCAATCAGTAAAAAATAGAAAAAGTTTGGTGTCGCGAAACACGACACCAAACTTTTCATTATTCATATAAACCTGTTTTATCCATGTTCATAGAGCAACCAGCCAAATGGCTCAGATGGTTATATCCAAAGGCCATCTGGAGAATGGACAAGAAAGACCATTCTGTCTATCTTACATTTGATGACGGTCCGATTCCAGAGTCAACTCCATTCATCTTAGAGACCCTGAGAAAGTACAATATCAAGGCTACTTTCTTTATGGTAGGCGAGAATGTATTGCGCCATCATGACCTCTACAACCAGATTGTGGCAGAGGGTCATCAGATAGGCAACCATACATTCAATCATATCGGTGCCTTCAAGCACCGTGTCATCTCCTACGTGCTCAACACCAATAAGGCGAACGATATCATCCATGCCCATCTCTTCCGTCCACCTCACGGCTGGATGCGACCAAGTGAGTATTGGTGGCTGCACCGCACTTACAAGGTCATCATGTGGGACGTGGTTACGCGCGACTATTCCAAATGGATGACGGCAGAAGATGTGGTGAACAATGTGAAGCGATATGCCCGCAATGGCAGCATCATCACCTTCCACGACTCGCTGAAGAGCATTGAAAAGCTGAAGACAGCGCTCCCTCAGGCCATAGAATGGCTCATGGAACAGGGGTATGAATTTAAGACTTTTGAATAAAAAGCTGTTATTCCCAAACAGGAATAGCCCAATAAACACAGACAAGAAATGAGCAAAAGAATCAACAGTTATCAGGCAGTAGCTGCATTTGTAAGAGGTTTCTTCGAAGCCTACGCACGTGGCATCATCGATGCTACCATCGAAGGCAATGACTTCAGTAAGAAGAACGACCCGAAACAGATCAAGCAGATGATGCTGGAGCACTATGGCGAGGTAAACCAATACTTCTTCGACATCATGTTCTCTACCCTCGTACGCCTCAACTACAAGACTGCCGAGGAAGCCAACGAGCGCATGAAGAAGAACTTCGACAGCATGAAACAGGCTGACCCGACCTTTGAGCCAACCATGCTCGACTACCTGCGCATAGCCTGCAAATCGAACCAGCTTTACAAGGCGATGGAGTCAGAATACAAGCGTAACTTCACCTGGCTTCTTCAAGGCAAGTTTACCACTCTTGAAGAGCATGTACGCGATTATACCCACGGCATTCTCATCAGTCTAGCCGATGAGCCGATGGCCATCCATCTCCTGGTCCGCATCATCGTAAAGGCATACGCAGCAGGCTTGAAGTGTGGCAGCAAGGAGGGCGAACAGCACCAGCTCCACATGCCTACCCTTCACGGCATGTTACTGAACAATGTCAACATCCTGCTCAACGAGACTCCGCTCAAGAGCAGCACCGAAGATCCTGTTGCCCTCTTCAAGGAGGCATGCAAGAATGAAGAAGAAAACATCAACGTTCTTTTCAACACATTAAACGATGCGATGAAAGAACTGGCAGAAGAATAAGAGAAAAGAACAATTTCCTTCGCCTCATTGTCACCGATTACAACCTCGGCAAACTTTGGCTTGCTGTTTAATTGTTTCTTGCCTTGTACCATAATTTGAATAATTTAAAATTATGGTGCAAAGGTACGAAACTTTATCTAGGCGCACAATACGGCATAAAACAAGCCATCTTCATAATCCTGCAAATACTCATTTGAAAGAACCAATGCAGGGTGTGGCAAGATGCTTCCATCAGGCAATTCAAATGGAACCTCTACAATTTCTCCTTGATTTACTCTAGTTACAGCCATTTTGATATTGCTTTAATTGTTCTTGGAGATTTCTTATGTTTATACTGCCGATAATCAATATTCGACAAATCAGGATGTTCTGTTTCATCCCAAGATGGGAATTGTGACAACTCTGCAGAAAGTTCTGCATCCGTCTTAGCACGATACTTGCTACGATATTCTGTTGCTGGCTTACCTTTAAGAATAACCAAGCAGGAATATAATTTATCAACATCCTTGGAGGAATATATTGCATCCATAAGACAATGTCTCATTTCCTGAACAGACAAAGAAGGCCTTACGACCGGAGTTGGCTCAGCAACCATACCAGCCTGCAGCATTATCTTCTGTTAATTTATATCTATTTTCTTCCACACCTTTGTATTTTATGTTAGGTGCCGCCAAAATTACGCTTTTTCCTTGAAACCACCAAGAAAAAAGCAAGAAATCTGCAAGTTATCAGCAAATTACTACAAGAACAACTATAAACTATTAACTAAATACTAACTTTGCTTTTGCTAAAATAGCCTTCATCTCAGCACGTTGCTTTGAGAAATCTATGCTACCACGCTTCTTCAATGTTTCTTCAGTTTTTCTCTGAAAGCTAAAGCCTCATCACCTGTCAGCATTGGGATACCACTAATTGCTAATGCCATAATCTTATCTCCTATTATTTAGTTTATATCTCTGCCGCAAGCAACAGATGATCAATAAGATTTGGGCACAGGCTGGCATGAAGGCGTTGGCAGAGATAGCAGACATCTATCCACGTATGACGAGCATTCACGACAGCAGCCTATTTGACGGTAGCTTTGCAATGGATTTTATCAATCAGGGCGATAAAATTATCTATTGTGCAATGTACCTGTACATCGGCTACGTCAACGAGGCTACCAACTTCGCTGAAAGCCAAGGTGGTGGCGGCAGCGATACCAAGGATTGGGGACGTGAGAAGAACGAAGATGAAATAGAATGGATAAGGCGAAGTCTGCGACTGGCAACTCGGATGGTAAAACCAAGAAAGGACAAAGGGTTAGGTCGATAACGAGAATCAGCCCTTCTCTTTCATTAAAAAAGAGAGAAGGGCTGGAGTGTGTTTTTTCTTATCTATTCTTTGTATTTTCTCACAAACGGAAAGTGATAGGAATGCTCCATTTCACTTTTACGGCTTTTCCATTTTTCTGTCCAGGATACCATTTTGGCATGGCTTTGACTACTCGTAAAGACTCTTTACCCAGCGAAAGCGAGTACGAATCTTTTGCTAATTTGATATCTGTCAACACGCCCGTCTCATTTACGACAAATTTAACAATAATCGTTCCTTGTTTATCTAACATTCGTGCCATATCAGGATACCTAAGATTAGATGCAATAAATTTATTTAATGCTTTGTTGCCACCTGGGAAAGAAGGCTTTTGGTCAACATCGTCACCATTAAATATCTTATTGCTCTCACTTTCATTCTGTTCCTCCTTGATCACATTTTTCTTCTTACTTTCACTTTTTTTAATTGATATATAATCTTACTCTTGTATTTACTCTTTTCCCATTTAAAATGCCTGGCGACCATTTCTTTATGGACCTAAATCTAAAGTATAATATATTACTATTGAATTCTCCAGCGTCGCTATAAAACATATCCATGCGTCCGTTTTTGTCAATAACAAATCGCACTAACACCCTATATTCTTCGTTCTTTATTACTTTTTGACATGCAGAATCTTGTTCAATCCATTTTTCTATAGATTCGTACCCATAAGGTGATGGCATCTTATCCACCATTCCATTTTCATAAATGTTTTCATCATATCCGTCAAAAGTGTAGACATATCCATTGAGATATTTATCTGTAATTCCTAACTCGTCAAATGCCACCTTGACAGGTTTCGTTTTTTCGTCGTAAGTAAGTTTTATATTTATAGTGTCATTCCAATAATAATCGTGAAAATAACATACAGTTGCAGGGCACAATACATTGTCTCCTGGATTTTCGGTACTTGAAAGTACATATAAAAAGTGTTTGAGAGAAGAATGAGGAAAGTTTACTGGTTATCAGTTACTTTCCTCATTTTGGTTAAAAGAGACGAGGACAGACGAAGACGGAAATATGACAAGATGAGACAGAGGAACGTTACCTATCCGTAACCTATACCCCAAATGGTGAATGTTGAGGTTCGGAAGAATAAGGAAGGTTACGAATTGAATTTGAACGCTCTGATTTATAGTGAGTTACTGATGAGCAACGTAAGACTTTTGGTTACGAACCAAATTTGCCGTGTTCTGCCGTGAAATGCGTAGCAAGAAAAGACTCTTCATGTATTAATTTTGAACGCAAAAAAGAATGACGTTATGAAGAGTACATTTTCAATTATCTTCTACCTCAAAAGACAGGTAGTAAAGAAAGATGGTACAGTTCCAGTTATGGGACGTATCACAGTGGACGGAACACAGGCGCAGTTCAGTTGCAAGACAACTGCCAATCCAGATTTGTGGGATACCAAGGGCGGACGCATGATAGGTAAGAGTATGCAGGCTTTGGAAGTGAACCGCAAATTGGACAAGATGCGTGTGAGTATCAGTAAGCATTATCAGGAGATTATGGACAGGGACAACTTCGTCACTGCCGACAAGGTGAAGAACGCCTTTCTTGGCTTGGAGTATCGTTGCCATACACTGATGAAAGTCTATTCTCAAAGCCGTGATGAAATGGAAAAGCAATATAAGGCTGGCATAAAGTCTTTGAGCTCATTCACAAGATACAGAATAGGATGTGCCTATGTCGGTGAGTTCTTGCAATCGCATTATCATGTCAAGGATATTGCTTTGAAAGAGTTGTCGCTGCCTTTTATCACGGACTACGAGACTTTTCTCAGAACCGAAAAGCACTTGAAGATAAACTCTGCGATGGTGTTTGTCCGCAATCTCCGTGCAATGGTATTCCGCGCCATAGATAATGAGTGGCTTGTAAAAGACCCTTTCAGACGATATGAGTACAAGGAAGAAGAGACGACAAGGGAGTTCTTGACAAAAGAAGAGATTCGCTTGCTCATGGAAATACCAATCACCCGAAAGAAGATGAGCATGGTACGTGATTTGTTTCTGTTCTGTTGTTTCACTGGTCTCGCCTTCATAGATCTTTATAACCTGAAGGAAGAGAACATCAAAACGTTCTTTGACGATGGCGAGTGGATAATAATCCATCGACAGAAGACGGGAACTGAAGCCGACATCAAGTTGCTTGACTATCCCAAGCAGATTATGGAAAAATACCGTGGATTGTGTGAAGACGGTAGGGTATTTCCAGTACCCAACTACAAAAGTTGTATGGATTCACTCAAAAGACTGGGCAAGAAATGCGGCATCACCAAGCCGCTGTCCTGGCACATGAGCCGTCATTCGTTCGCAACCTCGGTTTGCCTCTCCAACGGAGTTCCAATAGAAACCGTGAGTTCAATGCTTGGTCACAAGAACATAAAGACAACCCAGGTGTATGCCAAGATTACCAAAGAAAAATTGAGCAAAGACGTGGAAAAGTTGTCTCAGCAGATTAATAACATTGAGGAATTCACGTTTGGAAATGTTTGCAACGATAATACTAACACTATAAATGGCAGAGTATGAAACGACAAGTGATAACAATACAAGAAGATATGGTAATCTACGCCCCACATCATGGTGAGGTGTGGATGACAGTTTGGGAGATTGCCGAACTGTTGAATGTAACAGGGACAGCAGTGAAGAATACCATCAAGCGCATTTGGAAACAAAGTGTGCTGAAAGACTTCCGGCATTCTCAATACATCAAACTTGAAAATGGATATTCTGCGCATGTCTATGATATGGAAGTGATTATCGCCATAGCACTTCAAATGGATACATACCAAGCCTTGTTGTTCAGACAATGGTTTATCAGTAAGGTTGTGAACCGCAAGGATTGCCAAGCAGAGCAAGTAAAACACGAGTATCCGATGATTATTGTGATGAATGGAACGATGCCAAGAGGTGCAAGTTAGAATTTCTCATTTTTTAATAAGATTCCTACACCTTTATAATATAATAGCGTACAGGAGAAACGATTTTTGTCGTTGTACCGCACCGCCACAGGAGCAAGATACTGCTGAAAAACACGAAACAAAGAATATAGAAACAGAACAAAGCATAGTTGGAAAACAAGCACGCTCCGTCTGTCGGTTATGACACCTTATTATATATAGGGGTATCTTGATGTTTTTATCATAATAAGATACCCCTGTTTTCTACATGAAATCTCAAATTTGTAAACATACCCCCATCATAAAAAATGAATAGCAAGTATTCCTGCTGAGTTTATCAAATCAGGGCCATTGTTGTTGATGACGACTCTACCATCAGCTCATATATACCTTTCCGACACAAGCATATATTGTTTTCGTTTGTACTCCGAGTGTGTACAGTTTCAAACCATGATTTACATTCTAACATAAGAAACTGAAGCCGTGACCATTTGTGTATTTTTGCCAAACTAACTCCAGTATATACAACAGATGTAAAAGATTTCTGCAAAATCGACCGAAATCATAAGAAAAAAACACCAAACCAGCAAATTTCTTAAAGATTATATCTGTTTATTAAGATTATTTTTGTATATTTGCAGCATTATTT
>ENA-OQEL01000150-OQEL01000150.1-human-gut-metagenome-genome-assembly--contig:-NODE-150-length-27121-cov-2.887456_pt1 | contig 27121 bp, 30 predicted proteins | sample MGYA00242796_ERZ504637 | MGnify/ENA primary metagenome ERZ504637 (study PRJEB26092, sample SAMD00036306) | human gut metagenome | host: Homo sapiens | study: EMG produced TPA metagenomics assembly of... | reverse complement strand
CAACGATGAAAAAAAGTGAAAAAATCAAGGTATTATTTCGTGCTATTGTACCGAATAAGAGAAAAAATTCAGGATAATTATATGAAAAACAATGGCCCGTGTGCAGACATAGCCGGATCAGCCGGGGAGGGTCTGCGGAAAACAAAGGAGGAACATCAATGAGAAAAAAGAAAACAAAGTCGTTTCTCTGCTTTTGGCAGGATGCATGGCAGCCGGTCTTCTGGCCGGATGCGGAAGCAGCGGAGAGACACAGGTAGCAACTGCTGACAATGCTACAGCGGCATCGACCAGTACTGGAGCAGCGGATTCTGCAGCACCGGAGACTGCAGGTGAAGTGGACGGACAGATCAATCTTCGCGCGGTATCCTTTGGAAACAACTTCGATGTACAGGATATGGGATGGCGCTGGATGATGGCAGAGTGCTACGAAGGCCTGATGCGTGACGTAGCAGATGAGAACGGAGACCGTTTCGAGTACGCCGGTGCAGAATCCATGGACGTATCCGATGACGGACTGGTTTATACCTTCCATCTGAGAAAGGATGCAAAATGGTCCGACGGACAGCCGGTTACCGCAGCAGATTATGAGTACGGCTGGAAACGTCTGTTAAATCCGGAATACGGATATTCCTATTCTTTCTTCCTGTTCAACGTAGTAGGAGCAGAGGAGTATTATAACGGACAGGGTTCTGCCGATGAGATCGGAATCAAAGCAGTTGACGATTACACCTTCGAGGTTACCTTAAAGGTAGCGGATCCGACCTTCCAGTCCAAGCTGGTAGCAACTCCGCTTTACCCGACCCGTCAGGATGTCGCAGAGGCAGCCGGAGACCAGTGGGGAAAAGACTGGACAAAATGTGTCTACAACGGACCGTTTGCCATGACAAACCTGGTAGAAGATAACTCCATGACATGGGTGAAGAATGACCAGTACTGGGATAAGGACAACGTAAAACTGAATCAGGTAAACTGGTACTGTGTAGCAGAGAACGCAACAGCAGCAACCATGTTCGATAACGGACAGCTGGACGTTTTCGATGCAGCAGGCGATTACATTGCAAAATATGACAAAGAAGTAGAAGCAGGCAATATGCAGACCATGACCACCGAGTACCCGGGAACTATGGTTCTGTGCTACGAGCAGTCTGAGGGCGGAAAATCCGGTCTGATGAAAAACGTAAACATCCGCAAGGCAATTTCCTACTCCATCAACCGTGAGGAGATGGTATCAGCTGTTTACGGAAGATACACCGCAGCTTACGGCTTCGTTTCCCCGGCGATCACGCTCGACGGAACTTCCTACCGCAAGCAGGCGTCGGAGACCATGAAAGAGGAATATGAGCAGTATGCAGGAGATGCAGACAAGTTAAAAGCACTGTTCCAGAAAGGCCTTGATGAGCTTGGTATCACCGACAAACCGGAAGACATCACCATTACACTGCTGTCCCAGGGTTCTGCTACCGAGAATCAGCTCGAGAGAGAGTACCTGCAGCAGTCCATTTCCCAGAATCTGGGCGTAAAGGTAGAGCTGAACACCGTTGGCGATTACCAGATGTTTGCAAACGAGCGCGATAACAAGAACTACGATATCTTTGTAGGCGGATGGTTCAGCGATTACAACGATCCGCTGGATTTCCTGAACGTCATGAAGACAGGCGTTTATGATTCCTACGGCCTCTATAGCAACAGCGAGTACGACAGCCTGATCGATTCTCTGACCGGAGAGAACGACAACGCAAAACGCCTTGAGATTTACCAGAAGCTGGAAGATCTGCTGGTTGCACAGGATTGTGGTGTTGCACCGCTGTACTACTCTGATAAACATTACTATTATCAGAACTGGGTAAAAGATTTCTACACATCCTCCTTCGGCGCAAGCCAGGAGCTTTACAGAGCATCTGTACAGAAATAAAAAAGCAGCAAAACAGAAGAAATGAGGGAAGAAGGGCTTATGAAACAATAGGCTCTTCTTTCGCTATCATAATAAAAATTCCGGTCGGAAAAGACCGGACAGGGAGAGGATTTTTATGCCAAAATATTTACTGCGCCGTTTTGCAGAAATGCTGATCACACTGTTTCTGATTGCAACGGCCACGTTTTTCCTTCTGGAAGCGGTTCCGGGAGATCCGCTGACGGAGCGTGCGAGCAAGCTCTCGCCGACCGTAAAGGAAAACCTCTATAAGCGCTACGGCCTCGACAAGCCGATGATGGAGCGCTATGTGATCACAATGAAGGGAATCTGCAAGGGAGAGTTCGGGGAATCTGTTGTCTATGCGGGACAGACGGTACAGAAGCTGATTCATGACCGTCTTCCGGTATCCGCCCGCCTTGGTATCCAGCAGGTGCTGGTCGGTATCACGATCGGTCTGCTGCTTGGAATTCTTGCGGCAATGAGGAGGGGAAGCTTCTGGGACTATATGGTGATCGCCCTGTCGGTCCTCTTGATTTCCATTCCGAACCTGATCTTTGGTCTGATGCTTCAGAAAATTTTCGCAGGTAACCTGAAGGTTCTGCCGACGATCGGCTGGCCTGCGGGAAAGGATCTGTGGTTCGGAGGATGGGAATACACGATTCTTCCGACCCTGACAGGATGCTTTTCTTATATTGCAACGTATGCGCGTCTGCTGAAAACCTCGATGCTCGATGTGATCAATCAGGATTACGTGCTGACTGCTGAATCGAAGGGCTTAAGCCGCGGACAGATTATCCGCCGCCATATCCTTCGGAACTCGTTTATCCCGGTTATCACACAGCTTCCGATGTCGGTTGCCATGTGTATCACAGGCTCCTTCTTCATCGAGAGCATCTTTTCCATCCCGGGAATCGGACAGTATTATGTGACGGCGGTCAATAACCAGGATCTTTCCATTATCATGGGAGAGACGGTTATTATCGCAGCACTTTACATCGGTGTTCTCTTTATCACGGACCTGCTGTACGTGGTCGTTGACCCGAGAATCAGTCTGACAGGAAAGAGCAGATAAGGAGGATATTATGGCAGCATTAACACCGGAAAAATTTAAAGTAATAGGATACACCGAGGAAGATGCGAACCGGATTGACCGCCCGACCATTTCCTACTGGCAGGACGCCTGGAGACGGCTCCGCAAAAACCCGATCGCATGGGATCTCTTGTTGTGCTCGGTATTCTGCTTGTCATGGTCATCATCGGAACCGCATATCAAAGGGATATGTTATGTATCCATGAATATCGCCGAGAAAAACCAGGGCGTATCGTCAAAATACTGGTTTGGAACCGACAACCTGGGACGTGACCTCTTCTCAAGAGTCTGGGTCGGCGCGCGGGCATCACTGATCATCGCGATCGTTGCAACGGCAATCAAACTCATCATTGGAACGGTATATGGCGCGCTGATGGCACATTTCGGCGGCTGGGTCGATGAGGTTCTGATGCGGATCATCGAGGTTATCAACTCGATTCCGTCTCTGCTTCTTACGATTCTGATCATGATGATTCTTGGAAATAACCTGTTTGCACTTCTGGTCGCGCTTAGTGTCACCGCATGGTGTAACACGGCACGTCAGGTGCGCGGTATGATCAAACAGCTCCGTGAGACGGAATACGTTTACGCGGCGGAGGTGCTCGGTGCAAAACCGCTCCGCATCATCTTAAAACACTATGTACCGAATATGCTGGGTATCCTGATTCTGGATACGGCGACGGCAATCCCGATGTTTATTTTTACGGAGGCAGGTCTTAGCTTCCTCGGCATCGGCCTCAAGGCACCGTCGATCAGCCTTGGTGTCCTGATTTCGATGGGACAGCAGAACATGGATTTCTATCCGTCACAGCTTCTGTTCCCATGTCTCGTGCTCTGTATCATCGTTATGGCATTCAACCTTCTGGGAGACGGCCTGCGCGATGCCCTGGATCCGAGACTTCGCCAGTAATAAGTGGGAGATAACGATATGAACGACAAAACATCCGTTCTGGAAGTAAAAACTTAGAGTCTCTTATCACACCTATGCCGGTGAAGTAAAGGCAGTCCGCGGTGTACAGTTTTCTCTCGAGAAAGGTCAGGCGCTCGCAATTGTGGGCGAATCCGGCTGCGGAAAATCTGTAACGGCGAAATCCATCATGGGCCTCATCAAGGCCCCGCAGGGTGAGATTAAAGAGAACAGTGAAATTCTCTATCATGGAGAGAATATTCTGAAATACAACAAAAAATCAGTGGCAGCATTACAAAGGCGGCGAGTGTGCAATCATTTTCCAGGATGCGCTGGCTTCCTTAAATCCGACGATGCGTGTCGGAAAACAGATTATGGAAAAATCTGATGGGCCATAAAAACATGACAAAACAGGAAGCGGCAAAGGAGGCTGTCGAGATGCTGCGCATGGTCAGGCATCCCGGAGCCGGAAAAACGTGTCAGACAGTATCCGCACGAATTTTCCGGCGGTATGCGTCAGCGTGTTATGATCGCGATTGCATTTGCCTGTGATCCGAAAATTCTGATCTGTGACGAGCCAACGACCGCACTCGATGTGACAATTCAGGGACAGATTCTCGATATTATCAAGAATCTGCAGAAGAAAAAACCAGACGTCCGTTATCATGATCACACATGATCTTTGGTGTTGTGGCGAATATCGCACAGAAGATTGCTGTCATGTATTCCGGTATTATCGTGGAAAGCGGAACGTGTGAGGATATTTTCTATCGTCCGCGTCACCCGTATACCTGGGCGCTGATCCGTTCCGTACCGCGTCTGGATCTGAAAAAACAAGCAGGAACTCGCGACAATTCCGGGAACTCCGCCGGATCTTTTAAACCCGCCGGTCGGATGTCCGTTCTGCACGCGGTGCAGCTATTGTATGCCGATCTGTAAGGAAGAGATGCCGGAGGCAACGGAATTCGGCGGCGAGCATAAGGCTGCCTGCTGGCTCCATCACCCGATGGCACCAAAAGTAGAAATGCCAAATCTGGAAGGAGGAGAACTGTAATGGAAAATAACGAAAAAGAAGTGCTTTTTTTCCGTTTCCCATCTGAAAAAATATTTTCAGGTCGGAAACCATGCGACCTTAAAGGCCGTGGATGATGTCTCCTTCGATATCTACAAAGGTGAGACACTTGGAATGGTTGGCGAATCCGGATGCGGAAAGACAACGTGCGGCCGTACGTGCATCGGCCTGTATGACAAGACAGACGGACAGGTGCTCTACAAGGGAACCGATGTCCATGCGTTAAACGGAAAAGAGCGGTTTGCCTTCAAAAAACAGGTACAGATGGTCTTCCAGGATCCGTATGGATCGCTCGACCCACGTATGACCGTTGCCGACATCATCGGCGAGGGCATCGACATTCACCATCTGGCAAAGAATAAGAAAGAGCGCCAGGAGATGATCTACAAATATCTGGAGCTGGTCGGACTGAACCGCGAGCATGCGAACCGTTTCGTGCACGAGTTTTCCGGCGGACAGCGCCAGCGAATCGGTATCGCGCGTGCGCTTGCCGTGCAGCCGGAGTTCATCGTTCTCGATGAGCCGATCTCCGCACTCGACGTTTCGATTCAGGCGCAGATCGTCAACCTGCTTGTGGACTTACAGAAGAAGATGGGTCTGACCTATCTTTTCGTTGCGCATGATCTGTCGATGGTCAAACATATTTCCGACCGTGTGGCGGTTCTGTATCTGGGAACTCTCGTCGAGCTGACGACATCCGAGGAGCTGTACGCCAACCCGCGCCACCCGTACACACAGGCACTGCTCTCCGCGATTCCGATTCCGGACCCGAAAGTAGAGGCAGAGCGCGACCGCAAAAAAATCCGCCTCGAAGGCGAGGTGCCGAGCCCGATCAACACGAAGCCGGGCTGCAAATTCCAGGGAAGATGCAAGTACGCAAAAGACATCTGCCGACAGCAGATGCCGGAATTAAAAGACGTGGGCAACAATCACTTTGTGGCATGTCATTTCTGCGATGCGTTAGAAGAAAATAAGGAATTATAAAACATGGAAAAGATAAAGAACATCTGCCGTGATCTCGGCAAAGCATTTTACAATCGGCCTGCTCTCCGGCGGCGCTGCGGCAGCTGTGCTGCTGCTGGGAGGATTCCTCTTTGGGGGATTCACGTTCCGCGCTGCCCTTGAGGCGGCGAAAGACGGCCTGCTGCTGATCGCGGCCCTCGGCATGTTCGTGATCGCCGGAATGCTGATGGTAAAAGGCAAAAACCCGGAGAAATTCACGCAGAAGGAAAAATGGCGCGTCCACTTTGCCGTACTCGGATATAAGAGTGTGTTCGCAGTTCTCTGCGTTTCCTGGGTGCTGTGGGCGGCAGCGGCGGATTATCTTTTGTATCGGATGTGAAAATAGTTTCTATAAATAAAAAGAGAATTTTGCAGACTGTAAAAATGAGGTCCGGCAAAATTCTCTTTTTTCGTTTAGTCGTTATTCGTCTTCGAGACGGGAGATAACCATCTCCATGGATTTCTGATATTCTTCATCCGAAGAATTGTAGAACAGCATCAGATCAAGGCAGCTGCTCATTTTCTTCAGTGCTTCCGGGATGGAGTAGTCGATCGTTTTCACATATTCATCCCAGTGCTCCAGCTTCCACGTATCGCGCACGGAGTTGCGGTCGATCATGCGCTGGTGGCAGATCTCCGGTTTTGTGACAACCCAGATCACAACAAGCTTTGCCCCATGGTCAGCGAGCTTTTTGGAGAAGTCTTTCAGGAACTTCTCATCATGCACTTCGCGTGTGAATGGTGCGTTGATCAGCACAATATCGTCATACTCGAGTGCTTCCAGTCCGAAATTGACCGTTACTTCATATTCATAATCGCGGATATTCTCCTCGAAGAAATCAGAACTGCGGTTGATTTCCTGTCCGCCCGCTTTGAAAACGCGGTTCGACAGCGGAATGACCGTATCCTTGTCGAGATAAACAACGTGTTTCAGCTCCTTGGCGAGCTGTTTTGAAATGTATGTCTTTCCGCACGCCGGCGGCGAGGTTACGAGGATCATCTTTTTCATCGTTTGTATGTCTTCCTTTCCAGTTGAATCAAAAAAAATCACTCCTAGCATTATAGAAAATTTGGGAAAAAATTGCAAGAGAAAAGACGGTTGTGCCGGAGAAAAAATTGTCTTATAATAAAATAAGATTTTTATGCCATCACGGAGAAAATAAATGGAGGAAAGACAATGAGCAGAGCAAATACACGAGTTGTGAAAATCGGCGACCGGGTCATCGGAGGCGGAAATCCGATTCTGATCCAGTCCATGACGAATACCAAAACAGAAGATGTGGAGGCAACCGTAAAGCAGATCCAGGCGCTCACGGAAGCCGGATGTGACATTATCCGATGCGCCGTCCCGACCATGGAGGCAGCCAAGGCGCTGTCCGAGATCAAAAAGCAGATCTCGATTCCGCTTGTAGCAGATATTCATTTTGACTATCGATTGGCGATCGCCGCGATCGAAAACGGAGCCGATAAAATCCGCATCAACCCGGGCAACATCGGCAGCCGCGACCGGATCCAGGCGGTTGATAGATGCAGCAAAAGAACGCCAGATTCCGGATCCGCGTCGGCGTCAACAGCGGTTCACTCGAAAAAAGAGCTGGTGGAAAAATACAACGGCGTAACGGCAGAGGGCCTGGTGGAGAGCGCGCTCGACAAAGTGCGGATCATTGAGGAGATGGGCTATGACAATCTCGTCATCAGTATCAAATCGTCTGATGTGATGATGTGTGCAAAAGCGCATGAGCTGATCACGAACCAGACGGATCATCCGCTTCATGTCGGCATTACGGAGGCAGGAACGCTGTATTCCGGCAACATCAAATCGGCAGTGGGGCTCGGTATTATTTTATATCAGGGCATCGGAGATACGATCCGTGTTTCCCTGACCGGCGATCCGCTCGAGGAAATCAAATCCGCAAAACGGATCTTAAAGACCCTGGGACTTCGAAAAGGCGGCATTGAGGTCGTATCGTGTCCGACCTGCGGACGGACCCAGATTGACCTGATCGGACTGGCAAACCAGGTGGAAACACTGGTGCAGGGCTACGATCTTGATATCAAGGTTGCCGTCATGGGCTGCGTGGTCAACGGACCGGGCGAGGCAAAAGAGGCGGATCTTGGTGTTGCAGGCGGAAAAGGCGTCGGCATTTTAATTAAAAAAGGTGAAATCGTGAAAAAAGTACCGGAGAGCGAGCTGCTGTCCGTCTTAAAGGACGAGCTGGATCACTGGGGCAAGTAAAAAAGAAAGCAGGAATAGGAATGGAAAAACAGTTTCAGGAAGTATTTCCGGATTTGAGAATCGAAGGGGGCATGGCAGAGCTTCTCGATACCGTGGAGGTTTCGCGGGTATCGATCAATAAGAAAAAAGATCTGCTGCGGATCTATGTGGTCAGCCATCAGTGGATTCACAAAAAATTATATTTATCAGCTGGAGCGCCAGATCGAGGAGCAGCTCTTTTTCCAACGTGCCGCTGCGCGTGAAGATTATTGAGCGGTTCTATCTGTCGCGCCAGTATACGCCGGAAAACTTTCTGGAGGTGTACCGTCCGAGTATCCTGCTCGAGCTGAAAAACCACAGTGTCTTTCTGAATCATCTGTTTTCGACTGCCGAGATTACCTTCCCGGAGACGAACAAAATGCACCTGGTGCTCGTGGATTCCGTTGTGGCAAAGGAGCGCGAGGAGGAGCTGGTCCACATTCTCGAGAAAATCTTCTGTGAGCGGTGCGGCTTCGACCTGATCGTGGAAACCGAGATGAGAAAGCCGGAGGGCGAGAGCCGCGCCATGAGAAATTCCGAGCTCCGCATCCGGGAGGAAGTGCGCCACGTTCTGGCGCATACCCATTACGGTGAGATGCTCGGCGAAAAAGAGCAGAACCGGATGGAAGAGCAGGCGGAAGCAGCAGGCGAACAGCCAAAAGCAGCCGCAGCAGCCAAGGGCGGCGAGGCGAAAAAAGAAAAAGCAGCAGACGGCGGAAGGGGAAAAGGTTTTTCCGGCGGCGGACGCGGTTCCTTCAAGAAAGGCAAGGGCAGTTTCAGCCGGAATGCGGACAATCAGCCGCGCAAATCCTCCAATCCGGATGTGCTGTACGGAAGAGATTTCGAGGATGAGAGCGTGGAGATTCTGAAAATCGGCGATGAGATCGGTGATGTTGTCATCCGAGGAAGAGTCCAGAGTGTGGATATGCGCGAGATCCGGAATGAGCGTACGATTTTCATGTTCACGATCACCGACTTTACGGATACCATCGGCGTCAAGATTTTCGTCCAGAACGCGGAAGTGCCGGAATTAAAGGATGCGATCAAAAAAGGCGCGTTCATTAAAGTAAAAGGAAAAAACGACGGTTGATGCATTTGACCACGATCTGACGGTTATGTCTGTCTGGGGCATCAAGAAGATCACCGATTTCCGTACCGGCCGTCAGGATACGAGTCCGGTGAAGCGTGTGGAGCTGCACTGTCATACAAAGATGAGCGATATGGACGGTGTCACCGATGCTGCCCGTCTGGTACAGCGTGCCTACGAGTGGGGCCATCCGGCGATCGCGATCACTGACCACGGCGTGGTGCAGTCCTTCCCGGAGGCAAACCATGCGATCGAGGCGATCGACGGCGCTTACCGGAAAAAATACCAGGCAGAGCACCCGGATGCGACAAAAGATGAGCTGAAAAAAAGTTTCGGCTCCGTTCAAGGTCATCTACGGCATGGAGGCTTATCTCGTCGACGACTTGAAAGATATCGTTGTCAACAGCAAAGGACAGGACATCCACGGAAGCTACGTTGTGTTTGATATCGAGACGACGGGATTTTCCCCGGTTGTCAACAAAATCATTGAGATCGGCGCCGTCCGTGTGGAAAACGGAGCGATTGTCGATAAGTTTTCCACCTTCGTCAACCCGAAAGTCCCGATCCCGTTCCGGATTGAGAACCTGACCGGCATCAACGACAACATGGTTCTTGACGCGCCGGACATCGAAACGGTGCTGCCGAAATTCCTGGAGTTCAGTGAGGGAGCCGTTATGGTTGCCCACAATGCTTCGTTCGATATGAGCTTTATCGAGCACAACTGCGTCCTGCAGGGGATCGAGCGGGAATTTACAACGGCGGACACCGTCGCCATGGCGCGTTTCCTGCTGCCGGGCCTCAACCGTTTCAAGCTGGATACCGTTGCGAAGGCGGTCGGCGTATCGTTGGAAAACCATCACCGTGCGGTGGACGATGCCGGCTGTACGGCGGAAATTTTCGTGAAATTCGTAAAAATGCTGGAGGAGCGCAATATTCTGACTCTGGATGACCTGAATGCGCAGGGAAAAGTATCGGAGGAGGCTGTGCGCAAGCTTCCATCGTACCATGCGATCATTCTGGCAAAGAACGAGACGGGACGTGTCAATCTGTACCGCCTCGTGTCGGAATCCCACCTGAAATACTACAACCGCCGGCCGAAGCTGCCAAAGAGCGTCTACCTGAAATACCAGGACGGTCTGATGATCGGATCTGCCTGCGAGGCGGGCGAACTCTACCAGGCAATCCTGCGCGGTGAACCGGATGCGGCGATTGCGCGTCTCGTGGACTTCTACGATTATCTGGAAATCCAGCCGATCGGCAACAACGCGTTCATGATCAAAAAAGAGGACGTTTCTGCCGTAGAGAGCGAGGAGGATTTAAAGGAGATCAACAGGCGCATCGTCAAACTTGGCGAGCAGTTCCATAAGCCTGTTGTGGCAACGTGCGACGTCCACTTCATGGATCCGCAGGACGAGATCTACCGCCGCATCATCATGACCGGAAAAGGTTTTGACGACGCGGATGAGCAGGCACCGCTGTTCCTGCGCACTACCGAGGAGATGCTTGAAGAGTTTTCGTATCTCGGAAGTGAGAAAGCGGAGGAGGTCGTCATCACCAATCCGCGCAAAATCTCCGACCTTGTCGAGAAAATCTCCCCGATCCGTGCCGGAAAATTCCCGCCGGTCATCGAGGATTCCGACAAGACACTGCGGAGAATCTGTTACGACCGCGCGCATGAAATCTACGGCGAGGAGCTGCCGGAGATCGTTTCCGCACGCCTCGAACGGGAGCTGAACTCCATTATTTCCAACGGATACGCCGTTATGTACATCATCGCACAGAAACTGGTGTGGAAGTCGAACGAGGACGGATACCTTGTAGGATCGCGTGGTTCCGTCGGTTCCTCGTTCGTTGCGACGATGGCGGGAATCACGGAGGTAAACCCGTTGAGCCCGCATTACTACTGCGAGTCGTGTCATTACAGCGAGTTCGATTCGCCGCGCGTCAAAGAGTACGTCGGCCGCGCCGGATGCGATATGCCGGACGCCGTCTGCCCGAACTGCGGCAAGCCGCTGAAAAAAGCGGGATTTGACATTCCGTTCGAGACGTTCCTTGGATTCAAGGGAAACAAAGAGCCGGATATCGACCTGAACTTCTCCGGTGATTACCAGAGTAAGGCGCACAAATACACAGAGGTTATTTTCGGCGCCGGTCAGACGTTCCGTGCGGGAACCATCGGTACGCTGGCGGATAAAACAGCGTTCGGTTACGTGAAGAACTATTACGAAGAGCGCGGCCAGCACAAACGGAACTGCGAGATCGACCGGATCGTGGAAGGATGCACCGGCATCCGCCGTACCACCGGCCAGCACCCGGGCGGTATCATCGTTCTGCCGTTCGGTGAGGATATCAACTCCTTCACCCCGGTGCAGCATCCGGCGAACGATATGACAACCGACATCATTACGACCCATTTCGATTACCACTCCATTGATGCCAACCTCTTAAAGCTCGACATTCTCGGACACGATGATCCGACCATGATCCGTATGCTCGAGGATATCACGCACCTTGATGCGCAGACGATTCCGCTCGATAACCCGGAGGTCATGTCGCTGTTCAAGAGCACCGAGGCGCTCGGCATCAAGCCGGAGGACATCGGCGGCTGCCCGCTTGGATGTCTTGGCGTGCCGGAGTTCGGTACCGATTTCGTTATCCAGATGCTTCTGGACACGAAGCCGCAGTCGTTCTCTGACCTGATCCGTATCTCCGGTCTGTCGCACGGAACCGACGTATGGCTCGGCAATGCGCAGACATTGATCGAGGAGGGCAAGGCGACGATTTCCACCGCCATCTGTACCCGGGACGATATCATGATCTACCTGATCGACAAGGGACTCGAAAGTGAGCTTTCCTTTACGATCATGGAGAGTGTGCGAAAAGGAAAGGGCTTAAAACCGGAGTGGGAAGAGGAGATGAAGGCCCACGATGTGCCGGACTGGTACATCTGGTCATGTAAAAAGATCAAGTACATGTTCCCGAAAGCCCACGCGGCGGCGTACGTCATGATGGCGTACCGCATCGCTTACTATAAAATTTTCTATCCGCTGGCGTACTATGCGGCGTATTTCTCCATTCGTGCGTCCGCATTCTCCTACGAGCTCATGTGCATGGGACGCGACCGGCTGGAATATTATATGAAAGATTACGAAAAAACGGAAAGACACGCTGACTCAGAAGGAGCAGGCAACTGTCAAGGATATGAAGATTGTCCAGGAAATGTACGCCCGCGGCTTCGATTTCGTGCCGGTGGACCTCTATAAGGCACAGGCGCACCGCTTCCAGGTCTACGATGACAAACATCTGATGCCGGCGCTCGACTCGATCGAGGGTCTGGGCGACAAGGCGGCCGACGCCGTTGTCCTTGCGGCACGAAACGGAAAATTCCTCTCGAAAGATGATTTCCGCGACCGCACCAAGGTCAGCAAGACGATTATCGACTTTATGGCGGACCTCGGTGTCTTCGGAGATCTGCCCGAAAGCAATCAGTTTTCGCTGTTCGACTATTAAAAGGAGCGTCCCCTTTTCCGTTGCAATCCCGTGCGTCTTGGGGTATAATCAGACGTTGTGGAAAAGAACGAAAACGATTTTAGATAAAATTAAGGTGAAAAACATTGAGAAGAAGATTGGAACAACTGCTGAACGGCAGATTTGAATATGAGGTTCCCCATCTGCTGCTGTCCGAGACGGAGGTGGCCCTGACGCTGGACGAGGGGCAGAATTTCCGCGGAGAGCTGAATATCGGAGCGGAAGACGGGAGAAGAGTAAAAGGAATTGTGACCACAGATCATCAGAGAATCGTTCTGGCGAAAAATCAGTTCCAGGGAACGGCGAGTACGATTGAGTACGGCGTGGATACCAGCGGATTAAAAGCAGGCGATGAAATCTGTGGAAACATCACCGTCAGCAGCAATCTGGAGGAACGCTGCGTGCGGGTACACGTCTCGATTGCGGGAAAGACAATGAACATTTCCGGGCAGGAGATTCATTCCCTGGCAGAATTTTGTGCATCTGGCAAGCCATGATTTCGGCGCAGCGTACCGCTTCTTTGTAAAAAAAGAGTTTGCACGTCTTCTTCAGAAAGAGGCACCGGAGCAGATGGCACTTTATCAGGGACTGTCCCACAAGCCGGTGACATTTCAGCATCTGGAGGAATTTCTGGTTGCCCTCGGTCAGAAAGAGCCGGTGATGCTTTCGGCGGAACAGCCGGAGAAAACTGTGCTTACCGTGGACCAGCCGCGCAAGGAAACACTGTATCTGTATAAAAATACCTGGGGCTACGTCCGCATGGAAATCGAGGTGCAGGGAGACTTTCTGGAAGTGGAAAAGAAAGTCGTCACTTCAGAAGATTTCATCGGAAGCGTCTACGGTGTGGAATACATTATCCATCAGGAGAAAATCGGAAACGGCCGCCATTACGGCAGAATTACGGTGCGTCAGGGAAAACAGGAGCTTCGCTTTGAACTGGAAGTGACAAACAGCGAAAAGCATGTGACCAGCAGGAAAAATACGGAGCGCGACCGTCAGATAACTGCCATCGCGCGCGGCTATCTCGATCTGGCAGTCCATAAACGCGACTACCGTACCTGGTATCAGGACACCTGGGAGGCCATCGAGCAGTTCGAAAAAGCCGGCGCAGACATGGCGTGGGTGACGCTGGGAAAAGCATGGCTGTACGAGAGCCATGAGGAAACCGGAAAAGCAAGAGAAACGCTTTCTTACGTAAAAGAGCATCAGGAACTGCTGGACACCGCGGAGAAAAAAGGAGCGTACCTGTATCTGGCATGGAAGCTGAAAATGGAAGTGGGCCATACCGGGCTGGTATCACGCCTTGGAACACTGATGCGGCAGGAGAGTGCAAGCTATTTTCTGTTAAAGCTTGCCATTGATGCCGACGATTCCTGGCAGCAGTCGCTGACCCGTCAGCTCTACGCGATGGAACTTTGCTATGAGTGCGGGTGCAAGAGCCCGCTTCTGTATCTGGATGCGGCACAGCTCTATCTCCGCCAGGAGGGACAGCTCCGCCGGATTTCGCCGTTCACCGTTCAGGTGCTGAAATTTGCGCAGAAAGAAGGCATTTTAAGCGGGGAACTGTTAAAACGGGCCGCTTATCTTACAGAGACGATGAAAACGTTCGATGAGAATGTCTATCAGATTCTGACTGCGGGCTATGAGCGTTTTCCATCCGATGAAGTGCTCGAAGCCATCTGCAAACTGGTGATGAAGGGCCGCCCGGTGCGGAAGGAATATTTCCCGTGGTATGCAAAAGGCCGTGGAGCGGAACATCCGCATCACGCGCCTGTACGAGTACTATATCGAAACGATGGATGCGTCGTTCGACGAGGTCCTTCCGCAGGTCATCCGGATGTATTTCTCCTACAGCAACACACTGGCAGGCCAGAAGAAAGCGCTGATCTACGCCAACGTGATTAAAAAACCGCGAAAAAAGACCGCCATACATTCCAGAGCTACCGCCCGGCGATGGAGGTTTTCACGGCAAGACAGATCCAGAAAGGCCGCATGAACCGCGAATACGCCGCACTGTACCGGACTTTTCTGAAAAAAACCGGAAGATCCCGACAGCGCAAAAGCGATCGCAAATGTGCTGTTTACCCATCATGTAACGTGTGAAAATCCGAAAATCACGCGTGTGATCGTCTGCCATCCGGCGATGGCAGGCGAAACGTCCTATCCGATGACGGAACGGGGTGCTTATATCCGTCTGTACGGCAAAAAAAGCGCGGATTCTTCTCGAAGATGAGCAGCGCAGAAGATATGCGGTGACAGAAACCTGCCGCGTAGAGCCATTGTTTACGGATGAAGAGCTTGCCCGTGCCTGCGGCGGTTTTGCCATTGAAAATCCGGGTCTGCTGCTGCACCTGTGCGGGGAGCAGGAAGAGGAGATGCAGCTTACCGCAGAAAATCTTGCCTGGTATCAGCAGGCAGCGCGCACGAGCGCATTTTCCAGTGCTTACCGGAAAACAGTGCGTCAGAAACTGCTGGAATACTATCTTGCCCATCCGGATGAGCGTGAGACTGAGGCGGCTGTTGCAGAGCTGGAGGACAGCGCTTACGCAAAGGTGGACCGTATTTCTACGATCGAGCTTCTGGTACGCTACGGCTGTTACAGCCGCGCCTTTGCCCTGACGGATCGGTACGGCTACGAAAAGATCCCGGTGTCGTGTCTCTTCCGTCTGGCGCATGCGATGATTCTGGAAAAAGAGTTTACAGAGGACGAGGAGCTTCTCTATCTGGCATCCTACGTGGTAAAACAGGGCATCTACGATGAAATTGTATTGTGCTATCTGAGAGATTATTTCACCGGTTCTATTGAGGATATGTGCAGTTTATGGGATAAAATCCGCGGCTTCCAGATGGAGAGCGACAAGCTGGAGGAGCGCATTCTGACCTGGTCCGTCTTTGTGCGCAGCCACCCGAAGTGGGAGCAGGAAATGCTGGAGAGCTACATCCGTCAGAGCGGAAAAGAGCATGTCATTCTGGCATACCTGACGTATCTTGCGATCGGCTATTTTATGGACGGAAAACCGCTTTCGGATCAGATGTTTGACTACTTGGACCGCGCCTGGAAACAGGGCTGGGAGCTGGACGAGATCTGCCGTTTTGCGATGCTGAAACATCTTTCCACGAAGCCGCAGCTTTCTGAGGAGGAAGAAAAAGAGGCGCATACCCTGCTTCTGGCGTTTACGAAACAGGGACTCCGCTTTGCCTTCTACAAGGATCTGCCGGAGCACCTGACCGAAGGCTTCCAGATCGGCGACCGCATGTTCATCGAGGAGCGCCAGAGAGCGGAGGCAAAGGTGACGATTCATTACCGGACAAACGCCGAAGAAACATGGAAGAGCGAACCGATGCGCAATATGTATCAGGGCATTTTTGTGAAAGAGTTTCTGCTGTTCTACGGCGAGAAAATGGAGTATTACCTGACCTTTACGAACCGTCAGGGTGAGGGAAAAACAGAGGTGAAAACCGTCTCCATGACCGGCGAACCAAAAGCAGGAAAGACGCGGTACCAGCTTCTGAATCAGATGAAAGCAGCGCGCGCGGCAGGAGATTCGGAAAAACGCAGAAGAGCATTCCAAAAGTATCTGCAGCAGGAGGCTCTGGTTCGGAACTGTTTTGCACTTGTGGATGAAAAGAAGCAGCAGGAGGATACGACATGGAACAGAAAAAGTTTAATTTTAGGATTTGATTTTGGAGAGAAATATTCCCAGTTCTGCTGCTATGACAGGGGAACCCATACGGCCGTCTCCATCCGGTAAAAGAAGGAGAAGAGGCGGTGGAATTTCCGACCGCCATTGCCAAAAAACGGAAATGAGGAAACGTGGAAAACAGGACCGGATGCAGAAAAATCTGCTCACGCGGAAAACGGCATCTGGCTGGACAATCTGTACGAGATCTGCATGGGATCCCGCATCTGCCAGATCGAAAACCGGGATTACACGCCGGGAGAAGTCCTTGGCACGTTCCTTCGCGAAGCATTGAAGATGATCGGCATCGAGCGCCCGGACCAGCAGATCCAGGCGATGATGATCACCACGGGCCATCTGACCCGTCCATTTGTGGAAAATGTGCGTGAAGCATACAAGATAATCGGACTGCCGCGCGGCAGAGCCTACCTGCAGGAGCATGACGAGAGCTTTTACTGCCATGTGCTGAACCAGAAGCCGGAGCTCTGGAGCCGTAAAGTCGGTCTGTTTTTACCTGAAAGATGAGGAAGCATCGTTTTCTGAACTTTCCATCAGCCGTAAAACGAAGCCGGCAACTGTGACCGTAAAACGGGGGCCAAAAAGCCGCACTTTCGATCGAGCCGATGGAGCGCGACCGCGATTTCTGCCATCTGATGGGAGAAGCGATGGGGAATGAAATTTATTCCAGCGTATTTCTGGTGAGCGAGGAGTTCGATCTTGCCTGGGCCGACAACTCTCTGCGTCAGTTAAAGAAAAACCAGAGAAGAATCTTCGGCGGAACGAACCTGTTTGCACAGGGCGCCTGCTTTTCCGCGCGCGAAAAAGTGGAGGAGCGCCGCTTAAAGGGCTATCTCTTCCTCGGAAATGACCTCGTGCGCTACAACATCGGCATGGAGATGACGATCAATGGTTCTCCGGCATACTATGCGCTGATTGCAGCCGGTGTGAACTGGTATGAAGCAGAAAAAGAATGTGAGCTGATCCTCGACGGAACGGAGGAGCTGGAATTTGTTGTAAGCTCCATGGAAAGCGGAAAACGAAACCGCTATACCATGAAGCTGGACGGGCTGCCCAAACGGCCGACGAAGACAACACGGATCCGTCTGCGTCTGGAGTATGATTCTCCGGTTACGTGTCAGATCACCGCAGAGGATTTAGGTTTTGGCGATATGTTCCCGGCAAGCCACAAAATCTGGCACGAGACGATGGGGGAGGTGTAAACGATGAGCGGTTATATTTTATGTCAGGTCAAACGGGCGAAAAATCCGTATTATATTTCCAACATCAGCACAAATATTTATTCCATCGAGGAACTGTGCTATTATCTGTACCACAACATCTATCTGCTGGACGAGACCATCATTAACGAGCAGCTGCTGGTGTGGATGAAAGAAGAACTCCACTTAAGAAGACTGTACCAGCGTCTCTACGTCCTTCTGGAGGAGAAAAAGAACATCGGTGAGTTTATCCTGCCGATCTTCAAGGAGATCAATTATCTTTCCCACGATCAGTTCCGTGAGATGAATGAGCGCCTGAAACGGTTCGAGGAGCAGCCGGAGATTGTGCGGAAAAAAATCAAGGGAGATTACCTTGTCGACCACGAAAAATATATCAATGCGATCCAGGTTTACCAGGAAACGCTGAAAGATACCGAGGAAAACGAAAACAACATGGGAAGCCAGTTCACCGGAAGTATTTACAACAACATGGGCTGTGCCTACGCAAGTCTGTTCCAGATGAATGAAGCACTTACGTGCTTTCAGAAAGCAAATGAAGAGCTGCACACGAAAGCATCGTTAAAGAGCTGGCTGTTTGCGGTCTACATGAGCAAAGGACAGGACGCCTATGAGCAGATGTGCACCGAGCGGAAAGTGGATGCCGAGACGAGACGGGAGATGGACCGCCAGATCACCGAGGCAATGCATGTCGAGCTCCCGCGCGATCTGGACGAAGCTCTTGCGGCGTGGACACGGGAATATCATAAAAATACCGGACTTTGAACAAAAGAACAAAAAATTACTTGACAGCAAAAAAAGAATGGAACTATAATACAGCCCATAAGCAAAAAAATAAATACTTCGAAACCGATGAAGTGGAGATAACGTTGGAAGCGCACTCACAGAGAGCCCGGGCAGGTGGAAGCCGGACAGAAAGCGGATCAGCAAATGGACCACGGAGGGTACAGGGAAAAGCGGGAAACCGTCTGAGTATTCTGTAACGTGCAGGCATACGTTAGTTGCCAGGAATATGATCGTATTCTGCAGAGCGTGTGAGCAATCGCAAAACAAGGTGGCACCACGAGTATAAAAATATACCCGCCCTTGGCAAAGAACAAAGTGATTCTTTGCCGGGGGCGGTTTTTTGTATATCAGAAATTGGTTCTGAGGACCAGTGTTGATGACAGCCTTTGCAGACACAAGGAGAGGAGATAACAAGATGAAACAGATGACGTTAGAAGAAATTTCAAAAGCAGCCGCATCGGGAGCTTTTCGGAAAATCCCGGTAAGCAGAGAAATTTATTCGGATATCCGTACACCAGTAGAAACACTGAAAGTCCTGCAGGGCGTCAGCAGCCACTGCTACATGCTCGAAAGCGTGGAGGATAAAAAACAGTGGGGAAGATACACCTTTCTCGGCTACGATCCGTCGCTGGAACTCACCTGTGTCAACGGAAACCTGACAATCACCGCCGATGCGGCAGAGATGAAAAAAGTAGAAGATATTCCGGAAAGCCACGAAGAACAGCTTCCGACCGGACAGATCCGGCTGACTGCAAAGACAGCCCATCCGGGAGCCGTCATCAAAACCCTGATTGAGAAAAATAAAAGTCCGAAGATCGCGACACTGCCGACCTTCACCGGCGGCCTCGTCGGATACTTCTCTTACGATTACATCAAGTACAGCGAGCCGACCTTAAAGCTGGACGCAGAAGATCAGGAACGTTTCAAAGATGTCGACCTGATGCTGTTCGATAAGGTCATCGCCTATGATAATTACCGTCAGAAAATCGTACTGATGCTTAATATCGAAACCGAAAATCTCGAAGAAAATTACGAAAAAGCCGTACAGGAACTCGAAAAAATGGAAGAGCTGATCCGCTTTGGAAAACCGGCCGAGACGAAAGCCGGCCACCTGAAATCCGAGTTCCGCCCGCTCTTCGATGAGAAAGCGTACTGTGAGAAAGTCGAGCAGGTCAAACATTATATCCACGAGGGAGACCTCTTCCAGCTCGTTCTCTCCAACCGGCTCGAAGCTGATTTTGAGGGAAGCCTCCTCGATACGTACCGCGTTCTCCGCACGACGAATCCGTCGCCGTACATGTTCTACTTCTCGAGTGATGATGTCGAGATCGCCGGTGCATCCCCGGAAACTCTCGTAAAAGTCGAGGACGGAGAGGTCCGGACCTTCCCGCTTGCCGGAACGCGGCCGAGAGGAAAGAGCTATGAAGAAGACCAGCGGCTGGAAAAAGAACTCCTCGCCGATGAAAAAGAGCGTGCCGAGCACAACATGCTGGTTGATCTGGGAAGAAACGATCTCGGAAAGATCTGTGATTTCGGAACCGTGGAAGTAGAAAAATACATGTCAATCGAGCGTTACTCCCACGTCATGCACATCGGTTCCACTGTAAAAGGACAGCTTCGGAAAGACAAGACCGCAGTCGATGCCATCGATTCCGTTCTCCCGGCCGGAACCCTCTCCGGTGCACCAAAGCTCCGTGCCTGTCAGATCATCAACGAGCTGGAAAACAACAAGCGCGGCATTTACGGCGGTGCGATCGGCTATCTGGATTTCACCGGAAATATGGACACCTGCATTGCAATCCGGCTTGCGTTTAAGAAAAACGGAAAAGTGTTCGTCCGCTCCGGCGCCGGCATTGTAGCCGACAGCGTACCGGAAAAAGAGCATCAGGAATGCATCAACAAAGCAAAGGCCGTGATGGTCGCACTTGCGGAGGCAGAAGGAGGAAGCAACTTATGATACTGCTGGTAGATAATTATGACAGTTTTTCCTATAACCTGTATCAGCTCGCCGGTTCGATCAATCCGGACATGAAGGTCATCCGGAACGACGAGATGACGATCGACGAAATCTGCGCACTGGCACCGGCATCCATCATTTTATCTCCCGGACCGGGCCGTCCGGAGCAGGCAGGCCGATGCATGGAGATTGTAGAAAAATTAGGCGGCGAGATCCCGATCCTCGGTGTCTGCCTCGGCCATCAGGCAATCTGTGCCGCGTACGGCGCGACCGTCACCTATGCGAAACAGCTGATGCATGGCAAACAGTCCGAGACAACGCTGGATCTTACCTCGGAATTATTCCAGGGGGCTGCCGGAAACCGTTCCGGTTGCAAGATACCATTCCCTCGCAGCTGATGAAGCGACACTGCCGGAAACCTTAAAGGTAACGGCAAGAACTGCAGACGGCGAGGTCATGGCAGTCGAGGACAGTGAGAAAAAGATCTACGGAGTCCAGTTTCATCCGGAATCCATTCTGACCCCGCAGGGCAGACAGATGGTAGAAAACTTCTTAAAAATTACAAGATAGATCACAGGACAGCCAAGAAAGAGAGGAACAGAATATGATTCGGGAAGCGATTGTAAAACTGGTAAATAAAGAGAACTTAACCTACGAGATGGCAGAGGGCGCCATGGATGAAATCATGGGAGGAAAAGCCGATCCGATCCAGATCAGCGCATTTTTAACTGCCATGACGATGAAAGGCGAGACAATCGAAGAGATCACCGCATGTGCCAACGGCATGAGAAAGCACGGTGTTCACATGGAACATGACAAGGATGTTCTGGAAATCGTCGGAACCGGCGGAGATAAATCCAATTCCTTCAACATCTCCACAACAGCATCCCTTGTGATCTCTGCAGGCGGCGTCGCAGTTGCAAAACACGGAAACCGCGCCGCATCGAGCAGATCCGGCGCAGCCGACTGTCTCGAAGCGCTCGGCGTCAAAATCGACCTGGAGCCGGAGAAAAACAAAGAAGTTCTGGAAAAACTTGGAATCTGTTTCCTGTTCGCACAGAAATACCACATGTCCATGAAATACGTGGCACCGGTCCGCAAGATGCTCGGCATCCGAACCATTTTCAACATCCTCGGACCGCTGACCAACCCGGCAGCAGCCACGATGCAGGTGATGGGGGTCTACGAGGAAGCACTTGTCCGCCCGATGGCAGAAGTTCTCTCCAATCTTGGTGTCAAACGCGGCATGGTTGTCTACGGCCAGGACTGTCTCGATGAAATTTCCTTAAGCGCACCGACAAGCGTCTGCGAGATCAAGGACGGAACGTTTGAGGAATACGTTATCACACCGGAAGAGTTCGGCATGACCCGCTGTACCAAAGAAGAGCTGGTCGGCGGAACCCCGCAGGAGAATGCTGAAATTACGAAAGAAATTCTTGCAGGAAAGAAAGGCCCGGCAAGAGACGCTGTTGTCCTGAATGCCGCCGCAGCCCTTCATGTAGCAAAAGAAATCCCGATGCAGGACGCTGTAAAACTGGCAGAGGAGCTGATCGACAGCGGAAAAGCACAGAAAAAACTCGAAGAGTTTGTGTCACTCGCCAATAAATTGGCAGAAGAGGAATAAACATATGATACTAGAAACGATTGCAGAAGCCACAAGAAAACGTGTCGCTGCAGAAAAAGAGAAGTGTTCTCTTGCAGAAATGAAAGAAAAAGCAACGGCGATGAACCCGGACACCGGATTCCCGTTTGAACAGACGCTGAAAAAGCCGGGCATGTCCTTTATCTGCGAGGTAAAAAAAGCCTCCCCGTCGAAGGGCATCATCGCAGAAGATTTCCCCTATCTGGAGATCGCAAAGGAATATGAAGCGGCCGGTGCCTCCGCCATTTCCTGCCTGACCGAGCCGGAATACTTCAAAGGCGACAAGCGTTACTTTAAAAAAAATTGCAGAAACCGTATCCATCCCGGTTCTGCGGAAAGATTTTACCGTGGATCCCTATATGATCTACGAGGCAAAGGTGCTCGGAGCCACCGCTGTCCTTCTGATCTGTGCGCTGCTGCCGGAGGAAACCTTAAAAGAATATCTGGAAACAGCGAATTCCCTCGGCCTTTCCGCTCTTGTGGAAGCCCACGATGAGGCGGAGGTTGCACAGGCCATGCGCGCCGGAGCAAGGATCATCGGCGTCAACAACCGCAACTTAAAAGATTTCACGGTCGATATCCACAACAGTGAGCGGCTGCGGGAGCTTGTCCCGGAAAACATTGTTTTCGTATCCGAGAGCGGCATCAAAACGCCGGAGGATGTCGGAAGACTGTATCAGAATAAAACCGATGCCGTTCTGATCGGCGAAACGCTGATGCGGAGCAGCAACAAAAAAAGCAGAGCTTGAAAAAACTCTCTTCAATGTGTTAAAGTGGTAACGTAAGTGCGCAAAACAAAACAGAGCGCACGGGGAGTCAAACGTTATGGAAGAACAGACCAGAATCAAAATCTGCGGGCTCACACGGCTGGAAGACATCGATGCGGTGAATGAGCTGAAGCCCGAATATGTCGGCTTTGTCTTTGCAAAAAGCCGCAGACAGATTACAAAAGAACATGCCGTGACGCTGCGGCGCTATCTGGATCCCGAAATCCAGGCGGTCGGCGTCTTTGTGAACGAGCTTCCGGCGATTGTCGCAGGATACCTCGAAGAGGGCGTCATCGATCTGGCACAGCTCCACGGAAATGAGAGTGAAGAATATATCCATTCGCTCCGGTTCCGCACCGGCGGGGAACTGATCAAGGCATTTTCCATCAAAACCAGGGAGGACGTCGAAAAGGCGAAAAAAAGCAGCGCCGATTACATCCTTCTCGACCACGGAAAAGGCGGTACCGGCGAATCGTTCGACTGGTCACTGATCAGAAACATGGAACGCCCGTATTTCCTTGCGGGAGGCCTGAACGCCGAAAATGTGGAACAGGCGATTTTACAGACACATCCCTTCGCCGTCGACATCAGCAGCGGTGTCGAGACAGACGGCGTAAAGGACCCGAAAAAAATCACAGAATGCATAAGGAGGATAAGACATGTCTGACGGAAGATTTGGTATTCACGGAGGCCAGTACATACCGGAAACTCTGATGAATGAAATTATCAATTTGGAAAAACAGTACAATTATTATAAAAACGATCCGGAGTTCTGCCAGGAACTCGATGACCTGCTGAAAAATTACGCGGGCCGCCCGTCCCTTCTCTACTACGCAGAGAAAATGACAAAGGATCTCGGCGGAGCAAAATTTACCTCAAACGAGAGGATCTGAACCACACCGGAGCCCACAAAATCAACAACGTGCTCGGACAGTGCCTCCTCGCAAAAGAATGGGAAAAACCCGTGTCATCGCAGAGACCGGAGCCGGCCAGCACGGTGTGGCAACCGCAACGGCAGCAGCGCTGATGGGACTTGAGTGTGAGATCTTCATGGGAAAAGAAGACACCGACCGTCAGGCCCTCAATGTATACCGGATGGAGCTTCTCGGTGCAAAAGTAAATGCCGTTACTACCGGAACTATGACCTTAAAAGATGCCGTCAATGAGGCGATGCGCGAGTGGGTATCACGTGTCGATGACACCCACTACGTTCTCGGTTCCGTTATGGGCCCGCATCCGTTCCCGACCATCGTCCGCGATTTCCAGGCTGTCATCAGCAAAGAGGCAAGAGAGCAGATCCTCGAAAAAGAAGGAAAACTCCCGAAAGCCGTCATGGCATGCGTCGGCGGCGGAAGCAATGCGATGGGTATGTTCTATAACTTCATCAATGACAAAAATGTCCGCCTGATTGGATGCGAGGCAGCAGGACGCGGCGTCAACACCGCAGAGACTGCAGCAACCATTGCAACCGGAACACTCGGCGTCTTCCACGGTATGAAATCCTACTTCTGCCAGGATAAATACGGTCAGATCGCACCGGTTTACTCGATTTCCGCAGGCCTTGACTACCCGGGCATTGGACCGGAGCATGCATATCTGCATGACATCGGCCGCGCCGAATACGTTCCGGTAACGGACGATGAGGCAGTAGAAGCTTTTGAATACCTCGCAAGAACCGAGGGTATCATCTGTGCGATCGAGAGTGCCCATGCAGTAGCCCATGCGATGAAGATCGCAAAAGAATTTGATCCGGAAGACTCCATCATCATCTGTCTGTCCGGACGCGGAGACAAAGACGTAGCAGCCATTGCAAGATACAGAGGGAGGGACCTTCATGAGTAAAGTAACAGAAGCATTTTCAAACAGCAAAGCATTCATTCCGTTTCTGACAGCAGGAGATCCGAACATTGCAAAAAAACAGAGAATTATATTCTGGAGCTCGAAAAAGCAGGCGCAGACCTGGTCGAGATCGGCATCCCGTTTTCCGATCCGATCGCCGAGGGCGTTGTCATCCAGGAGGCAGACCTCCGTTCCTTAAAAGCCGGAACCACCACCGATAAAATTTTCAATATGGTAGCTTCCGTGCGCAAAAAAAACAGACATTCCGCTGGTGTTTATGACCTACTTAAACCCGGTGTTCCATTACGGATACGAGCCGTTCTTTACAAAATGCGAGGAAGTCGGCATCAACGGCATCATCATCCCGGATATGCCGTATGAGGAAAAAGGCGAATTAAACGATATTGCGCGCAGCCATCAGGTAGATGTCATTTCCCTGATTGCGCCGACGTCTGAGCAGCGCATCCAGAAAATTGCCGCAGACGCCGAAGGTTTTATCTACCTCGTATCGTCTCTGGGCGTTACCGGTGTCAGAAGCGAGATCAAGACAGACCTCGATTCCATGATCGCCGCAATCCGCAAAGTAACCGATATTCCGGTAGCCGTAGGCTTCGGCATCAACACGACCGATCAGGCAGCCAACATTGCAAAAATTGCGGACGGTGTCATCGTCGGAAGCGCTATCGTCAAAATGATTGCGAAGTACGGCACTCATGCGGAGCAGCACATCTATACGTATGTCCGCATGATGAAGGAAGCTGTCATGACAGCAAATAAATAAAACCCGCGTCATTGCGTGTTTGAAAAAACTGTGTTAAGATGAGAGCGTGTCTGAAACAAACCGTTTTGGACACGCTTTTTCAACGTAAAATACCTGACCGGCTTTCGAAAAAGCCGGATAGAATATGGAGGAAAAACGTGTTAGATGTATGTTTACTGGGAACAGGCGGTATGATGCCTCTGCCAGGCAGACGCCTGACCGCCCTGATGACCCGATACAACGGAAGCAGCCTTCTGATCGACTGCGGCGAGGGAACACAGGTGGCAGTCAAGGAAAAAGGCTGGAGTTTCAAACCGGTCGATGTGATCTGCTTTACCCATTACCACGGAGATCATATCAGCGGACTTCCGGGACTGCTCCTTACCATGGGCAATGCAGACAGGACAGAACCACTTACACTGATCGGTCCGAAAGGACTGGAGCGGGTCGTAAATGCATTACGGGTGATCGCACCGGAACTTCCGTTTGAGATCCGGTTTATCGAGATCACCAAACCAGAAGAAGTCATTGAGATCAATGGATACAGGATCACTGCATTCAGAGTGAACCACAACGTGATCTGTTATGGATAATCACACTTGAGATCTGCGCCAGGGCAAATTTTCACCGGAACGCGCGAAGGAACAGGAGATCCCGCTGAAATACTGGAATCCTCTGCAGAAGGGACAGACCATAGAAGCAGACGGTGTTGTATATACGCCGGATATGGTGCTCGGACCAGACCGTAAGGGGATCAAAGTTACCTATACCACAGATACCAGACCGACAGAGTCTATCCTGCGCAACGCAAAAGGCTCAGATCTTTTTATCTGCGAGGGAATGTATGCCGAGGAAGAGAAGCTTGAGAAGGCCAAGGGCTACAAGCATATGATGTTCCGCGAGGCAGCGACACTTGCCAGGGATGCAGAGGTAGGAGAAATGTGGCTGACGCATTTCAGCCCGTCACTGATCCGGCCGGACGAATATATGGATAAAGTAAGAGAGATCTTTCCGAATTCATACCCGGGCAGGGATGGCAAAAGTGTAGAATTAAAATTTTGAAGAAGACTAGAGGTGTCTGAATATGGAAGATACATTAATTTTGGCAATCGAAAGTTCCTGCGATGAAACAGCAGCTTCCGTTGTGAAAAATGGACGTACTGTTCTGTCAAATGTGATCTCATCCCAGATCGCGACTCATACAGTATATGGAGGCGTAGTGCCTGAGATCGCTTCCAGAGAGCATATAAAGGCGATCAATTATGTAATTGAGCGTGCACTGTCAGAAGCGAACGTGACTCTTGAGGATATTACGGCGATCGGTGTTACCTATGGACCAGGATTAGTGGGGGCATTATTAGTAGGCGTGGCAGAGGCCAAGGCCATTGCTTATGCTGCCCATAAGCCGTTGATCGGTGTTCATCATATTGAGGGACATGTATCTGCCAATTTTATTGAAAATCCGGATCTGGAGCCACCGTTTGTGTGTCTTATCGTTTCCGGAGGTCATACCCATCTGGTAATTGTAAAGGGCTATGGAGAATTTGAGATCATAGGAAGGACCAGAGATGATGCAGCTGGTGAAGCTTTCGATAAAGTAGCC
>ENA-OQEL01000149-OQEL01000149.1-human-gut-metagenome-genome-assembly--contig:-NODE-149-length-27138-cov-5.368035_pt1 | contig 27138 bp, 26 predicted proteins | sample MGYA00242796_ERZ504637 | MGnify/ENA primary metagenome ERZ504637 (study PRJEB26092, sample SAMD00036306) | human gut metagenome | host: Homo sapiens | study: EMG produced TPA metagenomics assembly of... | reverse complement strand
GTTCTGATACTGGTAGGCTACCTCGTAGGCATGAGGATTGAGCTGACGGTCAGGACCCGATGATACCATTGCAGTTGAAGTTGTTGTCGCTAGGGTCGTAATTGTTATAATCGCCACCGTAGCAATATTCTATCTTGCGGAGCTCTTCATTGCTCATCTTCTCAGGATTCTTGATGGTCATCGGCTTCAATACCTTGCGGTGCAAGCCCTGGTCAACGAAATCCCAGTCGAAACCACCCTGGAGGATAGGATACTTGCGAATCAGAGCCCAGTAATCCTTCAGGTTACCGCCTGAGTTACCCATAGTATGGTTGTACTCGCACTGGATGAGCGGCATCGGACTGTTAGGGTCCTTCGCATACTTTTCACAAGCGCTTACAGGATAGTACATAGGGCAGAAGATATCGGTACCCTCGCCTCTGCTTGCCTGCTCATACTGAACCGGACGGCTTTGGTCCTGGTTCTTGATCCACTTGTAAGCCTGCAGGAAGTTATCGCCCATCACTGTCTCATTACCCATACTCCAGGTTACGACACTAGGATGATTGAAGTACATGGAAACATTGTGCTGGTTGCGCTCCATAATCTGCTTGGCAAACATCGGCTTCTTGGCAGCTGCATCATCGCCATACTGGAAACCGTGACTCTCCTGGTTAGCCTCAGCTACCACATAGATACCATACTCATCGCAGAGCTCGTACCAGCGTGGATCATCAGGATAGTGGCAGGTACGGACAGCGTTGATATTCAGGCGCTTCATAATCTTAATGTCCTGAATCATACGCTCCATGCTCAATACATAACCTCCATCAGGGTCCATCTCATGACGGTTGGCACCCTTGATGAGCACAGGCTGACCGTTGACAAGGAACTGCTTGTTCTTGATTTCCACCTTGCGGAAACCTACCTTGACAGGAGTCATGCTTGCTGATTTCATGTTGCCATTCTTCAGCGCACTTGAGAGGGAAACCTGAAGGGTATATAAATAAGGTGTCTCTGCATTCCACTTGTGTGGATTCTCTACGTTCATCGTAATGTTGGCTGTTCCATTCTTTGCCAATCCTGTAGCTGTAGCCACCTGCTTGCCCTCTTTGTCGAAGAGGATGAAGTTCAGCTTGCCTGTTCCCTTTACCTTGGCAGAGATACTGAGCACACCATCCTTGTAGTTGTTTACAAGGTCAGGAGTAACACGGATATCCTCCAGCTGCAACTTGGCATCGCGGGCAAAGAGATAGCTTTCACGAGCCACACCACTCAAGCGCCAGAAGTCCTGGTCCTCATCCCAGGAACCATCGCACCAGCGGAAGGTCTGGAAGGCAATCAGATTCTTGCCCTTCTTCAGGTAAGGAGTGATGTCAAACTCGGCAGCTACCTTGCTATCCTCTGCATAACCGGCAAACTTGCCGTTTACATAGAGATAGATGTTGGAAGTTACGCTACCGAAATGAGCTACTACCTGCTTGCCGTCCCAGTTGGCAGGGATGTCGATGATACGGCGGTAAGAGCCTACATGATTGTCCTTGGTAGGAACAGCTGGTGGCTGCTGGTCAAAATGTCCACGCCATGCAAAACCAATATTTACATACTCCGGATCACCGAATCCGTTCATCTCCCAGTTGCCTGGAACATTCATGGTCTTCCATTTGGAATCATCAAGATCTTCCTTGTAGAAGTCGGTAGGACGCTGGTCGGCATTAGCCACCCAGTAGAACTTCCAGGTTCCGTCGAGCGAAAGGAAATACTTGCTCTCCGTCTTGTTCATGTGCAGGATATCCTTGCTCACGATCTTACCGTCTTTCTCAGAAACCCAGTCATCTGCCGGATAGGTGAAGAAATTGGTGTGCAACGGAAAACGATTGATGGCATTCACCTGAAGGTCGTGCCATTCTGTGTAAGTTGGCTGTTGGATGGTCGTCTTATTCAACGACTTAATGGCAGTCTTCAGTTTAGTTGCGCCAAAGGTTGCCATTGCTAATCCCGCCAAACTCAATGTTACGAACAGTCTCTGTTTCATGTTTGTTAGTTATTTATACATTAGATTGAAATTACACCTTATTATATATAGGCATATCCTGGAGCATCTTATATACCTCCATATTGCCGGTAGCCTCAGCTAAGCAACTGCAAATATATGAAAATTAAGTTAGAAACAAGCAGAACGACCGTATTTTTTATTGTTTTTTCAACACCGGAGCACCATTTTCCCAGGAAATAGGTACCCATACCATCATAGAAAGGCATATAAATATATAAAACTTTTTCAATATCCGCTAAAAGAAAATGACAAAAAAGTTTGGTGTTTCCAAAAAAATGCATTACCTTTGCCATCATAAAATAAACAACGAAACGACATAAAAAATATGATGACAATCGAAGAATACAGAGCAGCCATCTTGCAGGCTTTGCTCGATGCTAAGAACGAGGACGGCACTCCAGCCATTACTCCAAGGGAAGCACAGGAAGCACTCAACGGATTTACCGACGACGAGTTGCAAGACGGACTCCTATGGAATTCGCCCGAAGACGTGGCATCAATTATCCTCGAGGGATAAATCACGGAAGTTATATTCAGCTACCAACAATAAGAATAGGAGCAAAGACCCTTTTTGCGGGGTCTTTGCTCCTATTCCTATTTATACTTCCTGTTCTTTCTTCCCTTTAAAGACAGTCTTCAATAGCCCCGCAATACTTCATTTCTGCTGCAAAAGCAATAAAAAACTAAAGAATGCGACAAAAAACAAAAGAATGTGCAATTTTTCTTTCACAATTCAATTATTATTTGTAAATTTGCAGCCGCATAAACGGAAAGGGAACTTGCAAATCCCTCTTCAATCAGTTTAAAATGATAATTTTACCGGTAAAAAAGATATATTAAATAATGAAGATAGAAAACGAAATCATCAGCTCGGTCATCGCTGCGGTGAAGGAGCTTTATGGTCAGGACGTACCTGAGAAGATGGTAGCCCTGCAGAAGACCAAGAGTAATTTCGAAGGTAACCTTACCCTCGTCGTATTCCCATTCCTCAAAATGTCGAAGAAAAAGCCTGAGGATACAGCACAGGAAATCGGCGAATACCTGAAGAAAAACTGCGCTAACGTTATCGCAGACTTCAACGTGGTTAAGGGTTTCCTCAACCTTTCTATCGCTCCTGCCGCTTGGGTAGGACTCTTGAATACCATCAACGCTGACCCTAAGTTTGGTGAGAAGCCAGTTACTGAGAACAGTCCGCTCGTCATGATTGAGTACTCTTCTCCTAACACCAACAAGCCTCTCCACCTCGGTCACGTTCGCAACAACCTCCTCGGCTGGTCATTGGCCCAGATTATGGAGGCTAACGGCAACAAGGTAATCAAGACAAACATCGTAAACGACCGTGGTATCCACATCTGTAAGTCTATGCTCGCCTGGCTCAAGTGGGGCAATGGCGAAACTCCTGAAACTTCCGGCAAGAAGGGCGACCACCTCATCGGCGACTACTATGTAGCCTTCGACAAGCACTATCGTGAGGAAATCGCAGAGCTCAAGGCTCAGTACATGAAGGAGGGCATGGACGAAGAAGCTGCCACAGAGAAAGCTAAGGTAGAGGCTCCGCTGATCAAGGAGGCTCACGAGATGCTCGTAAAATGGGAGAACAACGACCCTGAGGTTCGTGCACTCTGGCAGAAGATGAACAACTGGGTTTACGCTGGCTTCGATGAGACTTACAAGATGATGGGTGTAAGTTTCGACAAGATATATTATGAGTCAAACACTTACCTCGAGGGTAAGAAGAAGGTAGAAGAAGGATTGGAGAAGGGTCTCTTCTTCCGCAAGGACGATAACTCTGTTTGGGCTGACCTCACCAACGAGGGTCTCGACCAGAAACTCCTGCTCCGTTCAGACGGCACCTCTGTTTATATGACTCAGGACATCGGTACTGCCGACCTCCGTTTCAAGGACTTCCCTATCGACAAGATGATCTACGTAGTAGGTAACGAGCAGAACTACCACTTCCAGGTGCTCTCTATCCTGCTCGACCGTCTCGGTTTCAAGTGGGGTAAGGACTTGGTTCACTTCTCTTACGGAATGGTAGAGTTGCCTAACGGTAAGATGAAGAGCCGCGAGGGAACCGTAGTAGATGCTGATGACCTGATGGCAGAGATGATTAAGGATGCTCGCAAGACAAGCGATGAGCTTGGCAAGTTCAAGGACATGAGCGAGGAAGAGCGCCAGGAGATTTCACGCATCGTGGGTCTCGGAGCGTTGAAGTACTTCATCCTCAAGGTAGATGCCCGCAAGAACATGCTCTTCAACCCAGAAGAGAGTATCGACTTCAATGGTAACACAGGTCCTTTCATCCAGTATACCTACGCTCGTATCCGCAGCATCATGCGCAAGGCAGCAGCCGAGGGCATCGAGATTCCTGCTGAGTTGGGCGCAGATGCTCCTATCAACGAGAAGGAGATTGACCTCATCCAGAAGATGAACGACTTCGCAGCAGCCGTAGCCGATGCTGGCAACAACTACAACCCTGGTGGTATCGCTAACTACTGCTATGAGTTGACCAAGGAGTTCAACCAGTTCTATCACGACTACAGCATCCTGAATGCTGAGAGCGAGGCAGAGAAGATTACCCGTCTGGTTCTTGCAGCCAACGTGGCTAAGATTCTGAAGAACGGTATGTCTCTGCTCGGCATCGAGGTTCCAGAAAGAATGTAATATATACATAAGATATAATAACCTACAATTTAAAATCAAAAAAATATTGACTATTTGACATAATGAGCATGGCCCTGGAGCTCGACTCCAAGGCGCATGCTCATTTCAGTTTTAGCCAATCCTTTTTATTTTCCAACCCCAAAAAGAAAAAAGATGAATAAAATGCCCGTAAATCCTCCTTCATGGAGAAACGATACCGTTTTGCCTCTACCCAACGAGGTAGTAGCCAACGCCTGGGCTGTGGATGCCGCCTGTTCCGGCAATCCCGGTCCGATGGAATACCAATGCATCGACCTTCAGACCGGTGCCCAGGTTTTCCATTATGGTCCTATCCACGGTACCAACAACATCGGCGAGTTTCTCGCCATCGTCCACGCCCTCGCCCTGATGCAGCAGAAGGGCATTACCGACAAGATAATTTATAGCGACAGCGTGAATGCCCAGCTATGGGTAAGCAAGAAACAATGCAAGACCAAACTGGAGCGCACTCCCCAGACCGAACAGCTCTATCAGGTCATCGCCCGAGCCGAGAACTGGCTCCGCACCCACCCCATCAACATACCTATTATAAAATGGGAAACGAAGAAATGGGGCGAGATTCCAGCCGATTTCGGAAGAAAGGGATAAAATACCCTTCACTCTTCACCTTTCGGCCGGAAACCCCTGTGTTTATCGGCATTCAGAGGGGTGAAGAGTTATTTTTATCTCTTCACCTACTCTTCACCACTCTTCACCTTCAGAAACGGAAACAGAGGCAAAAGACTGATAGGTGGATTGCAAATCAGCCAGAACTGAAGGGTGAAGAGTGGTGAAGAGTAGGTGAAGAGTGCCCGAATACTCTTCACCCCTCTGAATGCCGATAAACACAGGGGATTCGGGGCTTTTGGTGAAGAGTGAAGAGTATTTGGCAGGAAGCCTATACGAAAATAAAATAAAGGAGGTTTCGATAACTGTTCCAGTAAAACAGCCGACTAGCGACTCTTGCGCTAGTCGGCTGTTTGCAGTTTTCCAGTTGGCTGTTTATATTTTGCCAGTTGGCTATTTCCGGTTCTCGCATCAATCATCGCAAGTACTTACATCGACTATCGTAAGTACTTGCGTTAAAGAACGATATCAGTTATTTAAACAAATCATCCATTGTAACGACACTTTGTACCCGACCGGCATATTCGTTGAACTTAAGCCCATAAGTAGTAACCAATGTAAGATGCAAGGAACTCCTGCATTTCGTTTCTTCAGCAAACGTACTCAGTTTATGGCGCAGATTCTTGTCATAAGCAGCATTAATGGAGAAATCATCCTCACAGAATTTCATTTCACAAACATTGATGATACGGTCGGCTCTGTCAATAATCATATCTATCTGCGCACCATCTTTCTCTTTTCTGCTTTTCCAGGGACTCGCCTCTGTCTGCACTCCACTAATACCGAGTGCCTGCTTGATTTGTGGCAGATGATAATAGCAAAGAGATTCAAAGGTAAAACCTCGCCATGCTGTCAGCTCAGGTGTCAGCAGGTTGTCTTGCCAGAAATGCGGATTTGTCGTCTTTCTGCCATCTATGAATGACAAATAGAATTTGCTGTAGAAATCTGTCAGACGGAAATATACCTCACGCTTGGGATAATCATACTTAACATACGATGTTATGAAATCACTCACTTCGAGTGATTTTAATGTAGCTGAAAGTCCACCGCCATCAGGCATTTTTGTAAGCGAAACGATTCTTTTCGCGTATATCCCGTCTTTTTTTGAGCCAGAAGGCGCACGATAGTCATGCAATCCTCCGCATTAGTAAAGAGAGAAGAATAGAGGCGGTCGAACTCTAAACCGAGTTTGGCTGCAGGTTCGAAGAAAAGCCTGTCCATATTCTGAGCCAGACTTTTGCCTTTCTGCAGCATGGAAATATAATAAGGAATGCCACCTGTAGCCATATAACATTGTATCTGGTCGAACTTAGACATCACGATGTTGTTAGCCTGATAGTATTCTTCGCATTCGCCCAACGTAAACGGGCGCAACTTGATTTCATCAGTTGTGCGATCAAACAAACCGCCTTTGTTGTTTAATAGCTTGTCTGAAATCCATGACGTGGCAGAGCCGCAGACGATAAGCATGATATTCTGCTTTCCTGCAGCCCATCCATTCCAAAAATGCTCTAATGCTGTAACAAATCCCGAGCGGGGAGTGTCAAGCCATGGCAATTCATCTATGAATATCACCTGACGCTTGTCTGTATCTTGCTCTTCCAAGAGATTGATGAGTGCATCAAAAGCTTCGAGCCAAGAGGATGGCACCTTCTTACCCTTGCTGCCATAGCGAACAAGACTGGAGTAAAAGCTAGTCAACTGTTGCTCCATTATTTTTTGACCACTCAACTCGTAAGGAGATAAACCCGTATGGTAAAAGCTCATTTTATCCTGAAACAATTCTCTTACGAGAAAGGTTTTTCCGACCTTCTTCTACCATATATTACTGCAAAAAACAGGTTTATTTTCCTTGTAAAGATCCAGGAGTTCCTTAATCTCCTGCTTTCTTCCGATAATTTTCTGTGCCATAATCCTTTCGTTTATTTTGCTGCAAATATACAAAAAATATCATTTCGCGCAAAAATAAACGCACGCTATTTTGCTCGAAATGGGGTAAAAACACCATTTCGAGCAGAATTTACTTAGCATTTACGAACCGATACTTATTTATCCAACACACTTAAATTCTGATAGAACCAGACGTTCATCTGATTGGCTCCACGATGATTCCAGGCATAGTAAGGAATCAGAGTCAACACATTGTTCTTGACAGATACGCCATTGGCACCCTCTTCCAGAATCTGGGCATCAGCCTTGATAGCCTTGACAGAGAAGGCTGGAGCACCCTTGGTCTCGGTGTTCTGAATGCTGTAGTTATCCACCACAGAGAAGGCAGGTTTCTTAGCCATGACGGCACGGAGCACTGGCTCGTTCTGATTATCCACAGCCTCAGCACAATATACCAATGGTCCACGCTCTACGGCAACCTTGCCCTTATCATCTGACACCTTGCCATTAGCAACCACAGTACGAACCGGCATATCAAAATGGATGCGGATTACATCGCCCTTCTTGATGTTCTTGACAGGGAGATAACCCTTGTTGGCATCGAGATCAGCCTCTACAGCCTTGCCATTTACGGTTACTGTGTAAGCAGGTTTCTCTGCATCGCTATACTTGTAAAGATCGCTAGGCACCACCTGGTTGCGAACCCATCCAGGAATACGGACCAGGAGGTTGGCATTCTTCACACCGCTCTTCTTCACAGCAATCTTGATGTCGCCGTTCCAAGGATACTCGGTAGTCTCCTCCAGAACCACATCCTTGCCATTCACCTTGATGGTAGATGTATTACCGGCAAAGAGGTTTACATAGATGTTATTATCCTTCACACCATAGAGATAACCCGGCACAGAAGGGATGAAGCGGCTCAGGTTACTTGGGCAGCAGGCACATCCGAACCAAGGCTGGCGGGTGGTGTTGCCATCGGCATTGAAGGCATACTTGCCATCGCTAGACAATGGGTTTGGATAGAAGAATCTGCCACCATCCATGCTCATACCCGAGATGACACCATTATATAAGGTACGCTCCATACAGTCGATATACTTGCTCTCGCCGTGAAGGAGGAACATGCGCTCGAAGAGGTAAACCATAGAGATGGCTGCACAGGTTTCATTATAGGCAGTCATGTTTGGCAACTCATAGTTATCACCGAATGCCTCACCTGCATGACGGGCACCTACACCACCCGTAAGATAGTACTTCTTGTCAACGATGTTTTCGAAAATGCGGTCGATAACCTTCATATAGGCAGAATCCTTGGTCAGGGCAGCCACATCGGCAATACCGGCATACATATATCCGGCACGAACAGCATGACCTACCGCCTCTTTCTGCTCCAGGATAGGAGCCTGGCTCTGAGAATATGGGTTGCGGATATGGGTCTTGCCACGATAGTCGAGCAGATACTTAGCCTCATCCAGATACTTCTTCTCACCGGTCAGGGTATAGAGACGAGCCAAAGCCATCTCTGCAATCTGGTGTCCCGGAACGATGGTTGTCTGTCCAGGCTTAGGTCCCACCTCCTTTACCACGCAATCAGCATAGCGCTTGGCGATATTCAGGAACTTGGTGCTACCGGTAGCCTGATAGTGAGCGCAGGCTGCATCTACCATGTGACCGAGGTTGTAAAGCTCGTGGCTCGCCTCCTCGTCCTTGACCCAACGCTTATTTCCCGACCACTGGTGTGGATGCTTTGGATTGATGGTACGGGCGGTATAGAGATAGCCATCTGGCTCCTGTGCCGCAGCTACCACATCGAGCACGCTGTCGATGTAAGCCTTCAACTTCTTGTTCGGATAAGTCTGTAGGATGTAGCTGGCACCTTCGATGGTCTTATAAACATCGGTATCATCGAAAGAGAAGCCCATGAACTTGCTCACATCCCACTCCTTGGTATCCAAGCCCGGGTGGTTAGGATGCTGCAGGGTATAGGCAGCCATATCGAAATTCTTGTAACGGTGCTCGCTCTCGCACTTGCTGAAAGCCAATGGCACGGTTACTTCTCGGGCAGCCTTCAGACGGGCGCCCCAGAAAGTATTCTGTGAAATCTTCACACTGGTGAAAGGAACCTGAGTAAATGGATAGCCATTGCCCAATGTCTTTGCATTCTTCGCCATAGTTGGCACAACTACGGCTGCCGAAAGCAATACTGCTGAAATTAATCTCTTCATTTTCAAATAGGTTTTATTAATTTTATATTATTGTTTGTTATTTCGGTTGCAAAGATAAGAAAACTTTCCGACTATAGTGTATAATAAACAATAAAAAGCAGGTAATTATCAGTCAAACACCTATATTTATATCATATTTAACTCTTTTTTTGTTACAATCGTTTTTTTATCTTACCTTTGCAGTCAAATTATAAATACAATAATATATCAAATATGAATCATCTTCCATACCGTGCCATCGCCCTTGATCTGGATGGCACCCTGACCAACCACGACAAGGTGGTTACCCCGAAAACCCGCGAAGCGCTGCTCCAGGCAGAAGCCGTGGGTGTTGTTATCATCCTTGCTTCAGGCAGACCGACCTACGGCATCGAACCGGTGGCGGAATGTCTGGAACTGGATAAACGAGGCGGATACATCCTATCTTATAATGGCGGCAACATCGTGAATGCCAAGACTGGCGAAAAACTCTTCGCCCAGTTCCTTCCTGATGAGGTGATACCTATATTATATAGGTACGCGAAGGAGAAGAACCATGCCCTGCTGGGATATGCCGGCAACGAGATTATCACCGAGAGGCCCGACGACCAGTATGTGAAGGAAGAATCGCGTATCAACAAGATGAACATCCGAAAGGTAGAAAACCTGTTCGAAGCCCTGGAGCCTCACCCTACCAAGCTCCTCATGACAGGCGACCCGGCAGATATGCTCAAGGCAGAAAACGAGCTTTCAGAGATTCTGGGCGACAGGATGGACATCTTCCGCTCAGCCCCATTCTTCCTGGAACTGGTTCCTAAAGGCATCGACAAGGCTAAGTCCCTACTCCGCCTTCTGTCGAAAATCAATCTCACCCCAGCCGATATGATTGCTTTCGGAGATGGCTACAACGACCTGAGCATGCTGAAACTGGCAGGCATGGGTGTAGCCATGCAGAATGCAGCACCAGAGGTTAGAGCCGAAGCCGACTACATCACGCTTTCCAATGAAGAAGATGGCGTAGCTGCTGCTTTGGAACATTTCTGTAAAAAGGATTTTTTAAAGTAAAAGGCTGAAGTTTCGCATGTGGTTCAAGTACGGGCTGAAGGCCCAAAAGCTCCTAGCCCAGGGCATCGCCCTGGGAATAATGGCAATCAGCAAGGCGCCCTGTAAGGGCAAAAGCTTTGTATATTGCCAGGTATTTGAAAGCTTTTGCCCTTACAGGGCGACAGGTTTGCGTCCATAAACACCCAGGGCGATGCCCTGGGCTAGGAGCTTCTGCCCTTTCAGGGCGTATGGGGCTTACTTTTTTACCCTTTTACTTTTCAACAATCAGTCCACCCTTAGGCTGCATCTCCACCTTGAGGTTTCCCTTTTTATCCACCTTCACGGTCTTTACATGAGAATCTGGCCAGAGAGCCTTCTTATCCTTGCTGGCTGTTTCATGATAATAGGTAACGCTCTTACCGGCAAGCATTGGCAGATTCAGGGTGAGCTTCATCACCTGGTCGGTACCGTTCAAACCGGCAACATACCATTTATCACCATGGCGACGGGCAACAACGGCATATTTTCCAGGATAACCGGCGATGAATTTGGTCTCATCCCAGGTTGTAGGAACGCTCTTCAGGAAATCAATCTCGTGCTGAGGAAGCTCTGAGAGATTGTTCGGATAGATGGCGATACATTGGATAGCTGCCTGGTTCATGATAGCCGAGGCCATCTCGAAAACATCAGTAGTATAACGGCGGTGACGACTCTTGTTATCTTTAGAGAGATACTTGTTCATGATGGTACCACCCCAATCCATCGCAGCCACGGCGTTGCGGCAGAATGGATGCATGGTCAGTTCGAAAGCCTCCTGCTTGGCATGATAATCAGAGAAGAATACATTCTCCGAAGCCAGTACAGCCTCGCTCGATACATAGTTTGGATACATACGCTCCCAACCTCTTGGCAGGGTGCAACCATGGAAGATAACCTGAATGCCATAATCGTTGGCATCGCTGAGGATGTCTTCATACTGCTGCATGGTATGCTGCTTGTCACCACCAAAGAAATCAACCTTGATACCCTTGATGCCGATGCTCTTCATCCAGGCCATCTCCTTCTTGCGGGCCACGATGTTATCCATGATGCCACGAGGACCCTGAGGTGCATCGTTTGCCACACCATTGGAATTATACCAGAGCATCAGACTCACATTCTTGCTCTGCGCATACTTGCTCAATTCGGCAATCTTGTCTCTACCAATCTGAGTATCCCAAAGCGCATCAACCAGCACATACTCATATCCCATGGTAGCAGCCAGGTCGATGAACTGCTTCTGGTCGTTATAGTTGCAGGATTCATCCTGCCAGATGAGCCAGCTCCAGGTATACTTGCCTGTTCCGTATTTCTGGGAAGCCTCGAATCTCGGCTCTACTACATCGTATGGAATGGTGGTCTCTACCAATGGCTTCAAATCAGAACCCACGGTGATGGTGCGCCAAGGAGTGGAACCCGGAAGGATGAAGGCGCCCGATGTAGAACCGATGCCATCTGCCTCCTTTTCCATTGGGAAGGCGATTTGATAACCCTTTGCAGCATCATAATCGCTGATATGACAACCCGGATAGTTGCCGTGAGTACCCGTCTCGCTGACCAATACCCAGCCATCGCCGCCTACCTTGAAGAGGCAAGGGAAGGTATAGCCATGACCATAACCCGACTTGGCTGTAAGAGGCTGATCCACCTTATAATCTTCTTCATAACTTGGTTTGGTTCGGGCAAAACCGATGAGCGGATCCGACTGTGGACAGAGGTAAGTAGTGGTTACCTTCGGAAGATTGAAGGCAGTCTTCTCCTCGTTTACGATGAGATGCTGAGCCTTCAGTTGATCAAAAGTATAACGGAATGCCACGTCATTGTTGCTTACATTGAAGGTAACCGTCATTGGCTGCTTCTTACCGTTGATGTATGTCACGTTGAGCTGGTTGGCATGATAATCTACATGCGAAACCTTGGCGGTGCGGAGGTCATAGCTCTTCTCCACCTTTATCTCATTCTTGCCCTGATAGGTCAAGTCCTGACTGAAATCGCCTACATTGGCAAGGAGTCCGAGCTGTGATTCCTCCATCATTCGCTTGCCTGCATAGTCGATGGAATAATAGAGTTTGCCATCGCGGTCTTCTACCACGACATTCAACTTACCATCAGGAGAACTGACAGTATTCTTCTCTGCGTATGCACCGATGCTTGCCATCAATGCCAGCGCTACTACTAAAACATTTTTCTTCATTTCCAGATAAAAGTAATTAGTTTATTTGTTACTATGTTTTTATGCCGCAAAGTTAAGCAATATTATCGAATAAACAAAAATTAAACCGAATTATTTTGTCTTTTCTTCAAATAACAGTAACTTTGCACGAAATAAACTATACACATATCAGCAGTTATGTTACAACTTGACAATTTCTATAAGGCTCGCTTCGTGCTGAGCAAGGTAATAAGAAAGACTGAGCTGGTTCACACGCCAAGAATCAACCCAGAGAGTGATGTTTATTTGAAACCAGAGTGCCTGCAGAAGACCGGTTCGTTCAAGATTCGTGGTGCTTACTATAAAATTTCACAACTCACCGATGAAGAAAAGGCGAAGGGTGTGATAGCCTGTTCTGCGGGCAACCATGCACAGGGTGTAGCGCTGGGAGCTACAGCCATGGGCGTCAAGAGCCTCATCTGTCTGCCAGAAGGTGCTCCTATCTCTAAGGTAGAAGCAACCAAGCGACTGGGTGCTGAAGTCTGTCTGGTACCTGGCGTTTACGATGATGCCTACCAGAAGGCTCTGGAACTGAAAGATAAGCATGGCTACACCTTCGTTCATCCTTTCGATGATGAGAACGTCATTGCAGGTCAGGGCACCATAGGTCTGGAGATTCTCGACCAGCTGCCAGATGTAGAAGCTGTCGTCGTTCCTGTAGGTGGCGGCGGACTTATCTCTGGTGTAGCCTTTGCCATCAAGTCGCTGAATCCTAACGTCAAGGTATATGGTGTTCAGGCAGAAGGAGCAGCAAGTATGGTACAGAGTCTGCACGATCATAAACAGGAGAAGTTGCCTTCTGTAGCGACCGTTGCTGATGGTATTGCCGTAAAGGAACCGGGCAAGATTACTTTTGAAACCTGCTCCAACTATGTTGACGAAATCGTAACCGTGAGCGAGGATGAGATTTGTGCAGCCATCCTGAAACTCATAGAGAGCGAAAAGATGGTAGCCGAAGGTGCCGGTGCGGCCAGCGTGGCAGCAGTAATGTACAACAAGGTTCCGGTGAAGGGCAAGAAAACCATCTGCGTGGTAAGCGGCGGTAATATCGACGTAACTATCCTGAACCGCGTCATCACCCGTGGTCTTGCCAAGAGCGGCCGTCTCTGCACCATCGAGATGGAGCTGGATGACAAACCGGGCGAATTGGTAGAGGTCTGCTCTGTCATCGCCGGATTGGGCGGTAATATCACCGGTGTTCACCACGACCGTTCTGCCAACCGCAACAAGGTGAATGCCTGCGTGCTCCGCCTCACCATGGAGACTCGCGACGAGGAACACGTAAAAGAAATCAAGGAGGCTTTGGAATCAAAGGGATTCCACCTCTGGATAGTATAATATTTAATGTTGAATGGTTAGTGTTCAATGTTTAGTATTAAGTGTTAAGTGTTAAATTATAAATTGTAAATTATAAATTGAAGATTATGAACGCAATTCACACAGACAATGCGCCTGCAGCTATCGGTCCATATAGCCAGGCTATCGAAGTAAATGGTTTTGTTTTTGCATCAGGTCAGATTCCTATCGACCCTGCAACAGGCAATTTCGTAGAAGGCGGCATCAAGGAGCAGACTCGCCAGAGCCTCACCAACGCCCAGAACATCCTGAAGGCAGCAGGTACCGACCTTTCTCATGTAGTTAAGACTACAGTTTATCTGAACAGCATGGACGATTTCGCAGCCATGAACGAGGTTTATGCCGAGTTCTTCAGCCAGCCATATCCAGCTCGTTCTGCCGTAGCTGTAGAGAAGTTGCCAAAGGGCGCCCTCGTAGAGGTTGAGGTTTTGGCAGCCAAGTAATTCTTCCTCTTTTCTATCAGGAAGTAAAGTTTCAAGGTGAAAATATTCTTTAGATGGTATCAAGCATTACATTAAAGAATCTGATTATAGGCTATCGTTCGAAGCACCAGCTCCGGGCGATAGCCTCACCTGTTCATGCCTCGCTCCAAGCCGGTGAACTGACCTGTCTCATCGGAGCCAACGGAGTGGGCAAATCTACCTTACTCAGAACTTTAGCCGGATTTCAGCCAGCGCTTGATGGCGAAATCCTGATTCAAGACAAATCTCTTTCTAATTTCTCTGCCCAGGAACTCGCCAGAGAAATCAGCATCGTTCTCACATCGAAGACAGACCATGCCCAGCTCTCAGCAGAAGAGATTGTTGGCATAGGCCGTTCTCCCTATACCGGTTTCTGGGGCACATTATCTGCTGCCGACAAGCAGATTGTTGCTTCTGCTCTTCAGGAAACGGGCATTCAGCATCTTGCCCAGAGAAACATCAGCGAACTGAGCGATGGTGAGCGTCAGAAGGTAATGATAGCCAAAGCCCTAGCGCAGCAAACCCGCATCATCATCCTGGACGAGCCAACCGCCTTCCTCGATTTCCCCAGCAAGATAGAAACCCTACAGATGCTCCGCCGTCTGGCGCACGAACAGCATAAATCCATATTACTGTCAACCCATGACGTAGAGTTGGCGCTCCAGCTCTCCGACCGTCTCTGGCTGATGGAAGAAAGCCGTTTCTCTATCGGCACTCCTAAAGAACTGGCTGCCGATGGTTCCTTATCCAGATTCATCAATCGTGACGGCATCCGATTCAACAAGGATTCCCTCCGCATCGAAATCAAATGAGTTTTCGTAATTGATTTTTTCTATGGTCGCACTCAAGCACATGAAGAAAAATTCTCAAGTGGCTCAGTTGGCTAACTCAAGTGGCTCAATCTGCTAACTCAAGTAGCTCAGTCTGCGAGTTCAGACGTCTCAGTTAGTTGATGCAGACGTCTCGGTAAGCCTACGGATACGGCTCCGTTAGCCTACGCAGCCATATCTGTAACCCGATGCAGTCATATTCGTAACCCAGCGCAGTCATATTCGTAACCCAGCGCAACCATATTCGTAACCCAACGCAGCCATATTCGTAACCCAACGCAGCCATATTCGTGAATAAGTTTTAGATAATTATCTATCATCCATCACAAATTACACACACAGCACACTTTAATACACTAATATACAAATACTTAAATAGCGTGACAGATACTCCAAAAACGGGAATATTCATCACGCTATCCATCACGATTTGGGGTTATCCATCACGATTTTCTCACTACCAGATACCGCATTCCGTCGTTGAAACGCTTGCGATGGATGGTTGGCATCTGAGAAAGCTTGCGGCCGAAGGCTATGAGACTGTTCAACTTCAACGATGAACCGATGTGACTCTTCAGCTCTTGGAAAATCTCGGCCGCCGTAAGATACTCGCCCTGTTCGGCATTATCGGTCAGGTCGAAATAGAGATCGAAATACTGGTCTACCGGCGAAACCACCTCAAACTTCCTGTTGTTCGCCATAATCAGTCGGGTCTGCTCCGCATCAAAATAAGTCTTCTCGCCTGCCCGTAATGCAGAAAGCGCCTGCGCATAGAGCTGTTCATAATTCGGACGCTGGCTCACATCGATAGGACCCGTGAGCTCCACACCCAGAAAACGGCGATTACCGGAAGGATCGGAGAGGATATCCTCCATATTGCTCGTGGCGATAAAAGACGCCATTCTCGGAAATTCCTGTACATGACTGCCATAAGGAGGCTTTATCTTGACACTCGACAACTGGATGATGTTCTTCAGGAATCCCTGCTGCACCTGAGGAGAAATCTGGTTGAACTCATCCAGGTTGATAACCAGCGACTGGCACATCGCCTGAAGCACCTGCCGTTTCTCTGACAATACGAGATTATCATTATACCCCCATTGCAACTCCGGCGGAACCAGAGACCGGCAGAAAGTACTCTTGTTGTAGCCCTGCTTGGAAATGAGAAGTGGTGCCACAGAGTTGCCGTATTTGCGATGACTGTAAGCACGCCACTGGTCAACCATCGCCAGGAACCAGGTATAGAACCAATCCTCCCAATAAGGATTATCAGTAGGCACCGTGCGCGCCAAGGCACGGATATGATCCTTACCGTCCCACTTCCCCTCACACTTGAACAGGAAGTTTTCTACAGGATTATAGGTAGAAAGAAGATCCGACTCCAGATAATTGCGCACATCCTTGATACTCACACGGATGTTGGCGAGCTGTACCTCCAGCGTCATACGCTTCTGCACACGGGCATCCACAGGCTGATAGCCCCAATAATCCTTTTCCTTCGGTCTATATTCTGTACATTTCATTACCGAATTATAACGGAAATCATATTTCTTACACAGAAATCCGATCATACTCATGATATTGTCACTCAACTCCTTACGGTCGTTATCCACACCTCCGGAAGAGTGGTCAGCCTCCTTCTCATCAACGCTCTCCACAGGTTTTTCTGCGCCATGAAAGACTTCATTCAACGTCAGGGGCAAGGCATCTTCACGATAATAAGGAAAAGAATCTCTTGTCATCAGAAAATCGGAAAAGATAGAAGGCTCGGGCATCTGCATCTTTGCCTTTACTAGCACCTGATAAAGCGGAGCAAAGGTCAGGAAGGCCTGCTTGTAAATCCTGTCGGCAGCAACCTCCTCATCAGGTAACGTCCCCTTTGCCAGCGCATATTTCGCCAGAACATGCAGACTGATGCCATCGGCTCCCACAAAGGCTGCAAGAGTAGAAGGCAGACTGGCTACTTTCTGCTTGATGGCATCCACACCTCCATCCTCATTTATATCAACAAACGTAAGCAGCAGAACGCCGTTGTTTTTCTTCATCTTCAGGAGTCCATTCTCCGATTTCTGAAATTCTGCCGCAGGGTGAACATGCATCCAGGTTGGCATATCCTTATACCCATCATAACCATTCATGAGATAAGGTACATATTCACGGAAGTTCTCCACGGTATTCCTGGCGTCATCGTTTACGATGCGCCCCAGGAAACGTTCCAGACTCTTGGTACTTACCAGGAGCTGGTTCTTTTTATTTCTATGTGTTATAGTAAATTTCATTGTCTGTTATTTTAAAAAGTTTACCGATATGAAACATTAGGTTTCGCAGTGGTTATTGCCATTGTGGAATCTGTGTTGTAAACACTCCGCAAAGATACAAAATTTTAAAGCCAGATGCAAGCTTTGTCCCGAAAACTTTCATCTTTGTCCCGAATCACGTGCATAAAAAAAGCACTTTCAGCAAGAAGATAAGCTGAAAAACGTGACGGATAAAGGCAATAAGTGATGGATAGCGTGATGGTTTTTGTAAACATTTCGGCTATCCATCACGCTATACAGAAGAGATAATCACCTCATTATCAAACGTTTAAAGATTTAAAAAGAGAAAACGTGAGGGATGTGATGGATAAAAAGAGAAAAAACTTATAAGGGCGTATACAGAAGTGGTTTGCCAGCGTATTATGCTATCTTGGTCCCTCATCATTGATATTAACGTAAAAAACATTAAAAACGACAAGATTCTCAGGGAAAAGCATCTCCTTATCCTAGGAAATGTGTAATTTTGCACCAACGAAGACCTAGGAAATGTGTAAAATACAGGATTACAAAACCTAGGAAACGTGTAAAATCCAGCACTCTGAAAGCTAGGATACGTGCAACAACAAGAATACCAAGAAGTTATGAAACGTAAAATCTATAGTCAATTATTAGAATGGAAATCAGACGACAATGGGCAGAATGCATTACTCATTGATGGGGCACGACGTGTCGGTAAAAGCTATATCGTAGAGGAATTTGCCAAGAACGAATACGAATCGTATATCTTGATAGACTTCAACAATACGATGCAGCAAGTATTAGATCTGTTTAGGGACTACCTATATGATCTTGATACTTTCTTTATGTACTTGCAACTCTACTTCAATGTAAAGTTAACAGCGCGCAAGTCGCTAATCATCTTCGATGAAGTACAGGCATTTCCTGAAGCGAGAGCCGCCATCAAGTATCTTGTCAAAGATGGACGATACGACTATATTGAAACAGGTTCACTTGTTTCCATCAACAAGAATGTAAAAAACATCATGATTCCATCCGAAGAAATCAGAATCAACATGTATCCGATGGATTTTGAAGAATTCCTTTGGGCTATGGGTGAAGAGGCAATCATGCAACTCATCAAAAAACCAATTTGCCAAGCTTAAGCCTCTTGGCCTCGACATGCATCGCAAGGCTATGACCTTATTCCGCCAATATATGATAGTAGGTGGTATGCCTAAGGCTGTAGATACCTATGTAAAGACTCGCGATTTTACAAAAGTTGATACAATAAAACGTGCGATAATAAGCCTGTATCGAAATGACATTCAGAAATATGCAGAAGGCAACGAGGTAAGAGTGACGAGCATCTTTGATCTGATTCCAAGCCAGCTTCAGAAACACGAGAAGAAATTCCGCCTGTCTGAAATAAAGGCTGGTGCCAGAATGCGTGAGTACGAGGGTGCTTTCTTTTGGCTGAACGAAGCTATGGTTGCAAATATCTGCTACGGAGCAACAGAGCCAAACATCGGGCTTAATCTCAAGCTGGAAAACTCGAGCTTGAAATGTTACATGGCAGATACAGGTTTGCTAATCAGTATGGCTTTTGACGAAAATCGAATCATGCAGGAATCACTTTACAAGAAACTGATGATGGACAAGCTGGAAGTAAACGAGGGGATGCTTGTAGAGAATATCGTAGCACAGATGTTGAAGGCAAAGGGGCACAAGCTGTTTTTCTATTCCAACTATTCACGTGAGGCAGAAGACAGAATGAAAATCGACTTTCTGATAGCGAAGCCTTCGATTACGAACAAGCACAACATCTCGCCAATAGAGGTAAAGTCTACCAATCGTTATACCATTTCATCTTTGGAAAAGTGTGTCAGAAAGTACAAGAATTACCTATCGACTCCTTACGTCATTCACACCTCAGACTTAGCGGAAAAAGATGGGATAGTATATCTGCCACTCTATATGACACCCCTGCTATAAACCAGAGCTAGAAGAGGGCGTGCAAAGACTATATCTTGCACACCCTCTTCTTTTTTCCGATTCCTACAATATCTCCAACTGATCCTTTACCGCCTTATAGCAGCGGCGGGAAACCGTGATTTCCTCATGGTCGAAGGGAGGAGAAAAGATGCAGCGGAGCGTATAATTCTCGATGCAGAGAAGATAATCGAGATTGATGATGCAATCCTGACGAACCTGAGCCAGAGAAGGCGACAAGGAAAGGATGGTCTTTGCCGTGGCCTGCCTCTTCAATTTATAAACCTGCCCATTCGACAACTTCAACTGCCAAAGATGAGTAGCCTCATCAAAAGTGCAACTGAACACATCACCGGGCTGTATGCTCATCACCAGATTCTTTGCCGATACCGCCGAAGAGGATGTGGCAATCACCTCAAAATCTTCCAGAGTTGCCAAATCATCCTGCAACCTGTGGATGCTCTGTGGTTCATCGTCCACAATCACAACCTTGATTCTATCTTGCATTGCTTGCATATTAGTATGTTTTAGCAAGCAACAGCATAAGAGCGAATATGCACAGAAGGCACAGTCCGTTCTTAATCTGCATCGTCATTATCTTTCTATATACGCTTACCATGATAGACTATTTAAATGAATTTATGTTTCAGTTGCGAAAGTACAACAAAAAATCCAAATAGACAAAAAATAACTGAAAAACTCATTTTTTATATAAAATATGAACTAAAACGCGTTTAAATGTGTATCTTTGTAGCATGGAAATGCATTTATTCAAAAATATAGAACTAAATAATATACCTGAAAGGATGAACAATCCATTCAGCTACGAACCTCATCCGCTCTGCATCGAAGCATGCAAGGAGCTGCAGGCTGAACTCTCACAGCGAAACGACTGGCGGGAGGAAATAGACCGTGGAAAGATGTTCGGCGTACTTATCGTAGAAGCCGACAACAGTAAGATTGGCTATCTGAGAGCTTATAGCGGACAGATTGGCGGCAGAAGCGACTGGGAAGGTTTTGTGCCAGCCGTTTTCGATTATCTCCAACCCGACGGATATTTCAAGGTACATGAGGCTGAGATTTCGGAATTGAACCAGCAAATCAGACAACTTGAAGCCAACGAAAACCTGAAAAGGCAAAAGCCTGATTGACGATTTACAGCAAAAGCGCCAGGAAGTTATCGCAAACTATCAGACAAAGATAAAAGAAGCGAAGGAAAAGCGGGATGCAAGGCGCCAGGAAGCCCTTTCGGCAGGAACGCCCCTGAGCGAGGAAGAGGAGAAAGCGATGATAAAAGAGAGCCAGTTTAGAAGGCAGAACTGAGAGGCTGAAAAAGTCGATAACGAAAAGACGGCGTACGAAACGCTATATGAAAACTACGAAAAGGATTTGAAAAGTGCGAACAGCTCCGCAAACAGTTATCTGAAGAACTTCAGCAATGGCTGTTTTTCGAAATTCCAGAGCTTGAATGCGGAAGGAGAAAGCAAGGATCTGCTGGAGATTTTCAAGGACGAGGCGGTTAAGATTCCACCTGCCGGAAGTGGAGAATGCTGCGAGCCGAAACTCCTGCAATACGCTTACCAGCATGGCTACAAGCCTCTGCAGATGGCGATGTTCTGGTGGGGAGAGAGTCCGAAAGAAGAAATCAGACATCATCTTCAGTTTTATCCTGCCTGCAACGGAAAATGCAAACCGATACTACATTGGATGCTGCCTAAAACAGTCTTTGAAACCCAACAGACCGAAACTACTATATATAATAAGGTGGAAACGCTCTACGAAGACCGTGAACTGGCAGTCATCTATAAGCCCGAAGGTTTGCTCTCGGTTCCGGGGAAAAGATGCAGCCCAGCCTTCCGTCTACGCTCTGATGCGCAGGAAATATCAGGAAGCTACCGGTCCGCTCATCGTCCATCGTCTGGACATGGCAACAAGCGGACTGATGATTATTGCCAAGACCGAGTTTGCCTATCATCGCCTGCAGAAGGAGTTTCTGAATCATCGGGTTCAGAAGAAGTATGTAGCCATCGTTTGCGGAAAAGACAAGGAATCGTGCAACCGGATTCTGAAAGAAGCTGAGGGCGGAAGAGGTTACATCTCGCTTCCTCTGATGGCAGATTTCCTAGACCGTCCACGCCAGATGGTAAACCGCAAACAGGGCAAGGAAGCCATTACAGAATACGAGGTTCTAGAGCGTATTGACGATACCCATCTCCGCCTGGCGCTCTATCCTAAAACGGGCAGAACGCACCAGCTGAGAGTGCATTGTGCTCATCAGGAAGGTCTGAATGCCCCTATCATCGGCGATCCGCTCTACGGCAACGAGCCTGCAACAAGACTGCATCTTCATGCAGAGGAAATCACATTTGAGCACCCGATGACGGGAAAGAAGATGACTGTAACAAGAAAGGCTGATTTCTAACCGAAACCAGCCTTTCTTCATATCTGCGGATGACAGAATCCGCAGAAACAGATGAAAACATCGTAACATCAGACAAAGAACATCACGATAACCTGAGCTATCACCACTCTGATAAACATGCCGAGCGGATAAACCGTAGCATAACTGATACTTGGCGTATCGCCATCCAACGTCTCGTTGGCGTAAGTAAGCGCCATCGGATTCGCCATACTTCCACAGAGGATTCCGCAGATACTGCCGAAGTCATACTTCTTGGACTTCAGGATGATGAGACCTACGATAACCACAGGCACAACTGTGATAAGGAAACCGATGCCTACCCACATCAAACCTTCCGGACGGACTACCGTCTCGAAGAACTGTCCACCAGCCGCCAACCCCAGGCAACCGAGATAGAGGGCAAGACCCAGTTCTCGCAGCATCAGACCCGCACTTCGCGTCATGTAAGAGATGAAATGCACACGAGGCCCCAGCGCACCAATCAGAATACCCATCACGATAGGACCGCCGGCAATACCCAGACGCACAGGAGCCGTCATTCCAGGAATATCCAGAGGAATGGTTCCTACGGCAAGACCGAGAATGATTCCGAGGAAGATAGCGCCGAGGTTCGGCTCGTTCAGGGTCTTTACGGCATTACCCAGAAACTGTTCTACATGGTCGATACTCGTAGGGTCGCCAACTACCGTCAGTCGGTCGCCGTACTGCAGACGGAGGTCATCTGTAGCAAGCAGACGGATATCACCACGAAGCACACGGCTCACATTCACGCCATAGGAATTTCGCATCTGCAGACTGCCCAGGCGCTTGCCGTTCAGTCCTGGACGGGTAACAACGATAATACGGCTTTCTACCTTCGCATCAATCGCATTCCAGTCTACCTTATCATTATTCCACTCCTTATCCACCTTCTTTCCGAAGAGAATCTGCATCGCCGAGACCTCTTCCTTATTGGTAACCACGAGCACATTATCATTCGTATGAAGTACCGTATCAGCCTGAGGAACTATCACCTGTCCGCCTCTCCACACACGGGAGATGATGAACTTGCGATGCGTCATCATCGTAATCTCTGCTATGGTATTGCCGTTCAGGGCAGGATTCACGATTACATATTGTCCGATAGACGTATGGTCGTCATCATCATTATTGCGAATCTCCAGATCTTCCGGTTTCACAAAGAGTTTGCGCAAGAGCATCATCGCCAGGATAACGCCCACAACACCCAACGGATAAGTAACGGCGCAGCCCAGAGCCGCACCTTCGCTAGGCACGCCCAACTGCTGCAACGCCTGCTGGGCTGCACCAAGGGCAGGCGTATTGGTTGTGGCGCCACACAGGATGCCCATCATATCAGGCAGACTGATTGGCAAAATCCAGCACAAGCCGAGCGAGAACAAGGTTCCCACCAGGATGACTGCCAGACTCCAGAGATTGAGCGAAATGCCTTCGTGACGCATCGAACCGAAGAAGTTAGGACCCACATAAAGACCCAGCACATACACAAACATGGTAAGGCCGAAGCTCTCGGCAAAACTCCAGCATGTTCTGGTCAATAGAGATCCCTAGATGACCCGCTATAATACCCACGAAGAATACGAAGGCTATGCCAAGAGAGATTCCTTTGACATGAATCTTGCCGAGAGCAAGACCCAAAGTACAAATCAAAGACAGGATGACGATGCCTTGCACCGCCGAATGCACGTTGATTAAATTATCAAACCACATAATGTTTCTTTATATCTATTCTAGATAATATTAAAAAATTGCATTTTTCTCGATGCAAAGGTACATTAAAATGCGAACAAAACAAAATAATTGCCCCTTTTTTTTTTGTATTATTCTCGATTTACAGTACCTTTGCATCCGCAAAATGTAATAAAAATGAAAGATATTTGTTGTATTGGGCACGTAACAAAGGATAAAATCGTGACCCCGAGCAGTACGGTTTACATGGCTGGCGGCACCTCTTTTTATTTTGCCTACGCCATCAACCAATTGCCAAAGGATGTAAGTTTTTCGCTCATTACGGCGATGGATCCTACCGAGAAAGAACCGGTTGAAAAGATGCTCAAGGCTGGAATAGACGTCACCTTGAACCCATCGCGCAATACGGTTTTCTTCGAGAATATTTATGGCGACAATCCTAACGACCGTAAGCAGCGTGTGCTTGCCAAGGCAGATCCTTTCACCATCCAGCAGCTGGAGCATGTAGAGGCCAAGGTCTTCCACCTGGGCAGTCTGCTGAGCGATGATTTCTCGCCAGAAGTGGTTGCCTTTCTTGCCAAGAAGGGAAAAGTTTCCATCGATGTGCAGGGATATCTGCGCGAGGTGAGAGACGAGAAAGTTTACGCCATCGACTGGAAGGACAAGCTCGATGTGCTCAAGAACACCTATTATCTGAAGGTGAATGAGACCGAAATGGAGACCATTACCGGACTGAAGGACCCGAAGGAAGCCGCCAAGCTGATTCATGCCTGGGGCGTAGCCGAAGTTATCATCACCCTGGGTAGCGAGGGTTCGCTGGTTTATGTAGATGATACGTTCTACAACATTCCAGCCTATCCCCCTCATGAAGTAGTAGATGCTACCGGATGCGGCGACACCTATTCGGCAGGCTATCTCTACAAGCGCCTGCAGGGAGCCAATCCGGTAGAAGCCGGCAAGTTTGCGGCAGCCATGTGTACCATCAAACTGGAGCACAACGGTCCGTTCAACCGCACCATCCAGGACGTAGAACGCGTCATGAAATAAATTTTAGATAATTTATCCTATTATCTTCTTATTTTTGCCTGAATTGGTGTAACTTTGCATCCAATTATGGAACAGATTTCACCAATTCAGGCATTATTGCAGCAACGCACCCTGCTCCAGCTGGAGTATTATACCGAGAAAGAAGCCTTCCGCAAGCTTACCGAACAGATGGGAATGCAGCGGAAGGTGAAACGAGGTGATGCCTGGTTCCCGCTACAGGTGGGAAAGAGCTTTTATAATTCGCTGAACCAGACAGCCATAGAGGTTTTCCGAACCTCTGACCAGGATATCGAGCACAATTTTGAGTTCGGTCGCCCCGTCATGTTCTTTATGGTCAAGAAGATGGGCAAGAATGAGAACCAGGGCAACGCAGCCCTTCAGCAGTCAGGAAACCCTTCTGACGCTAATCATAAAGTTCAAAATTCAAATCTCAAAGGTCAAAGTATAAAATATTTCTCCTTCACCGGAACCGTGAGTTATGTAGATGGCGACAGAATGGTGGTTACCGTACCCGATTCTGCCCCTCTGCTCGAACTTCAGCAGTCAACCGATCCTATCGGCGTGCAGTTATCCTTTGATGAAACCAGCTACAAACTGATGTTCGAGGCCCTGGACCGCGTGATGAAGGCGAAGAACAACCGTCTGGCTTATCTCCGCGATTTATTCTATTCCCATCAGAAGGTAGGCAGATTCTCCTTCGAACCGATGAAGTTCCCTTGGCTCAATCCTACCCAGGAAAGGGCTGTGAACGAGGTGCTTTGGGCGAAGGATGTGGCCATCGTTCACGGACCTCCGGGAACCGGAAAGACCACAACCCTGGTAGAAGCCATCAACGAAACCCTGATGCGTGAGAGCCAGGTTCTGGTGTGTGCACAGAGCAATATGGCGGTAGACTGGATTTCAGAAAAACTGGTGGATAGAGGCATCAACGTGCTCCGTATCGGAAACCCGACCCGCGTGAACGACAAGATGCTGGGCTTCACCTACGAGCGCCGCTTTGAGAGCCATGCTGATTACCCTCAGCTTTGGGCAATCCGCAAGGCTATCAGGGAATTAAGAAAGAACAGAAAGAAGGGTAGCGAAAACTATCATCAGAAGATGGACAGGCTGAAGAGCCGTGCTGCCGAGATAGAACTCCGCATCAACGCAGAACTCTTTGGCGAGGCGCGTGTCATCGCCTGTACCCTGGTAGGCTCAGCCCATCATCTGCTGGAAGGCATGAAGTTCGGTACCCTCTTTATCGACGAGGCTGCCCAGGCTTTGGAAGCCGCCTGCTGGATTCCGATGAAGAGAGCCAGCCGGGTGATTCTGGCAGGCGACCATTGTCAGCTGCCGCCTACCGTAAAGAGTATTGCGGCATTAAGAGCCGGACTGGGCAAGACCCTGATGGAGCGCATCGCCGAAAACAAGCCCGAGGTGGTAACCCTGCTGAAAATCCAATACCGCATGAACGACGAAATCATGCGATTCTCCAGCGACTGGTTCTACGGGGGCAAGGTGGAGAGTGCGCCTCAGATCAAATACCGGAGCGTATTGGATTATGACCATCCGATAACGTGGATTGATACTTCGAACGAGGAGAATCAGATAACGATAGAAGGAGAAGATGCTCCTGAGGATTCTGCTTCCACATCATCTTCTGTATCTGCAGCCAATCAGAATTCTGATTTGAACTTCAAGGAGCAGTTTGTGGGCGAGAGTTTCGGGCGTATCAACAAGGCAGAAGCTGAGCTTACCCTGCTGACTCTGGCGGAATACTTCACCAAGATAAGCAAACAGCGCGTTTTGGAGGAAAGAATCGATGTAGGCATCATTTCGCCTTATCGTGCTCAGGTACAATATCTCAAGAAGCTCATCAAGAAATATGAATTCTTCAAGCCTTACCGCCGCCTGATAAGCGTGAATACGGTAGATGGTTTCCAGGGGCAGGAAAGAGACGTAATTCTCATCTCCCTGGTACGTTCCAACGACGAGGGACAGATCGGATTCCTGAAAGACCTCCGCCGCATGAACGTGGCGATAACGAGAGCCAGAATGAAGCTCATCATCCTGGGCAACAAGGACACGATGACGAAACATCCTTTCTACAAGAAACTGTGGGAGTATGTGGAGGCTATCAACAACAACGAATAAAATAAAGACTATTTTATGCTACAACGAGACTACATACAGCGACTGATTCGCGAGTTTATGGCGGCACTCGAAAGAATGCTCGAAAAGAAAGAGGTAGAGGTGAGACGCGAGAAGATCAGGGAGCTCTACAATCAATACGTGGGTCCCTATGCCTTCTACAGCATCGCCACCATCGAGGATGTGATGAAGGCGATGGCTG
>ENA-OQEL01000148-OQEL01000148.1-human-gut-metagenome-genome-assembly--contig:-NODE-148-length-27447-cov-5.013287_pt1 | contig 27447 bp, 35 predicted proteins | sample MGYA00242796_ERZ504637 | MGnify/ENA primary metagenome ERZ504637 (study PRJEB26092, sample SAMD00036306) | human gut metagenome | host: Homo sapiens | study: EMG produced TPA metagenomics assembly of... | reverse complement strand
AGAAGCTATGATGACAGGCTCACTTTTTGCAGGAATAGCATTCTCATTTGCAAGGCTTGGAAATGTGCATGCAATGAGCCATCCGGTCAGCGCATTTTTCGATGTGCCTCACGGAGTGGCAAATGCAGTGCTGCTTCCTGTAATCGCAGAGTACAATGCACTTGCAGACCATGGCAAGTATCTGACTATCTACAATGATATAAGCCCGATTCCTGCGTATGCGGACGAATTTGAGCCTATGATGCTTGTAGATGCAATCAGGGAGCTTTGCACAGACATCGGAATCCCTGAGAATCTGACTATCGCAATCAACAATGCCAGCAAAAATCGGAACAGTCACAAAGGAAGAGATAGAAAGCAGGATAGAGCCGATGGCTGTCGATGCCATGAAGAGCGGTAATATTGCTGTCAATCCAAGGGCTTCACGCCAGTGCGATATCGAGATGCTGTATCACAGGGCACTGTAAACTTATAAAATACAAAAACGGAGATATGAGTATGGATTATCTGTCACACAATGTATCTGAAAATTTAAAAAGAATACGTCAGTCAAAGGGCATGAGCTTAGATCAGGTAGCAGAGCAGACCGGTGTGAGTAAAAGCATGCTTGCTCAGATAGAAAAGGGCACAGCGAATCCATCTATCGGAGTGCTTGGTAAAATCACAAGCGGTCTGCGAATTGAGTTTCAAAGACTTATAGATCCGCCAAGAGTGGACTATGCGCTCATATCTCCGGATGATCTGGTCCCGACAAAGGAGCTTTTGGGACAGTACAGGGTATGGACCTGCTTCCCATACGAGGACTCAAGGGAGGTCGAGGTATACCGTATTGACGTGGAACCGGGTGGCGTGTATACAAGCGGTGGGCACGGCGAGAAAACACGCGAATATCTTACAGTCACAGACGGTGTGCTAACGGTCGAGTGTCACGACCATGTGCAGGAAATCCATAGGGGACAGGTGTATAAGTTTGAGACCGATCAGCCTCATTTGTATCGCAATGATGGTGATAGGGTGGCAAGCTGCATGTGCTTCTTTTTGGATTATACTAATATTCGGTGAGATTTTTAGCCTCTCCTCACCACAGCACTTTTCCCTCTAAAAGCAATACCGATGCTTATAATTGAATTCACACCATTATCGCGCAGCTCTGTGTCGTATTTCTTTGCTTCTATCTGTTGCAGGGCGCTGTCGGCTAATGCAGATAAATCGGTATGTTCATCTTTAGTGTGTTTAAATTCAAAGATAAATCCGGGCATTCCCTTTGTTAAAGGCATAAGCTGAATATCAAATCGACCGAGGCCTGATTCGCGGTTTGAGCGTATCTTGTAGCGGTTTCCAAGTATGGCACAAAGACCAAGCATCATTCCGTGATAGAAGCCTTCATTAGCTCCATCAATAGAAGAAATGCTTTTTACCATAAAATCCTCCAGCAGAGCCTGGAGTTTTTGCGTGTCCTTGGAAAAGATAGCCTGACTGATAGATATGGCAAGGCTATTTTGGTTGGTGCGGTTTAGAACCTCCTTTTCGTAAACAAAAGTAATTTCTTTGTTCGGAATAGCAACATCACACATGAAATTTCCATCGCTTTGCGGATAAATATTGGCAACCTTCAGGTATCCGGCTACCAGAAGAAAGCTGTATATACTATATGGATTATTCTGAACCTCGGGATAGATAACACCGGTATCAATATAGGCTGCGATTTTTTCACCACAGAGCAGCTTATAAAGGTCTTTGGTAATTTCAGGCGTAGCTGTCTGGATAATTTCTCCGATTATCTCATTGCTGCCGGTGGATTGCCAGAATGCTTTCGGAAAGCAGTTGTCAGAGATATAATTGATTACAGACCATGGATTAAAGATTTCTGTATTGCCAAAACGATATCCATCGTACCATTCGCTGAGCTCGTTATATTTATCGTCTTTTCCATAGTATCGCAGCATGTCTTTTACCTCTTTTTCAGTAAAACCAAAATAAGAGCTGTAGCCATCATCTAGGATAGAATAGGTTTTCAGGTTGTTCATGCCGCTGAAGATACTTTCCTTTGCTACACGCAGTATTCCTGTAAGAAAGCCAAAGGCAAGGTGTGGATTGTCCTTGAGTCCTCCTGAGAAAAAATTGCGCATGAAATTTACAATTTCCGGATAGAAATTGCAGGTATGCCCCTGCTGGATGGGTGTGTCATATTCATCAATGATAATGATACATTCCCTTCCATAATGCTTATGAAGCAGTAATGATAAAAGCTGCAGACCCATCTGACAATCGACTTCATCCCCGCTGTCTCCGGCAAGAAGATGATATTGTTCTTTTTCGTAAGCGGTTAAAACAGAACTTGTCTCAAGCTCGTTATGTCGTATAAATTCCAGAGATATAAGCCTGCGGATTTTCTGAAAGGTTTCTTCCCAGGTCATGCTTTTAACATCTTTGAAGGTCAAAAAAATTGACAGGATACTGTCCTTGGTGTTTAGTGTAGTAATCGCCGCATTGCCATATCTGTTTGTCTTTGAAATAAACAGATGTATCCTCGTTTGTTTTTTCAAAAAATACGCGCAGCATATCCATATTCAGAGTTTTTCCAAAACGCCTTGGGCGTGTGAAAAGAGATACCATCGGTTTTTTATCCAGAAAATCACGTATCATCAGAGTCTTATCTACATAATAATAGCCGGTGGTTGCAAGCTTAAAATCAGATACACCTATTGGCAGAGATTTATTTTTCGCGAAATGATTCATGTGTATGGTTTCGTCAGGGATTAACCATTTACGTCCTTCCTTTATTGCACCGGACAATTCACCGTTTTTGCACATCTGCTGGATTCTTCGTACAGAAAATCCCATTGCTTTTGATGCATCTGAGCAAGATAAATATTCCATGTGGCACCTCCGCATAATAATTTAATAGCAATACTTTGATTATATTATATGTCATTATGCGAAATATAACAACTGTGATTTCACATTGATTTCGCATAACAATATGGAAATTTCGCATAGATTTCGTCTACAAACGAAATGCTATGTTATTTATCAGGTGTTATCCTGTGTTTTCATTGGTTATCCTATTGCATATATAGGTTTACCTATATATAATGATGTATGTTGAGAAACAAATTGTTTTAAAAAGAACATCCCAGGAGAACACAATGCAAACATTAAAGAAATTCATCAAATACTATAAGCCCTACAAAACAGTCTTTTTCATAGACCTGCTTTGCGCAACAATAATCAGTGCCATAGATCTGGCGTTTCCGCAGCTGCTTCGCACGCTGACCAAAACCCTTTTTGCAGGAGCACCGGGAAAAATCATTTCTGCGCTGATTCCTATTACAATAGGCCTTTTGGTGGCATATATCATACAGACTGCGTGCAGGTATTATGTGACGTATGCGGGGCACATGATGGGAGCGAGGATGGAGCGCGACATGAGAAAGGAGCTTTTCGACCAATATGAAAAGCTTTCTTTTTCGTATTATGATCAGAATAATTCAGGACAGATGATGAGCAAGCTCGTATCCGATTTGTTTGATATATCGGAGCTTGCGCATCACGGACCGGAGAATCTTTTTATATCGCTTATAAAGATAATCGGTTCGTTCATTTTTCTGTTTATGATAAACCGTATGCTTGCGGTTCCTATGCTTATTCTTGTGGTGCTTATGCTTGTATTTTCATATGGCCAGAATAAGAAATGCAGGAAACCTTTATGGATAACAGGCGAAAAATCGGTGATATTAATTCGAGTCTTCAGGATACTCTGGCGGGCATAAGGGTGGTGCAGTCATTTGCCAATGAGCGTATCGAGCAGGAAAAATTTAACAGAAGTAATGAAAATTTCCTGATTTCAAAGGATGCAAATTACAGATGTATGGGAAGCTTTATGAGCGGAAATGCATTTTTCCAGGGGATGATGTATCTTGTCACACTGGTATTCGGTGGTTTTTTGATAGCGCATGGAAGGATGGAGGCATCCGACCTTGCCATGTATGCGCTGTATATAGGCATCTTTATCAGTCCTATCCAGATACTTGTAGAGCTGACTGAGATGATGCAGAAGGGACTTTCGGGATTTAGAAGATTCTTAGAGGTGGTGGAAACTGAGCCGGATATAGTTGATGCTGCTGATGCAAAACCGCTTAAAAATGTAAAGGGAAATGTCTGTTACGAGGATGTTTCGTTCCACTATAGCGATGATGATACACCGGTGCTTTCGCACGTATCCTTTGAGATACCGGCAGGAAAATCAATTGCGCTTGTTGGACCGTCAGGAAGCGGAAAGACTACAATATGCTCACTGCTTCCGCGGTTTTATGATGTAACGGATGGCAGGGTCACAATAGATGGAAATGATGTGAGAAAGCTCACGCTTGAGAGCCTGCGCTCGCAGATTGGACTGGTTTCGCAGGATGTTTATCTGTTTGGCGGAAGTATAAAGGACAATATAGCCTATGGAAAACCGGATGCGACGATGGATGAGATTGTAGATGCGGCCCAAAAAGCGAATATCCACGATTTTATCATGGAACTGCCGGATAAATATGATACGTTTGTCGGAGAGAGAGGCACCCGATTGTCCGGAGGTCAGAAGCAGAGGATTTCCATTGCGAGGGTGTTCCTTAAAAATCCGCCTGTGCTAATACTTGATGAGGCAACCAGTGCCCTTGACAATGAGAGCGAGCGCTTTATCCAGAAAAGTCTGGAGGAGCTGGCAAAGGACAGAACGACTATCACAATTGCCCACAGGCTTTCGACAATCAGAAATGCGGACGAAATTCTCGTGGTAGCTGACTGTGGCATTGCTGAGAGAGGCACACACGAGGAGCTTTTGGCATTGGATGGAATATATGCGCGCTATTACGATATGAGTAGGTAGGATTAAGGAAATTTCCACTGATTTATGTTATTATAGCTGCATAAACTAACTATATAGGAGCAGACACTATGCAGGCAATGTTCATAGACGTAGACGGCACTTTAAGCAGTCCGTGCTACAAGGTAAACGGAAAATTTCAGATAGGAATGTCAGATGTGCAGTGGGCAGACTACTGCATTAAGCATGGTGAGGATACATATGAGTGGTGCCGTCCTGTGATGCAGGTAAAGGAGTATGCCATGAAGGCAAAGGAAAAAGGCACGAAGCTGTATGTGCTTACCACATCAGGCACAAAAATCGAGACAGCTGCAAAGCGCAGATTTTTAGACAGATACTATGCAGGTATGTTTGATGACATCTATGCGGTGGAGCATGATGATGACAAGGTCAGGTTCATTCTAAAAAAAGCAGCAGAGCTTGGGATTGAACCGTCGGACTGTGAGCTTGTGGAGGATACATACCGCATACTTTTGCAGACAGTGACAGAGGGGATTAAATCCACTCACATCACAACGATTCTCACAGGCGGATGCGAACGGTAACCAAAAATTTTCCACGGTCTATAAAGAAATAAAAAAACATCCGATAAATATGTCAGGAAGCAAAATTTACATATTTCAAGGATGAAGTATAATAGAAAGGAGATCCTGTTATGCGTATAGATGCATATAATCAGATAGCCCAGTTGTATGGCGTATCAAGAACAACAAAGACAGCAAAGACACAAAGCGCGTCGAGGATGTCTGATCAGGTATCAATTTCGCAGGCCGGTAGAGATTACCAGATTGCGAAAAAAGCAGTATCAGAGGCTTCGGACATCAGGGAAGATAAAGTCGCTTTGCTTAAGAACATGGTAGACTCCGGACAGTATGAGGTCAGTGGAGATGATTTCGCCAGCAAGCTGTTAGAGAGGTACAACTCTCTATAATATGATAATCATATCATATATCAAAGGTAAAAGAGGATTTTATAGTGGCTAGTTTAGTGGAAGAGCTTATAAATGTGCTCACAGAGGAAGAAAAAGTATACAGAATACTCGCTGCAAATGGGGAGAAGAAACGTCAGATAATCATAGATGCCGATATCCCTGCGCTTGAAGCAATAACTGATTTGGATCAGCAGGCAGGCGATGAGCTTCTTATTATGAGCAATAAGCAGGTTTCACTTCTCACAGATATTGCCAATGTATTGGGCAAATCAGATGAGAAGATGACAGTCACAAGGCTGATTGGATATCTCGGCACACAGCCGGATATTCAGGCGAAGCTTACGGCAGCGCGCGACAGTCTGATTGAAGCAGCTGCACAGATGAAAGAAATCAACGATTTAAACTCACAATTACTTGCTCAGGCAATAGAGCTTACAGAGTTTGACATCACCCTGTTCAAGAGCATGAAACAGGCGCCGGAGACCGCCAATTATGACAGAAATGCATATAACACAGGCGATATCTTAGGCAGCAGCGGCTTTGATGCAAAGCAATAATCATTAACCGGGAGGACAGGGACATGGCAAATGGATTCGGAAGTTTTTACGTAGGCAGTTCCGGACTTAAAAACTCGCAGAATGCTCTTAATACAACAGCAAACAACATGGCCAATGTCAATACGACAGGCTATGTGCGCCAGCAGGTAAGATTTTCAGATAAACATTATATCACCAGAAATAACCCTACAGCGGGCACCAACATCCAGCAGAGCGGACTGGGTGTTTCCGTATCGGATGTGGCACATGTCAGGGATATTTTCTTAGATAAATCGTATAGGCAGGAGAATGGTCGAAAGGGCTTTTACTCGACACTTTACAGCACCACATCATATGTGGAGGATATCATGCAGGAGATGAACGGTGCTGAGTTTAAGGAGAGTATATCAGAGCTATGGCAGGCTTTTCAGGAGTATGGCAAGGATCCGACGAATTCAACGAATCAGAACCTTATCATCCAAAAGAGCGAGCTTTTTCTGACCAGATGCAATACGGTTTATTCTGATCTTCAGAAATACCAGTCAAATATCAACTTACAAATTAAAGACCAGGTTGACAGAATCAACGAAATCGGCGACAAGATTTATGCGCTCAACCTTGAGATTCAAAAGACAGAGTCAGGCGGTGTAGAGACTGCCATGACAGCGCGCGATGCCAGGGACAGTCTGATTGATGAGCTCGCAGGTTACGCTAAGATAGAGGCTGAGGAGGATTCCACCGGCTACGTGCGTATCAAGCTCGAGGGACAGCAGTTTGTACAGGATAACAAGTGTACCATATAGGCCTGACCGAGGAAAAGGGTACAGGCTTTTATACACCGTACTGGCCTCATATTACTACACAGGAGAGCTATATGCCGGTGTTTAGCGACGTTGCGCTGCCGTCAGCGCTGGCTGAAAGAGTCGGCTGCACGCAGACCACCAACATAGCAACCAGCCTGAATAATGATATAGGAAGCCTGAAGGCACTCCTTGTATCAAGAGGCTCAGAGTATGGCACCTATGATTTCATGAGCGAGGAGAATTACAGTAGGGTGGAGGACAATGTGGTCATGGAGACACAGGCCGAGATATCATATCTGGCGCGAAACATCATGATGGCCATGAACGATATATTTTGTCCGAATACCACATACACAGCGGCAGACGGTACCACATACACGGTTTTGGATACGGCAAACTGCTCGGTAGGAGCTGATGGCAGCCTGCCACCGCATGAGCTCTTTGCAAGAGAAGGATATGACCGTTACACGCAGATGGAAATAGATGGCAAACAGTTTTATGTATACAATGATGAGACAAAGGCTAACAACTCATCATGGTACAAGCTTGGAAATGTTTCAGTAAATCCAAAGCTTGCAGCGCAGGTGACACTGATGCCGTCATACAAGCAGGACGGATCCGCAAATTATGGTCTTGCAGACCAGATTACAAAGGCGTGGTCAGCAGAGAATCTATACATCAACCCAAAGGATACGTCGAAGTGCAATTTTGAGGGATATTATGACAAGATAATCTCGCATCTCGGAACAAACGGCAGCATATATAAGGCGTCATCAGACACTATGACATCGACAGCAGCGGCCATAGACAACCAGAGAAACCAGATAATGGGTGTGTCGAGTGACGAGGAGCTGACAAACATGATCAAGTATCAGTCAGCATACAACGCATCAAGCCGTTTTATCACTGTAATCAGTCAGATGACTGAGCTCATAGTACAGCTCATATAGTTTTAGGATACGACAAGAGAGTATGAACAGGAGGAGTCGATATGGCTTCAACATTTTTTGGATTACATATAGGGTCAAGCGCTCTGAGCTCATTTCAGGTAGCGACCAATACAACTGCAAACAACATAGCCAATGTCAAGACGACCGGATACACCAGGCAGGAGGCTACCCTGCAGGCAAAGGATGCCATAAATGTCACAGCCCGCTACGGAAGCGTCGGCACAGGTGTTACAGTCACCTCAATCAAACAGCAGCGTGACCTGTACTACGACAATAAATACTGGGAAAACAATTCCTGCTATGGACGCTATGAGCAGAAGCTGTATTACATGGAACAGATTCAGAACTACTTTAAGGATAACGGCTCATCGGTTAAGGGCTTTTCGAGTGTTTTTTCACAGATGTTTTCAGACCTTGATACACTGCGCAGCAAGCCGTCCGACAAGACAGTGAGAAATCAGTTTATCAGCAGTGCACAGAGTCTTTGTACATATTTCAACCAGATGAGTGACAATCTCTCAAAGCTGCAGGATGACTGCAACGAAGAAATCAGAAACAACGTAGACAAAATCAATTCAATCAGTGAGAAAATTTCACTGTTAAATAAGGAGATTAACCAGATAGAGACAGGAACCGGTGTCGAGGCCGGCTCACTTAGGGATGAGAGGGCGAATCTCATCGACAGCCTGTCCAAGATTGTTAATGTATCTTATAATGAGACAGAGGTGCAAAACACCAATGGAGACAACTTGGGCGGCACAAATTTCTCGCTCTATATAAATGGAGAGAAGGTTGTGGAGGGCAAGGATTACCGAAAGCTCATCTGTGAGTCGTCAAAGACGAAAAACAATCAGACAGACAACGACGATCTGTATAAAATATATTGGGAAGATACTAAGATGGAGTTTTCCGCGACAGCCGGAACCGCAGGGGGAAGCCTGAAAGCTCTCTTTGAGGTGAGAGACGGTGATAATCTGGAGAATTTCAAGGGTAAGGTCACAAAGGCTGAATTCGTATTCGCTCACAGTGGAGAATATATCAATAGACAATATAAAATCACTCAATCTGCCGGACAAGGACGGCAAAATCACTGTAAATAATATCAGCTACAGCTATGACAGCTGGGAGGCACAGGTGGATGCGCAGGGCAATATCAAGTCTGTAACATTTAATCTGAGCAAGGACAAGGCCATAGCAGACCCTGAAAAGACTGTGGCAGAGGGATATCTTTTAAATGCGGGCTCTGCAATAAATGCGAGGGGAATCCCTTACTATATGACACAGCTCAACGAGTTTGTCAGAAATTTTTCAGAGATGTTCAATCAGATAGAGAGCAAAGGACAGAATCTGAATGGGGATACACCACCTACATTTTTTGAAGCAATCACAAACACAGCCAAGGTATATGATTTCTCGGAATCAGAGGCTTACAGCAAGCTGCCTGATGGACAGACTGCCACAATAAACAGCAGCTCCAACACGTATTACAGGATGACAGCGGCCAATTTCTCCGTAAACAAGGATGTGATGAACGATGTATCGCTTTTTGCGACTTCCACAGACTATGTCAAGACAGATTCATGTGATATAGTTGATGAGTTAAAGAAGCTGCAGTCGGAGAAAACAGTATACAGAGGCGATAAAGCGGAATCATTCCTTGAGACAATCATCTCCAATGTGTCAGTGGATACGGAAAAGGCAGAGACCTACAACAAGCTCTATAGCAATCTGGAGCAGACTATTGCAAACCAAAGAACATCGGTATCAGGTGTGGATGAGGATGAGGAGGCATTAAACCTCGTGAAGTTCCAGTATTCATACAATATGGCATCTAAAATCATATCGGTTATGAACCAGATGCTTGATAAGCTCATAAACGATACGGGCGTGGCATAGAAGCGGGAGGCATAATATGAGAATCACAAACAATATGATAATGGGAAATACCAAGACAAATATCAATTCAACAAAGGTTTTGGTGGACAAATACAATACCCAGATGACTACTCAAAAGAAGATATCCAAGGCATCAGAGGATCCGGTTATCGCAATCAGATCGCTTCGCTTGTCGACCAGCCTGTCGCATCTTGACCAGTACAAGGACAACAATATCCCGGATGCTTCTTCGTGGATGGATGTCACACAGACAGCCCTTAGCAACATGAAATCACTCCTCACAGATATCCGTACACAGTGTGTAAACGGCTCTACAGATACGCTCACAGCTGATGTCAGAAACACTATATTACAGCAGCTTACAGCGCTGTCAGAGCAGGTGTATACAGAGGGCAATGCAGACTACGCAGGAAGAACGGTATTTACGGGCTACCGCACATCATCAAAGCTCACATTCCAGAAGGACACAAAGAGCACATATCAGATAACACAGGAGTTTTCTGCCGCTGATTTGTCAGAGAAGCGGTATTATACAAATGGCGTGACTGTTCCAAATAGTATAAATGCGGCAACACCTGACTGTACCACAGATGTCACAGAGCACAGCTTCCAGAGAATCCGTCTGGGCTACGGTAATACGACAGATGATGTGAAGCTTTCTATCGATGGAAAAGAGCTGACACAGGGCACAGATTATACTGTATACAAGAGTGTGTCTGATTTTGACCCATCAAAGCTCTCTGCTGATGATACGGCATATATACAGGAAACCGGTGAATTTGTTTTTTGGTAAAAATGTGGCTGCTTCAATTAAGAATAATGAAAAGAAGCTGTCTGTCACATATGTAAAGACAGGCTTTGACAGCAGTGATGCTAGACCTGAGTATTATTACAACTGCAAGGATATTACAAATGCTGTGACACTCGATGCAGGTGGCAATGTACCTCATGATGCAGCAGGAGATATCATATACTCCGATCCATCAAAGGTAGTGGATTTTAAGTTTTCAAGTCAGGAAATCAAATACACAGTGGCAAACAGCACCGATATCACTGTCAATACACAGGCAAAGGACGTCATGGATACAGGCATCAAGCGCGATGTGGATGAGTTGATTGATGTAGTTCAGAATGCTGTCAATGCTCACGACAAGGTCTCACAGATAAAGAAGATGATGCAGCAACAGCAGTACTCTGACAAGGATTCACAGGCAAAGCTTAAGACATATTTAGAGGCTGCAGAGCAGGAGGCTGACTATGCCGACAACAATTTGCAAAAGACCTACAGCCAGTACATCACACGCTTTGATGATCATTTGAATAAGGTAAATCTGGCACTCACCAATTCGGGAAGCACAAAGAGCCGCCTCACTCTCATCAAGAACAGAGTTGAGGAGCAGCAGACGACCATAGAGGAGCTTAAATCGACCAATGAGGATAGGGATATTTCTGATATAATCATTGATTTTTACGCTATGTACAATGCATATCAGTCCAGTCTGACAGCGGCATCAAAGGCAAACTCACAGACATTGCTTGATTATCTGTAAGGATTTTAAAAACGGTACACAGCTACAGGGTTATATAACGCTCGCGGAGCGGGCGAAAAGGAGGAAGCCATGAGGGCAAAAACGAGAATATTTGGGGAAATTGACATCCCACAGGACAAAATCATCACAATGGAGAAGGGGATGATAGGCTTTTCGGAGCTGAAAAACTACACTCTGATATACAATTCGGAGAAGGAGAATGATAAGAAGTCTATCATGTGGCTTCAGTCGATGGATGATGGAGACATTGCATTTCCTGTCATGACACCGGATATCATCATGCCGGACTACAAGCCGACGGTCAACGAGGAGCTTCTTGCACCTCTTGGAGATCTGAATGAGGAGAATATGTATGTGATCGTCACTGTAAATGTGCCTAGCGACATCACAAAGATTGCCTGCAATTTAAAGGCTCCTATTGTGGTCAATACCGACAGCAACAAAGCAGCACAGCTTATAGTTGAGGATGACTACAAGGTGCACTTCCCGATTTATGACATCATAAAAGGGAAAAAAGAAAGGGCGGGTGAATAGTATGCTGGCTCTTACAAGAAAAAAGGGTGAATCTCTGGTGATTAATAATGACATCGAGATTACTATTCTGGAAATCAGAGGCGACCAGATTAAGCTCGGTGTAAGTGCACCGAAGGAGGTACCGATTTACCGCAAGGAGGTTTATACGCAGATACAGCAGGAGAACAGGAAATCTGCGGATGCACAGAATGCACAGGCTCTCAAGGAGCTGTTTGGATAGCTTAAGACAGAGAGTTATATGTCGAAAGTTGCGACCGAAACCAATTGAATGAGAGTTCTATCAAGGCTATAATTGAACCAGTACAGCGATATAACTTTTTCGCAGTGCTGGTTCTTTTCGATGTGCCAAAAGCGTATAGCGAATAAATATAATTTCAGACAGGAGGACTTCAATTTGGAGAAAGTACGTTACATGATTTCCGATGCGGCAGCTGCCGTGGATGTGGAGACTCATGTGTTGCGTTACTGGGAGGATGAGCTGGGACTTGATGTGCCTAGAAATGAACTTGGTCACAGATACTATACGAGAGACAATATAAAACAGTTTTTGAGGATAAAGGAGCTTAAGGAGAAGGGGTATCAGCTTCGCGCAATCCGTGATATGCTTCATTCGGATGCACCGGGTGAGCCATTAAATCCACCGAATCCGGCGGCTATGGAAAAATCCGTGCAGCCTGTAAATTACACGAATATCACAAATCAGACGGTGAAACAGGAGATGTCAGGGTATAATCCGGCATATCACGATGAATTGCCGGGATACAATCATACATATCGAAGCCGCACGGCAGATGAGCGTATGGATGAGTTTCGCGAGCTGATGAGCAATATCGTGGGGAGAGCCATAGCACTGAACAATGAGGAGCTGAGTCAGCAGATATCCACTGAGGTGCAGGAGCGGATATTAAAGGAAATGAACTATCTGATGCGCGAACAGGATATTGCGCAGGAGGAGAGATATAAAAAGCTGGATGCTGCCATACGCGGAAATCTGCGCAGAAAGGGACTTTTTTCAAGGAAAAGGAACGCGGAAATGCCCGCAGATACAAAAATAAGCGCTGCAGACACCAAGGGAAAGAAGGGGCGCGACAAGACGCATACGCATGAGCTTAATCCGGTGAGACTGTAGAGCATGCATGACAACGCTTACACTATAAAAATAATTACTGCAAAAAAACGCTTACAGTATAAAAAATGATTACAATACAAAGACGATTACAACACAAAAAAAAGACGACCCATAACAGGTCAGTCTTTATTTTCTTACAGTATGCTAAAAATTAGCCCTGGCTGATTGCTCCAGTTGGGCAAACACCAGCACATGTACCACAATCGAGACAAGAATCTGCATCGATTACGTACTGTGAATCACCAGCAGAGATAGCTCCTACTGGGCACTCACCAGCACATGTACCACAGCTAACGCATGAATCAGAAATTACGTATGCCATAATGAAATCCTCCTTATAAAATAATGATCATTATTCGCCGTTATTGGCTTATCTGCATTGTAGTACAAAACACAGAATAATGCAATGCCAAATAAAATTGTACTTACTTTTACACAATCTTATATAAAAATTACCAAATATTGAGTAAAACTTGAAATGCTATTGTTACTATTGTATAATAAATAGAAAACAATTCAGAACCTCCGAGAACAAAAGCTGATACGTCATGTTTACATGTAAGCAGCAGATTTTACTGCTTTCGAGGTGGCTCTGAAGTGTTACAATAAAAACACATGATTATTTAGAAAAACTGGTGTTTGCACATGGTATATTACTGTAGTATGTGTGGTGAGGATATAAAATGGAAACAAAAATTATAAAAATAGATCAGGACAATTTAGACCATAAGCTCATGCAGGAGGCAGGTGATTTGATTGCAGCCGGTGAGCTTGTAGCGTTTCCGACAGAGACAGTGTATGGGCTTGGCGGTGATGCTTTAGATCCGGAGGCATCAAAGAAGATATACAGTGCAAAGGGGCGTCCGTCGGACAATCCGCTTATCGTACACATATCAGATTTTTCGGATTTGGAGCGCATCGCAAAGACAGTGCCGGAGGATGCAAGGAAGCTTTCGGATGCTTTCTGGCCGGGACCTCTTACCATGATAGTGGAGAAGGGCGATGCAGTGCCTTATGCCACAACAGGCGGCATGGACACAGTGGCTGTGCGAATGCCGAATCATCCTATAGCGCTTGATCTTATAAGAAGAAGCGGCTGTCTTATCGCGGCGCCAAGCGCCAATACATCCGGCAGACCGAGCCCAACAGAGGCTGCACATGTGGCTGAGGATCTAAGCGGCAAAATAGCCATGATTATAGACGGAGGACCGGTTGGCATAGGAATAGAGTCCACCATCATTGACCTGACAGAGGATACACCTATGGTGCTGCGCCCGGGCTATATCACACCACAGATGCTTTCAAAGGTATTAGGCAAGGAGGTCGTCATCGATCCGGGAATCATAGCGGCAGATGACACGAGAAAGCCCAAGGCCCCAGGCATGAAGTACAAGCACTATGCGCCAAAGGCTGACATGGCCATCGTGGACGGTACCAGAAAGCATGTGATTGCAAAGATAAATGAGCTTGTGGCTTCGCACAGGGATGATGGCAAAAAGATAGCAGTCATCGCAACTGAGGAGACAAAGCAGTTTTATGATGCAGATGTTGTCCTGTCGATGGGAAGCAGGGCGGATGAGGATTCGATAGCGCATGAGCTATACCGTATATTAAGGGATTGTGATGAGCTCGATGTGGATGTGATTTTCTCGGAGAGCTTCTCCACACCGCGTATAGGACAGGCCATCATGAACCGTATGCTAAAGGCGGCAGGCCATCAGGTGATAGACACACATGTGAAGTATGACAAAATCATTTTTGTCGCACAGACCGGCACATGCAGGGAGCAGATGGCAAAGGGCATCATGAACGACTTTGTACTCAAGGTGCCGATGGAGATTGAGGCGAGAGGACTTGTTGTCCAGTTTCCGGAGCCGGTCAATCAGAAGGCAGAGGCAGTGCTCATAAGCAATGGTATTTCCACGGAGGGCATGGTGTCAACGCAGCTTGAGGAATCGGATATCACGGAGAGTACTATGGTATTTACTATGGAGTCATCACAGCGCGAGCGCATTATAGAAAGCTTTGCCGATATCGACCCGGAGCAGGTCTTTGTGCTTTCGCAGTATGTGGGCGATGAGCTTGAGATACTTGACCCTTACGGTGGCACGCTTCAAAGCTACGGACTGTGCTATGAAAGCCTCAGGGCTACGCTTAAGAAGCTGGTAAAGCGCTTAAATGCAAATACATAAAAGACAAACAAATATAACACAATATAAGACAAAGGAGAACAAATATTATGGGTAAGGTAGTAGTTATGGATCATCCGCTGATTCAGCACAAGATTGGAATTATGAGAAGAACCGACACAGGTTCAAAGGATTTCAGAATACTCGTCAGCGAGGTTGCGATGCTTGAGTGCTACGAGGCAACAAGAGATCTGGAGCTTACAGATGTGGAGATTGAGACTCCTATCTGTAAGGCCACTGTAAAGGAATTAAAGGGCAAAAAGCTTGCAGTTGTTCCTATCTTAAGAGCCGGACTTGGTATGGTGGAGGGCATGCTTGAGCTCATCCCTGCCGCAAAGGTTGGACACATCGGCATGTATCGTGACCCGGAGACAGCAGAGCCTATCGAGTACTATTGCAAGCTTCCGGCAGACTGCGCAAACAGAGAGGTATTTGTGGTAGATCCGATGCTCGCAACAGGTGGTTCAGCAGTGGCAGCACTTGATATGCTCAAAAAACGCGGTGTGAAAAACATCCACTTTATGTGCATAATTGCAGCTCCTGAGGGAGTAAAGAGACTCACAGAGGCACATCCTGATGTGGATGTATATATAGGAGCGCTCGATGATCATCTCAATGAGCACAAATATATTGTGCCGGGACTCGGAGATGCAGGAGACAGAATTTTCGGAACCAAGTAATAATAATGATGATAATAGCTGCAGGTTGCTCTGAGGTGTAAACAGTGATATAAAACAGTAAAGTAACAGACAGTGTGATAGACCATATTGAATGGAGGTGTATATATGGGAGCTTCGGAAAAGAGAAAGGATTATATCTCATGGGATGAGTATTTTATGGGCATAGCGATGCTTTCAGGTATGCGCTCGAAGGATCCGAATACCCAGGTGGGTGCGTGCATAGTGGACCCGGAGCACAAGATACTCTCCATGGGCTATAATGGCTTTCCTCTTGGCTGCTCAGATGATGAGTTCACCTGGGCCAGAGAGGGAGAGGATAACAAGTATTTCTATTCTACACACAGCGAGCTCAATGCCATCTTAAACTACAGGGGCGGAAGCCTTGAGGGAGCGACCATATATGTCACCCTGTTTCCGTGCAATGAGTGCGCTAAGGCAATCATACAGTCCGGCATCAGGGAAGTGGTCTACGACTGTGACAAATACGAGGGCACGGCCAGCGTGACAGCTTCAAAGAGGATGCTGAGGGCAGCGGGGGTTACAATTCGCAGGTATGAGCACACTGACCGTGAGGTGACGCTTGTGCTGTAGCACTTGTGGTGTAATGTACACTTATTGGTTGTATGGATATTGCTGTCAGATTACAGCCTTATACTGCAATTGTTATGTCAAATTGACGTGATTTGACATGAAACATATGTATTTTTTATGCATTTTACACATAAAAATGTAGACAAAAGCAATAAAAATGATATAATAATTTGTATATGAAAAGAGATAATAAGAAAGAGGTAATGAATGCACTTATCATGGTTTTCCAGTTTGGAATCAACATGATTGTGCCGATATTTCTCTGCACACTGGCCGGTGTGTGGATTGGGAAAAAGACCGGAGCGGACTGGGTAACTGTTCCATTGTTTTTCCTTGGAGCGTTTGCGGGGGCAAACAATATATACCGCATGGTTCAAAAATTCCTGAAGCCGGAGGATGATGGCAGAGCCGTAAGACACACACCGGGCAGGCAGAGTACTACGGAAACAGAGATATCAGACAGTATTAGCAGGGTAGAGAAGGATGTTAAAAAGAATAAATGACGCATTGCCGGGACTTGTATTTGGGATAGTTTTTTACGGGATTGTTGTGCAGCTTATTGGGGTATGGTTTGTCACAGACAAAATTTCATATTCTATCGGCTTATGGTATGGGATAGCGATAGCTGTTGGTATAGCTGTCAATATCGCCACAGTCATATATGACGCGACCGCCATATATGGACAAAAGGATGCCAATCGCAGGATCGTAGCAAAATCACTTTTAAGGTATATTGTTGTTGCGGTCCTGTTATTTATATTGGGACTATTTGATTTTGGAAATCTGATAATGGCCTTTGTCGGTATGCTGGGGCTCAAGATTTCAGCATATTTACAGCCTTTATTTATGAAGGTGACAGACAGATTTTCCGGGAGAAGTGATGCATCTTCCGCCGGCGAAATGGAGACAGAGTAGCAAAACAGCAGGTAAACTTAATAAGGAGGAGGTGATAATGTGAATCAGGCGATTTTACTGGAAAGTAACGCAGACAATATCGACTTTATGATCCATGGTATTTTTTCGATAAAGGTATTCGGTCAGGAGGTCTGGATTACCACATCGCATGCCTGTATCCTCATAGTGATGGCCATTATGGTCATATTCGCTATAGTGGCAAACAGGAAGCTTAAAAAAGCAAAGGAAGTACCGGACGGCTTTCAGAATATCATCGAGCTCATCGTAGAGATGCTCGACAAGATGGTTGAGGGAACCATGGGTAAGTGGGCTCCGAGGTTTGTAAACTACATCAGCACGATTTTTATATTTATACTGATGAGTAATATCTCAGGCTTGTTTGGCTTAAGACCACCGACAGCCGACTACGGAACCACACTGGCGCTTGCACTTATTACATTTTTCATGATCAGATTCAATAAGGCTAAGCATCAAAGCGCAAAGGATATCTGGACCGGTATGTGTTCACCACTGCCGCCGTGGCTGCCTATATGGGCGCCAATCAACATTATCAGTGAGATTGCAATTCCTATCTCATTATCATTGCGTTTGTTCGCCAATGTGTTGTCAGGAACTGTTATCATGGCGCTGGTATATGGTCTGCTAAGGTTTATAGCCATAGCGTGGCCGTCAGTACTGCATGTATACTTTGATTTGTTCTCAGGAGCAATTCAGACATATGTATTCTGTATGCTGACAATGACATACGTTACACAGGCATGTGAGACGGATGAGTAAAACTATAAGATGTATTTTTAGGAGGATTCAATTATGGATATCAATGGACAGGATTTAATCAGAGCATGCTCAGCAATCGGTGCAGGTTTGGCAGTTATCGCCGGAATCGGACCTGGTGTTGGACAGGGTATCGCAGCAGGACATGGTGCAGCAGCCGTAGGACGTAACCCGGGAGCAAGAGGACAGATTATGTCAACCATGCTTTTAGGACAGGCGGTTGCAGAGACAACAGGTCTTTATGGTCTCGTTGTTGCATTACTTTTACTTTTCGTTCATCCGCTCGGATAGTATATTACGGTTTGCCGCAGAGGATTACCGTGCGGCGATACAGCCAACGGAAAGGAGAGTAAAAGTTGTTAGCACAGGGATATACATTTTTGTTTAATCTGGATGCGCAGTTGCTCTTTGATACAGTACTTTTGGCAGTTGCAGTATTTTTCCTTTTCATGCTGATGTCGTATCTGCTTTTCAACCCTGCAAGGAAGCTGTTAAAGGACAGGCAGGACAGGATAGAAAGCGATATAAACACAGCTGTTGCCGACAAGGAAAGTGCCGCAGCACTAAAGGCAGAGTACGAGGGAAAGCTTAAGGACATCGATAAAGAGGCCGAGGCTATTCTCACAGAGGCGAGACAGAAGGCGCTTAAAAACCAGAACAAGATTGTGGATGATGCAAAGGAAGAGGCTTCACGCATCATAAAGAGAGCCAGAGAAGAGGCAGAGCTTGAGAAGAAGCATGCCATGGATGATATGAAGCAGGAGATGATACAGATAGCATCGCTTATGGCACAAAAGGCTGTCGCAGCTTCGATCACCACAGACATTCAGGATACACTCGTTGAAGAGACACTTAAGGAAATGGGAGAATCAACATGGCTAAGCTAGTATCTAAGGTATACGGTGATGCATTGTTTGAGGCTGCCCTTGAGGACAACAGGCTATCCGGCCTGTCTGACGAGGTAACAGCAGTAAAGGAAATCATTGCTGCAAATGATGACCTCTCAAAGCTGATGGATCATCCGCAGATTGATAAAGAAGAAAAGGTCAGAATCATCGAAGAAATATTTGGGGGAAGAGTTTCAGCGGAGCTGGTAGGGCTTATGAGAATGATTATAGAAAAGAATCATTACAAAGAGCTTACCTTAGTTTTCGACTACTTTCTTGACAGAGTCAAGGAGTACCAAAATATCGGAACAGCATACGTCACATCTGCATTTGAGCTTTCAAAGGAGCAGAAGCTTGCTGTGGAGAAACGACTTCTTGACACGACAAAATACGTGAAATTTGAGATGCATTTTGAGGTGGATACCGCGCTCATAGGCGGTATGAAAATCAGAATCGGGGACAGAGTGGTGGATTCATCTGTCAGCAGCAGATTAGAAAGACTCACCCGCGATTTGACAAAAATACAATTGAAAGTAGGTGAATGCGCTCCATGAATCTAAAGCCGGAAGAAATCAGCTCAGTAATAAAGGAGCAGATTAAAAGATACGCTTCCCAGCTCGAAGTCGCTGATGTAGGAACAGTCATTCAGGTGGCAGACGGAATCGCACGTATTCATGGTCTTGAGAATGCGATGCAGGGAGAGCTTTTGGAATTTCCAGGGGAAGTATATGGAATGGTATTAAACCTCGAGGAGGACAATGTCGGTGCTGTTTTACTTGGACAGCAGCGCAATATCAACGAGGGAGATACAGTTAAGACCACAGGACGAGTGGTAGAGGTGCCGGTAGGCGATGCGATGCTCGGCCGAGTAGTAAATGCGCTCGGACAGCCAATCGACGGAAAGGGACCTATCCAGTCGGACAAATATCGTCAGATAGAGAGAGTAGCATCGGGAGTTATCTCGAGAAAGTCAGTAGATACACCGCTTCAGACCGGTATAAAGGCTATTGACTCAATGGTTCCTATCGGACGAGGACAAAGAGAGCTTATTATCGGAGACAGACAGACCGGAAAGACGGCTATCGCGATAGATACCATCATCAACCAGAAGGGACAGGGTGTGAAATGTATCTATGTAGCCATCGGTCAGAAGGCTTCTACGGTTGCATCCATAGTAAATGAGCTCGAGGAGTTCGGAGCCATGAGCTACACGACAGTAGTGGCTGCGACAGCATCAGAGCTTGCACCGTTACAGTATATCGCACCATACTCAGGCTGCGCTATAGGCGAGGAATGGATGGAAAACGGACAGGATGTGCTCATAGTTTACGATGATCTGAGTAAGCATGCAGCAGCATACCGTACGCTGTCGCTCCTTTTAAAGAGAGCGCCTGGACGAGAGGCTTATCCGGGAGATGTTTTCTATCTCCATTCAAGGCTTCTGGAGAGAGCAGCGAGACTGTCAGACAAGCTGGGTGGAGGCTCACTCACAGCCCTTCCTATCATTGAGACACAGGCGGGTGATGTATCGGCATATATCCCGACCAATGTTATCTCAATCACAGACGGTCAGATATATCTCGAGACAGAGATGTTCAACGCTGGCTTCAGACCTGCCATAAATGCAGGACTTTCAGTTTCACGAGTTGGAGGCTCGGCACAGATAAAGGCAATGAAAAAGATTGCAGCACCTATTCGAGTAGAGCTGGCTCAGTACAGAGAGCTTGCAGCGTTCTCACAGTTTGGCTCAGAGCTTGATGCAAGCACAGCAGAGCAGCTCGCACAGGGAGCACGAATCAAGGAGATTTTAAAGCAGCCGCAGTACAAGCCGATGCCTGTAGAGAAGCAGGTTATCATAATATACGCTGCGACAAAGAAGTATCTTATTGATATCAAAATCGAGGATATTTTAAGATTTGAGGCAGAGCTGTTTGATTTCATTGATACCAGATATCCTGAGATTCCTGAAGCAATCAGGGAGAAAAAGGTGATGGACGATGATACGGAGCAGGCACTTATAAAGGCAATCGAGGAATGCAAAAAGCAGTTCCGTTAGACGGTTGGATATTAGTAGAAGGCAGGTGGTAAAATGGCTTCGATGCGAGACATAAAGCGCAGAAAAAGCAGTATTACAAGTACTCAGCAGATCACAAAGGCCATGAAGCTCGTTTCTACCGTCAAGCTGCAAAAGGCGAGAGCACATGCGGAGGCAACAGATCCGTATTTCAACTATATGTACAGGACAGTAAGCTCGATGCTTGCAAAGAGCGGCAATCTGGAGCACCCATACTTAAAGGCCGGTGATTCGCCAAGGAAGGCGGTAGTCGTTTTGACATCAAACCGCGGACTGGCAGGCGGATACAACAGCAATATAGTAAAGCTCATCACACACGGAGACTTCAAAAAAAGAAGAACTCGACATATATGCTGTGGGAGCAAAGGGCGAGGAGCTGCTTACGTTAAAGGGCTATCATATAGTTGAGAGTGCACCGGAGATGATGGAGGACCCGACCTACGATGATGCTGCGGCACTTTGTAAAAGAGTGTTAAAGGCATTTACAGACGGTCAGGTGGGGGAGATTTATCTCGCATATACCCATTTCAAAAACACAGTTACACAGGAGGCGAAGCTCATAAAGCTTTTGCCGGTGGAGCTGGATGAGAGCGGGGCAGATGAGAAAGAGGACTCCAATATTCTCATGAATTTTGAACCGAATCCGGAGGAGGCTTTGGAGCTTATTATACCAAAATATGTGACAAGCCTGTTTTACGGAGCACTGGTGGAGTCATTTGCCAGTGAAAACGGAGCCAGAATGCAGGCGATGGATTCTGCTACGAGCAATGCAGAGGATATGATCAGTGATCTGACATTGAAATATAACAGAGCGCGTCAGGGCTCAATCACGCAGGAGCTTACTGAGATAATTGCAGGAGCTAATGCGATAGAGTGATACATGCATATCCGGTCATGGGAAGGCAGGCATGTGTGTCTGTGAATGGCCAAAAAGGCGAGTGTATCATATGAATTAAAAAAGAAGGAGAAACTATAAATGGCAGATAAAAATGTAGGTAAAATCATACAGGTTATCAGTGCCGTTCTGGATATCAAGTTTTCAGAGGGTAATCTGCCTGAGATAAACGATGCAGTCGAGGTGCCGCTGAAAAACGGCGGAAAGCTGGTCGTTGAGGTTGCACAGCATCTGGGCGACGATACAGTCAGATGTATCGCCATGGGACCTACTGATGGTCTCGTCCGCGGCATGGACGCTATCGCAACAGGAGCACCTATTTCTGTGCCGGTGGGGGAGAATACACTTGGAAGAATGTTCAATGTGCTCGGAGAGCCTATCGATGAGGTTGAGCCTCCACAGACAGAGGAGAAATGGGCAATCCACAGACCTGCGCCTAGCTTTGAGGAGCAGGCTACATCGCAGGAGATGCTTGAGACAGGAATAAAGGTTGTAGATTTGCTCTGCCCATACCAGAAGGGTGGAAAAATCGGACTCTTCGGAGGTGCCGGAGTAGGAAAGACGGTGCTCATCCAGGAGCTTATCCACAACATCGCTACACAGCATGGTGGATACTCAGTATTTACCGGTGTAGGAGAGCGTACACGAGAGGGAAATGACCTGTACTACGAGATGAAGGAGTCAGGTGTTATCGACAAGACCACCATGGTGTTCGGACAGATGAACGAGCCACCTGGAGCACGTATGAGAGTTGCCCTGGCAGGACTTACGATGGCAGAGTATTTCCGTGACAGAGGCGGCAAGGATGTGCTTCTCTTTGTGGACAATATCTTCCGTTTCACCCAGGCAGGTTCAGAGGTATCAGCGCTTTTAGGACGTATGCCTTCAGCCGTTGGTTACCAGCCGACACTGCAGACAGAGATGGGAGCTCTTCAGGAGCGTATCACATCAACAAAGAACGGTTCAATCACATCGGTTCAGGCCGTATATGTGCCTGCAGATGACCTTACAGACCCGGCACCGGCGACCACCTTCGCACATCTCGATGCCACGACAGTACTTGAGCGTTCTATCGCAGAGCTTGGTATTTATCCGGCTGTAGACCCGCTGGCATCCACATCGCGTATCCTTGATCCGCGTATCGTGGGACAGGAGCATTTTGAGGTGGCACACGCTGTCCAGGAGATACTCCAGAAGTACAAGGAGCTGCAGGATATCATCGCAATCCTCGGTATGGATGAGCTCTCAGAGGAGGATAAGCTCGTAGTAAGCCGTGCACGTAAGGTGCAGCGTTTCCTGTCACAGCCGTTTTTCGTGGCAGGACAGTTTACAGGACTCGAGGGCAAATATGTGCCTATCGCCGAGACCATCAGAGGCTTTAAGGAGATACTCGAAGGAAAGCATGATGATGTACCGGAGAGCTATTTCTTAAACGTTGGAAGCATAGATGAAGTCCGTGCCAAGATGCAGTAATGTGAGGTGATTTCATGGCAGATAACATTTTTGACATAGAAATAATCACACCGGACAGGGTGTTCTACAAGGGAGAGACAGATTTCCTCGAGTTCAATACCCAAAACGGAGAGATTGGTGTATACAAAAACCATATACCGCTCACGACAGTGCTTGCACCGGGAATCGTGACTATCCATAATGGCGATGAGGAGAAAATAGCCGCAATCCATTCAGGCTTTGCGGAAATACTTGGAGACAAGGTCACATTTCTCGCAGAGCTTGCAGAGTGGCCTGATGAGATAGACATAGACCGCGCACAGGCCGCAAAGGAGCGGGCAGAGCAGCGCCTTTCTAATCACACAGCAGAGATTGATGTGAAGAGAGCAGAGTTTGCACTCAGGAAGGCACTTATCAGAATAGATGTGGCACATCATATGTAATTATAAAATCCCGGAATCTGCAGGTAAGCGGATTTCCGGGATTTTTAATTTTTTATAATAGTATCATTGTGGTATAATTGAGACATGTAAATCGAAGTTTGTCAAAGAAACTTGATGACAATTAAGTGATAGTATTGCAGAAATGACAATCTGAAATTGAGGAGATAAATAAGTATGAATACAAAACAGAAACAAATTTTAGCATGGGTTCTCCTTAGTTGTGGAGTTATTATCGCCGGTGTAATACTTGGCGGTATTACCGGAAAACTTGTTTTGGACCACATCATATAAGGAAAAATGTCATGTTCAGTACAAATAAAAATTGTAAAATAGGTATGTTGATTTTTCTGTTTGTTGTATCCTTTATTGTAGGTATGCTCATCAACATTCAACGTCTTGGGTCTTTACCGATGAAGCTTATCCAAGTTGAATGGAATGATACAGTAGGATGTGTGTATGAAAATCTTGATTATGAAAATTCGAGCGACCACAAATATGATTTGTATGTGCCGAAAAATCTTAATACGCCAGAGTCAAAATGCCTGATTCTTTATATACACGGAGGTAGTTTTAATTCCGGGAGCAAAGAAGATGGCGATGCGTGGTGCAAATATTATACGTCAAAAGGATACGTAACAGCAGCGGTTGATTATACATTGCAATCAAAGAAGGAAAAAGTGAAGAAGCAATTACTCAACGCCAGTCTTGAGTTAATGAATGAAGAAATTCTAAGTTGTGTTGCCGCAATCAAGGAGCAGGCATCGCAGCTTGGAATTGATTTAACACAAATGGCTACCTGTGGGGTGTCAGCAGGTGGAACACTTGCGATGAACTATGCATATAAAAATGCTGACATTTCTGCAATCCCAGTAAAGTTTGTCTTTCAACTCGCAGCTCCTGCTTCATTTGAGCCATCCGATTGGAGTTTACTGAAATCGATAGACCATATAACCACAGATGCGGATTTTGCAACCATGATGACAGGGGTTAGAATTACAGATGAAATGATGGCATCAAAAGAGTATCTTCCGTATATTTACTCTGTTTCGCCTACATATTTGGTGGATGCAAACTCGGTGCCGACCTTGATGGGGTATGGACTAATCGACCATTGTGTGCCGACTCAACTTAAATACCCTTTAATAGATGCATTGAAAGAAAATGGTGTGCCATACGATTATGTTGAATTTCCAAAATCGAACCATGGAATGTATAATGATATTGATAAATTGCAGGAGTTTATCAATCTATCACTTGAATACTGTGATAAATATTTTGATAAATAAGATAAAGACAAACCCTCAGTCTGTCGAGCTGTGAAATTTGATGGAGGAAAAATGGATGTATATAGAAGAATATGTTATACAATTAGATGGAACGGAATTAAGGCTTAGAAATGCACGAGAAGAGGATGCAGAAATGCTGATAGATTATTTAAAGCAAACCTGTGGTGAAACAAGATTTCTCGTTAAAGAACCAGAGGAAATTACGCTAACCATTGAACAGAAAAAAACTTTATTCGGAATCAAAATGAATCAGAGGGCAACCTAATGCTATTGGCTTTTCTTAATGGTAAGTATATAGGTAATTGTTCTTTGATGGGGAATGCTCCCAGTAGATATCGTCATAGAGCTAGTGTTGGAATTGCTCTATTTCAAGCGTATACAGGAATGGGGATAGGAAGGAAAATGCTTGAACTTCTTTGCGAGATTGCAAAAGAAAAGGGAATAGAGCAACTCGAACTTGAAGTGGTTGCAGATAATGATAGGGCAATAGCGTTGTACAAGAAAATAGGATTTGAGAAAATGGGCACATTTCCGCATAATATGAAATATAAAGATGGTACATACGCAGATGCATATTGGATGGTTAAAATACTATAATGGCATCATGAAAACAGTAATGTTGCGTATTTTATAACACAAAAACGGACAGATGATATACACCTGTCCGTCCCGTTAATGGAATATTTGGATTGAGGGCATTGTCTGCAGTTGCAGACAATCCTTGCCTTCCCACGGCTCATTCTATTTTATGTACTTTACAGATCCTTTATTCTGTCAAATTTCTCTTCCCAATCCGCCGGCAGAACACCAAGTTGATACACATCAATTTTAGCTCTTGCAATGATTTTCTTTAACTTTATTTTCATTGCTTCGCTGTCTTTCGGATTCATTACTTTTTTCAGAGCATACAATCTTGAAAAGAAATCCTCCCCATTTAGAAGTATATCGGCATCATCTTCCGCATCCGGAAGTACAATAGCCTCCTGCATTCCTACGAGTCTGGAGTGGTGGGCACAGATATTTCGTAATGTTCTTACACCATTAAGCCAAGTATCCATCTGCATTGTTATCCTCTTACCATATTTTCCCCGGCTGTAACTATACAGCAAAACTTCCTTACGCAGATCACTCCTTAAATACATATAAATATTCTCAATCGTACCAAACTCAAATATGAAAATGCCGCCCAACTCGGAATATTCATCGCAGCTCTCTTACCGCCATTTCTATATTCCTTCAGTTCAGGATATTTTAATACATCTTTTCGCAACATTTCTTCCTTATCCTGTATATCACTAAAGAAGCTATTGAAAAATTTAACATTCTTTTTTCTGTAAAATTTATTTCTTTCACTTCTCGTTGGTGTATAATTCTGTTGATCCAAATAAAATACTGCATCACCAGTTTTCAGTGAAACCGCATTAGCAATCGCAGACTTTATTTGAATTTCTGCTTTCGCACAAGCTTCATACATAACCTTCCTCAGTTCAAAATCAAACTGATACAAAGCAAACAGCACATCCTGTGACGGCTTCATCGCAAATACATTGGTGTATGATAACAAATACTTTCCATATCTGCTGGCACGAAAATATCCAGAATATTGTAAAAAATCACGCATTCTTGCTCTCATTTGTGAATGTCACATATTTTTTCCATCGTATCAATCTGTTCTTCCACAGTAAAGGGTTTATCGTTAGCCAATTTTAACACCTCCTGATAGGTAAAAAAAAAGGAATGGATATACCATTCTTAATCCCGTAAATGGAATATTTGGATTAGGGCATTACCCATGCCTTCCCACGGCTCGATATTATTATAGCATAACCACTTTATTTTACAAGCCTTTTTGAACAGAATTTTGCCAAAATTTTGCCAGAGGTTTTGCCGCATTTTTTACATTTAATAGTGATTAACGCAAAAGGGCATTAACCGTAAAAAGTTAGTGCCTTTTGTTTTGCTCATTATTAAAAATGGACGGTATGAGTCAGTCAGTAAAAATGAATAATGACCGATCAGGTCAAAGGATTGAGCCGATGCATTTTGGACTGTTGTAAAA
>ENA-OQEL01000146-OQEL01000146.1-human-gut-metagenome-genome-assembly--contig:-NODE-146-length-27887-cov-4.685303_pt1 | contig 27887 bp, 28 predicted proteins | sample MGYA00242796_ERZ504637 | MGnify/ENA primary metagenome ERZ504637 (study PRJEB26092, sample SAMD00036306) | human gut metagenome | host: Homo sapiens | study: EMG produced TPA metagenomics assembly of... | reverse complement strand
GGATCAGGCATACAGCAATGTTTGAGCAGTGATCCGAAGCTCTCTCACAGTTTGTGATGTAATCTGTGAGGAATACGCCGAGTCTGCTGTCACATTTGCCCTTCTGAAGACGCTCAATATGATAATTTCTAATCTCCTTGGTGAGATCGTCAATAACCTGCTCAAGAGGCTCAACCTTGACTGCCTCTGTCAAATCGTTTTTGCTAAATGCCTCTACAGTGAGAGTGAGAATCTCGCGCAGAGCATTGTTGAGCACCGTGAGCTCTTTTCTTGCGTTCTTTGAAAATTCAAGCTTGTTGTCATTAATCTGCTTGGCAAGCTTTGCCATATTTATCGCATGATCTCCGATTCTCTCGAAGTCATTGATTGCATGAAGCATCTTTGAAATCTCGTTGTTGCCGTCCTCAGAAACATCCTTTCCGGATAAGTGAATGAGGAAGGTGTCAAGCTGATCCTCTAAGTAATCAAGTTGCTCTTCCATGACTTCAATATCATCAAACTTTGAATCTGAGTAATTGTCAAAGAGGTCTAAAGCATTCTTGAAGCTGTCTCTTGCAAGCTCAGCCATCTCGTTTGTTTTCTCAAGACATTCTTTGACAGCAAGTCCAGGTGAGAGTAAAAGTCTCTCGTCGAGTACGACCTGTCCGTCTGCGTTGTCAGTTGTGACAAGCTTCTTAGCAATCTTTACAAGAGTATTGCTAAACGGAAGAAGGATAATAGTGGTAGCGATGTTGAAGATTGAGTGGAACACCGCAATCATTACAGGAGTAATGCTGTCATTAAATAATGTCAGATCAACAGCATAACGTGCGATACAGTATACTACAAGTCCTATTGCTGTACCGAACAGATTGAAGCTGATGTGGATGATGGATACTCTCTTGGCGTTTTTGTTTACGCCGATTGACGAAAGCAGTGCAGTCACGCATGTACCGATGTTCTGACCCATGATGATCGGGATAGCCATGCTATATGAGATAGCGCCTGTCATGGCTAAAGCCTGCAGCACACCAACTGATGCGGCAGATGACTGGATGACTCCGGTAAATACAGCACCTACAAGCACTCCGAGGAATGGATTGTTAAAGGTGGTGAGCAGTCCGGTAAATTCAGGCATATCTGCGAGTGGTGATACAGCGCCGCTCATGAGCTGCATACCATACATGAGTACGGCAAAACCTGCCATGATGATTCCAACGTCCTTGCGCTTTTCCTTCTTGCTTCCCATAATCATAATCACACCGATAAGCGCGATGACAGGGGAGAAGTTCTCAGGCTTTAACATCGAGATGAACAGATTGTCACTTTCGATACCTGAAAGACTAAGAATCCATGCGGTGAGAGTGGTTCCGATGTTGGAACCCATGATGACACCAACAGTCTGGGCAAGCTCCATGATGCCGGAGTTTACGAGTCCGACAAGCATAACAGTAAGTGCGGATGAGGATTGGATTGCAATAGTGACTATTGCTCCAAAAAATAAGCTCTTGATAGGGTTTGAGGTTACCTCCTTAAGTATCTTTTGGAGATTGCCTCCTGCGAGCTTCTCAAGACTGCCTGACATAACATGCATTCCGAAAAGGAAAAAGGCAAGTCCACCGCATAACTGCAATATAGAGTAAATGTTCATGTTTACCTCCGTTTGTAAAAATAATTTGTTTTACTATTTGCTCCAGTTATACATATTTAGTTTACACAAAACACATATAACATAACATAATTTTTACATTCTATCAATATAATCTGAAATTTTAATAAAAAAAGTGATATTCACTTTTGAACACTTTTGAAAACGTTTTAAAATTTATGTATATTTATGTTTTCTTATGTTTACTTTTGAAGAAAAACGTTGTACAATTACAGTATAATAATTTAAGGTAATTATTCAGAAATTTACATCACAAGGTGGAGGTATATTATGTCAGACGTAAAAAGTGTTATTGAAAGCGGCAGGGCTGTGCTCGGAATAGAGTTCGGTTCTACCAGGATAAAGGCGGTGCTTATCGGGGAGGACCATGCTCCTATAGCCACAGGTGCCCATGATTGGGAAAACATGCTTGTGGACGGCATTTGGACATACAGCCTGGATATGATTTGGGAGGGCATTTCAGACTGCTACAGCAAAATGGCGCAGGATGCAAAGGAAAAGTATGGAGTTACTATCAAAAAGCTTGCGGCAATCGGTATTTCCGGCATGATGCACGGCTATCTGCCTTTTGACAAGGATGATAATCTGCTTGTGCCATTTCGGACATGGAGAAATACCATCACAGGTGAGGCTGCAGCAGAGCTTACTGAGGTGCTTGGCTTTAATATTCCGCAGAGGTGGAGCATAGCGCATCTGTATCAGGCTATATTAAATAAAGAAGAGCATGTATCAAAGATATCATATTTCACAACATTAGCAGGCTATATTCACTGGCAGCTCACAGGTGAAAAGGTCATGGGTGTAGGTGAGGCATCAGGCATGTTTCCTATCGATTCGAAGACCAGGGATTATGATGCGGCAATGCTTGATAAATTTGCAGCATTAGATAAGGTAAAAGAATATCCGTGGGATATAAGAGACATTCTGCCAAAGGTGCTTACGGCTGGAGAAAAGGCAGGTACGCTGACAGAGGAAGGAGCTAAAAGGCTTGATGTAAGCGGCAATCTGGAGAGCGGTATATTGCTTGCACCGCCTGAGGGAGACGCAGGCACGGGAATGGTCGCAACCAATTCTGTTGCAGTGCGTACCGGAAATGTATCAGCGGGCACATCTGTATTTGCTATGGTGGTGCTTGAAAAGGCACTTAAGGCAGTTCATGAGGAGCTTGATATGGTCACCACACCATCGGGAGATGCGGTAGCTATGGTGCACTGCAACAACTGTACGTCAGACTTAAATGCATGGGTGGGATTATTCAAGGAATTTTCAGAGCTGTTTGGCATGGATATAGATATGAATGACATATATGGAAAGCTCTACAACAATGCACTTACAGCCGATAAGGACTGTGGCGGCCTTGTGGCCTTTAACCTTTTCTCGGGAGAGCCTGTCATCGGACTCAATGAGGGCAGACCTATGTTTGCCAGAAAGCCGGATGCAAGGATGAATCTTGCAAACTTTATGCGCACACATCTCTATGCAAGTCTTGCAACACTAAAAATCGGCTGTGATATTCTATTTAAAGAGGAAAAAGTAAAGGTAGACACACTTTACGGTCATGGTGGTCTGTTCAAGACAAAGGGTGTGGGCCAGAGCATACTTGCAGCAGCCATGGATGCACCGGTTGCGGTAATGGAGACTGCCGGAGAGGGCGGCCCGTGGGGCATGGCAGTGCTCGCAGCTTATATGGTGAATAAAGCAGATGGAGAGCCTTTGGAAAAATATCTTTCAGACAGGGTATTTAATGGCGAAAAGGGCATAGTAATGCAGCCGGACCCTGACGATGTAAAGGGCTTTGATGAGTACATAAATACATATAAGGCAGCAATTGAGGCAGAGCGTGCCATGGTAAAGGCACTCCCGCTGTAATAGCAGTAAAAATAATAAGAGAGGAACAAAAAGTGCTTGAAGAATTAAGAAACAGGTTTACGAAGCAAACATGGAGCTCCCAAGAAGAGGGCTCATCACATATACATGGGGCAATGTCAGTGGAATTGACAGGGAAACAGGCTATTTTGTCATCAAGCCAAGTGGAGTGGATTATGATGTGCTCACCCCTGATGATATGGTAGTCATGGATCTTGAAGGAAATAAGATAGAGGGAAAATACAAGCCTTCGTCAGACACTGCAACACACTTAGAGCTCTACAAAAAGTATCCGGATATCGGAGGAATTGTACATACGCACTCACCTGAGGCAGTTGCATGGGCACAGGCCGGCAGGGATATTCCGCTCTACGGCACCACTCACGCAGACTATTTCCTGGGCTCAATTCCATGTGCGAGAAATCTCACCACAGAGGAAATCAACGAAGCCTATGAGAAAAACACAGGTCTTGTCATCATAGAGACCTTTGAGAACAGAAAAATCAATCCTGTATACACACCGGCTGTGCTCTGTCAGAATCACGGACCGTTTGCCTGGGGAAAGGATGCGGCTGAGGCTGTGCACAACGCCGTTGTCCTTGAGGAAGTGGCAAAGATGGCCAGACTCACAGAGTCAGTAAATCCTGACGTGAAGCCGGCCCCGGACAACATAAAGGAGAAGCATTTCTACCGTAAGCATGGGGCTGACGCATACTATGGCCAGAACTGATTTGTAGCTGTTATACGGCCCGCAGTATTCATATTATTTTGTGTTTACATAGCACAAAAAATGTGCTAAATTTTTATGTAAAGTACAGTCTCAAATGACTGTAAATAAGACATAAGGTGGTTGATAGAATGGTACTGGCAGTTGAGATAATAGTCTGCTGCTTAATATTTGGCATATACAGAGTAATACGGATAAAGCGGGATCCGGCATATAAGATAAGCAATATGCCCGAGAAGCTGCAGAAAAAGGTCATGCATATGCGCGGCTACAGAAATCGGAATATCCGTATCATGACAGACTGGGAGAAGTTTGTAAAGAAGCTTCCGACACTTATATTCTGGACGATAGCGCTTGTCATACTGACATCAATAGCAGGGGCAAAAAGTTTTTCAACGGGCTTTGTGTTTGCGCTTTTGATATGGATGGCAGTCCTATTGTTTCTTGAACTGGTAGTATACTGTGGCTGGTATGCACATACACCGAAGGTGTGGATAAAGGGTACCGAGGATATGGCGAAAAAGACATATACCAATTATGCACATTATATCGGGCTGATACCACAGAGAGCTTTGATGGGAATAGTGGTTGCTATTATAGTGGGTCTTGTGATAGATATGATTCCAAGGCTTGACAACAACAATTATTCGCCGAAATATACAGAGATAGAGGATACCTTAAAGGCAGCCTGTGACAATTACATGATCCCGGGTATGGCTGTTGAGGTGGTAGATGCAGAGGGCGTGCTTTCTCCGGTACATATGGGATTGCAAGAGCCTTGACACACCGTTTATCACCGGTTCACTCAGCAAGTCGTTTACTGCGGCATGCATCATGAAGCTGTATGAGGGAGGACATCTGAATATTGACAGCCCGGTAAATCCTTATCTGGATGCAGCTGAGGTATTCAAAAATCCAAAGGATGCGACAAGGATTACAATAAGACAGCTGCTCAATCATACCAGTGGACTTGGCGTGTACCAGCATGTGGGAAATGCAAAGATTGTTGGCAAAATGGAGAATATACCTATGCGAATGTCAATTATGACATACTTGGTCTTATAGTGGAAAAAGTATCAGGTGTTAGCTACAGCGATTATCTGACAGAGTACATTTTTACACCACTTGGCATGACTCACAGCAGCGCAGCCTATGCAAAAGCGAAGGAGGATGGTCTGATTACAGGCCACAACAATTATTTCGGTTTTTCTGTGGAAAGCGATGTGAAGTATCCGCTCAGCGATTCGTGGTCCACTGTACCGGCGGGCTATATTGCATCCAGCGCAAATGATATGGGAAAATATCTGCAGATGTATCTGCGTGGCGGCTATGGAATACTCTCTGACAAGAGCCTTAGCACAATGTTTCGGGCAACAGTTCCTATGGATGAGTCAGGTGAGACAGGCTATGGTATGGGCTGGGTACGTTCGGATAAATATGTCGAGACAGTGTACAATCACACAGGTCTTACGGAAAACTATATCTCAGACATGTATCTGCTTCCGGAGAGCGGTGTGGGCGTTGTATTCCTCGCAAATACCAATGACTATATGGTCACGAACAATCTGATGAACAAGGTAACCTCAAAGGTTGTGATGACACTTATGGGATATGCAACAGACGAGCTTGATCCAAAGGATTATGTCGATGCGCACCTGTTCTATGACCTTGTTTTTGCAGCATTTATATTGGTTGCGCTGATGGAGATTATCAAGTCGCACAAATGGAGAACAGATAATAGCGGAAACCTGATAGCGAATATTTTCCTGCATCTGTTTTTGCCGGTGGGCATAGTTATTGCGCCTATTGTCGGAGGTATACCATACTGGGTAATAAAGGACTATGTTCCTGATTTGTTTATTGTTTCATGCCTGAGTGTAGTACTTCTTGCAATAGGTGGAATCTTGAAGCTTAAAAACAGGAGAAATTCATAAGATAAAAGCAGAAGAAATAGAAATGCGGCTACTGTAATATGTAGCCGCATAATTTTTTGACTATAGCATCGTGGGAGGAGTCACAGCACACTCCGACAGTACATGAAGAGTATAAGCCGGAGGCTTTGACAAATTCATTGTCATCTGCTGAAAGCCTGATACCACAAGGATATTCCTTACCATCTATTGTCACATATGCAAGCCTGTCCTTATATTTTTCAAGGGCGGCTTTATCCAGATATTTGCTTATATCTTCAAAGCAGACATTTTTGGCGTAATAATCAAAGGTCTTATCATCCATAAAGCATATATCGTATTCGTTAGAAGCAAAGTATGCTGTGAGGACTGCCATGTTCTGATAGTCTAGGCCACTTTTGTCTACATCGACACAGATATTTTTGTTTAAGGCAATTTCATCCTTTGACAAATCATAGCCGTTATCTGTGAGAAAGTCATTGAAAATATCGGCGCCGTTGTCCTCTGTGGTGCTGTTTTCTGCATTTACGCATAATACGCTCAAAACAGTATTTTTCTGCGCAAGCCGACCATGAATAAAGGTTGTGACTGCTATGATTCCGATAATGACAAGAAATATCGGTATTTTGTAATAGTCCCATATATATTGTATTTTCTGACTGAATGTCAGCTCCTTAAAAGGTGTCTTTTGTTCCATGATTTTATCTCCCTCTGATATGATGTGCTGTAGTTTAAAAATATTATAAGGTAATTTATAGAAATTTACCAATAAACATTCTATTAACTGCCTTTTTCTTTTTAGATTATTATGCTATAATGAGCCAAAACACAGATAATACAAAAGGAGAATAATATGAAAGCAAGCCACAGAAAAGATGTTATAATCGCCAGACTGATTTTTGCAGCAATATGTCTTTTTCTTATTGCCCTGATTGTTACAATAGTGATTACCGTTAATTCAAAGGGCGGCAAAAAAAAGGAGCAGGACAAGGTACAGCAGAATGCAGTTAGCGAAAGTGAAACTGACAGTGTCGGCGATAGTGATACGGAGATAGGCGCCATATATCTGCCACAGCAGACTACAGAGGGTACCGAAAAAACTTACGTCACTACTACAAGCAGTGTAAACATGAGAGAGAAGCCTGATAAAAACGCAAATATAGTTACTGTTATAGGACAGAATGTGAAGCTTGAGTTTGTATCAGAGGACAATGGATGGACACAGGTTATCTTCCAGGGACAGACAGGCTATGTCAGCTCTGACTACGTCAAGTCAGATATGGCTGACAGCACTACAGACAGCGGCACATCAGGTGCGGCAGATAGCGGGGCTGCCAGTCAGGGTACAGCAGATGGCAGTACAACAGGAGCTGCAGATAGTGCTGCACAGTCACAGTAATAGATACGTGGTGAGGTAATGTATATGACAGGAATTATATGGGCATGTGCTGCAACATTTATTGCAGCATGTGTGCCTATTTTGGCCAAGGTTGGAACTAAAAAGACAGACCCGGCGCTGGCGGGAAGCATTGCCGGGATTGTTTTATGTGCGTCTATATTTTTTTACAGGAAAGATAATATAATGGGAAGCAGCCTGATTGCACTCGGCCAAAGGAGCGTTATATTTATGCTTCTGGCAGGACTTGCAACAGGGCTTTTTGGCATCTGTTTTTTAAGTCCATACATGAGGGCTACACATTTCAGGTTACAGCTATAGTTAAATGCAGCTATATAATCATGCTTGCAGCGGGATTTTTTCTGTTTCATAACACTCCTGACACTTTTGATTATATAGCGATTGCACTCATGATTGTTGGAACGGTTATTTTAAATCTGGATGGAACAGGTATTTTGTTTGCGCTTCTTGCTGCAGTTTGTGCGTCGGCAGCACATATTCTGGTGTCACTTGGTGGGATACAGCCGGATAAGGGCTTTATTGCGTTCTGGTGTGTATTTATAGGAACGCTGGTGCTTATTATATTTACTATTGCGACAGGAGGCATGAAGAAAATCAGATCCATGTCATTTGTTGATGGTATATGCCTGATTCTTGCAGGCATTGCATACCCGTTAGCATATGATTTTTATGGCAGGGCAGTTTCAATGTCCGGCAGCTATGCAGGGTATATTTTTAATTTGACGATTATTGTGATGATGATATGCTCCAGCGTGATACTGAAGGAGAAGGTATCGGGAAAGAAATTCCTGGGCGCATGCATTTTTATTGCAGCATTGTTTGTTATAGCATGCAACTAATAGCTGAATATAGCATATAATGATTAAAAAGAGGTTTTTTGATGTTACCTTTTTATAAAACATTTCCGTTTATGGATTACTATAAAAATGAGGAGGCATTTGCAAAGGACCTGGGGATGATAAAGGATATGTATCCGCTTGATACGGCGATGATACAGTCCGCAGTAGAGCAGCGCATGGATGAGCTGGAGTATGAGGGCAGCTTTATCTATGATGAGGTGCCTGACAGGCAGCGTCTTTTCGATGAGGCAGACAGGATTGCCGGCAGATTTATCTCAGAGCAAAGCAGCAGGTGCTTTATCTGTACAATAGCGGGCATACTTTTTAACTGTGAACTCTGCAGACGAAGATGCAGATACAGAAGGTACCAAAGATTCTGGTAGATATAAGGATATGATTTTATGAGTAAGAAAGTGATAAAGCCGATAGTACTTATAGTAGTATTTATTGCAGCATTAATTACATTTTGCATAACTACAAACAAGGGAAATAAGGATATGACCACGAAGCAGGCGGATGCAACGCTGCCGGTTATGTCATTTAATCTGGATAAAATAAAGATAAACACCCTCCATGGATATACTACTGAGATGGATCCGACAAAGATGCGCGATTGCGTTATTCCAATTTCGGATGACAGGAAGCTCTCATTATCCATTTCAACATATGGCATGGCTGTTGACAGGATATCATACAAGATCAGAAGCATGGATGGCAAGAGGCTGGTGGCCGATGACGAGATATCTTCTTTTTCTAATAAGGATAATACTATTCAGGCGGACGTAAGCATGCCGAATGTTATGGATGAAAATACTGAGTATCTTTTGGTGTTTACCATCACAAGCGGTCAGGATAATGTATATTATTACAGCAGGATTATGCAGACGGATGGAAAGGCAGCTGCAAAGGTTGTTGAGTTTGCAAAGAAGTTTCATGATGAGACGTTTATAAAGGATGACAAATCCTTCTTTACAACATATATGGAGACAACAACCGGTGACAGAAATACGCTTGCACATGTGGATCTGACATCTACGGTGAGTCAGATTACCTGGGGCTCAATGGCCGCTGCACAGTATACGAATCCTGTCATAGCCCTAAAGGAAATAAACGATTCTTATGATGTGGTTACAATAGACTATGTGATGAGCTGTGTGGACGGTAAGGGTGAGACTGAGTATTACAATGTGAGAGAGTATTTCAGGCTGCGCCAGACGGAAAGCCGTATGTACGTGCTCAACTATGAGAGAACGGCAAATCAGATTTTTAACAGTGAAAACAGCTTTATATCGGATTCTGGCAGCGTAATGCTTGGCATCAGAAGCAGTGAGGCAGAGTACAGGGCCAATGAAGCAGGCAGTGTGATATGCTTTGTCCAGGAGGGAGATTTATACTCCTATGATATCAACAATGGAATGATAATCAAGGTATTCAGCTTCAGGGACGCTGAGGGCATTGATGAGCGTGAGAACTGGAATCATCACGATATAAAGATTGTCAGTGTAGACGAAGCGGGCAGTATTGATTTTGTGGTATACGGATATATGAACAGAGGCACCCACGAGGGAGAGGTGGGAACCGGTGTGTACCATTATGACGGTCTGGCACATACTATAGATGAGGAAGCGTTTATTCCTTCTAAGACATCATATGAGGTGCTAAAGGCTGAGATGGGCAAGATGCTTTATCTCAATGAGAAGAATGAATTCTATCTCATGATGGATGACAGTCTCTATAGGATTAATTTAGGCTCGATGTCAGTAAAGAAGGTGGTTGAGGGCTTGTCCACAGGCTCTTACTGCGCATCGGAGAGTAACAGATACTTTGCATGGGTGGATTCTGCAAATCAGTACTCATCAAATACCATAAAGTGATGGATTTAAAGAGTGGTAAGACCTTTGAGGTCAAAAGGGCGACGACCAGTATCTGCGTCCGCTTGGCTTCATAGGTGAGGATTTCATATATGGACAGGCGAATGTTGCTGATGTGGTCTCTGATGCAGCCGGAAACACGACATTTCCGATGAATGGCCTTATTATTCTTGATACATCTGACCAGTCGGAGCTTAAGACATATACCCCTTCGGGCGGCTATGTCGAGAAAATTTTCTGTGGATGGATATACGGTAACGATAGATCTGATTGCACAAAACAATGGTGTGTATGCAGAAATCGGTCAGGATACCATTATGAACCGGGAGGCTGATTCGAAGCAGAAGATAGCTCTTGATACGAGTCAGTCCGATACAAAGCTGACGGTCAGCGCTATTAGTATAGCAGGTGGTAAAAAGCCGGATAAGCTGAAGCAGCTGACAGCACAGATGACTATAAATTCGCATGATACTGCTGTTGATTTAAAGTTTGATGACAATACAGTCCATTTCTATGTTTATGCAAAGGGGGATGTGATTTTTGCATCTGATAACATCTCGGATGCCATAAAACAGGCAAATGACAGCATGGGAGTGGTAATTGACTCAAACCAGCAGTATGTATGGATGAGGGCAAGAAAAAATGCAGTAAATGCATTTGCGAATATTGCATGTAATGAAACCGATAAGGATGCTGACAGTGTCGTGAAGTCAGTAAGTGCAATGCTTACCTACAATGATGTTACGGTAAGTGTGTCTGAGCTGATTGGAGCAGGCAGCAGTGCTGTTGATGTGCTCAAAAACAACCTGCCGGACAAGGAAATCCTGGATTTACAGGGAGTGTCTTCTGAGGATATTATCTTTTATATCAGCCAGGGCAATCCGGTATTTGCGATGACGGGAAATACGTCGGCAGTGCTTGTGACAGGATACTCTTCAAATGGAGCTTTATATATTTATAATCCGGATAATGGCGCAACAACATCGATGAGCTATGAGGATGCTGACAGAATGTTTTATAATGGTGGCTTGCATTTTATCACGTACATGACAAAATAAACAGAATAATGTTGTAATAATGCCGATTTTGTGACATTAAATATAAGCTCCTTAGGTAAAGTTTAACAGAAATTTTCATAAGGATTGAAAAGCGGTTACAATTGGGATATATTAAATAAGTATGAAACAGGTTTAATACTTTTTGTTTAAGGAGAACGTATGAGTAAGAAGAGTATTGTCGTTACAAAAGTATGTGAAGGTCATGATAATCCAATCGCAGAGCTTGTTCAAGTGGCATGCAAGTTCGATAGTGAGATTACATTGGAGAGTGACAATCGCAAAATCAATGCAAAAAGCATCATGGGTATTATGGCATTTAATCCTTCAGATGGAATGTCTGTTGATATTGTTACAAAGGGTGATGATGAGCAGGAAGCTTTAGTTGCAATTGAAAATTTTTTAGTATGTGAATAATGAGCATGAGGAGGAAAATAGTATGCGTAAAAAGAATAACTCAAAGACAGTTAAGCAGGCAGTAAAGCCGGTTGAAGTAAAAAAAGAGGAAACAGTGGCACAGCCGGTTTCAGAGCCTAAGGCTGATGCAAAAGCCGATGTAAAGGCTGAGGTAGAAAAAGCCGTAGAGAAGACAACTGAGAAGGTTGAGAAGGCTGTTGAAAAGACAACTGAGAAGGTTGCTGAGAAGGCCGCTGAGGTTAAGGCGGATGTAAAGGACACTGTTAAGAAGACAACAGCAAAGGCAGCAAAAGCTGCAAAGACAGCTAAAGAGGCAAAACCTGCAAAGAAGGAGCCGGTAAAGCCGGAGATTATTGTTCAGTACCAGAACAGCGAGGTTGATACAGCAGCTGTCGAGGAGCGTGTTAAGGCTCAGTTCGTTGCTGAGGGACACAAGGCAGGCTTCATCAGAAAGCTTAACATCTACATCAAGCCGGAAGAGTATTCTGCATACTATGTTATAAATGATAAGTTTTCAGGTCGTGTAGATTTATTCTAGTCAGACATTATTAGGGAATACATATTTTATCTAGCGCATAATAAAAGCCGATACATTTCGTGGAGACACGGTGTATCGGCTTTTGTTTTGTGTATAAGTATGTGTAAAAGCAGCTGTATGACAGTTTAAATGCATAAATACTTAGTGGACAAACAAAAAAGGGTAACAAAAAAGCGGGTGATGGGAATCGAACCCACGTATCCAGCTTGGAAGGCTGGTGTTCTACCATTGAACTACACCCGCATAGGAATATTTAATTTGTTGTATAATGCCCAGTTCCGGAATCGAACCAGAGACACACGGATTTTCAGTCCGTTGCTCTACCAACTGAGCTAACTGGGCTTGCCTCACAACAAAAATTATTCTACACGATTTGTCTTTTGATGTCAATATTAAAATTGAGAAAATTTGGATAGTTACAATAAATAAGGAATATAGTATTAAAAACTATATAAAATAGAAAATGATATAATTTTATCTTGACATGAATACCTTAAAGGGCTACTATGTATATATGTTTGATTATCAAATAATTTGAATATCAAACATAAAAATGAAATTTATACATGTTCGGAGGTACATATTATGTTGAGAGAACTGAGAATCGGAGATATGGTTGCAAAGCTTCCTATCATTCAGGGAGGTATGGGAGTTGGAGTGAGTCTTAGCAGACTGGCCGGAGCTGTTGCTAAGGAGGGTGGTGTAGGAGTGATTTCCACCGCGCAGATTGGCTTTGAGGAGCCAGAGTTTGAAAAGGACCAGGCAAAGGCTAATCTGATTGCTATCAAGAAGCATATTAAGAAAGCAAAGGAGCTTGCCTGTGGACATGGAATGGTAGGTGTCAATATCATGGTGGCTTTAAAGCATTACAAGGAGCATGTTCTGGCTGCGGTTGAAGCAGGTGCTGATGTTATTATAAGCGGGGCAGGACTTCCAATGGAACTGCCTGAGCTGGTCGATGAAAAGTCACATACAAGGATTGCTCCGATTGTTTCTTCAAAGAGAGCAGCAAATCTGATTCTTAAAATGTGGGCACACAGATACAACCGCACAGCGGACTTTATTGTTATCGAGGGACCAAAGGCCGGAGGACATCTGGGATTTTCCAATGAACAGCTTGCAGATATGGAGCATATGGATTATGACAGCGAGATTAAGGAGATTATCAGCTGTGCAAAGGCATATGAGGAGAAGTTTAAAAAGCACATTCCGGTAATTGTAGCAGGCGGAGTGTTTACACATGAGGATGTCATGCACTGCATGGAGCTTGGAGCCGACGGAGTGCAGGTGGCGAGCCGTTTTGTGGCGACAGAGGAGTGTGACGCATCTGATGCCTATAAGCATGCTTATCTGAACGCGAATGAGTCTGATGTGCAGATTATACAAAGCCCGGTCGGAATGCCGGGGCGTGCTGTCAGAAATGAGTTTATCAGGGGTTTGGAAAAGAAAAAGCAGCCTATCACAAAGTGCTACAATTGTCTTGAGAAATGTAACCCTGCAACAGTGCCGTACTGTATTACGAAGGCACTGATTGCAGCGGTTAAAGGAGATATGCAAAACGGTCTGGTATTCTGCGGTGCCAATGTGGGCCGCATAAACCGGATGACTACGGTCCACGAGCTTATGAGTGAGCTTGTGGGAGCATAGGCAGTACATCCTCACAGTAGCAGCGAAGCACTTCACCTACACTCCATGCCTGCGCATAGCAGCCGCGGCCGTTGTGAGGTGCATCGCCGTCAAATATCTCGCATATTGAGCCGATACAGTTGTTGAGCAGATGCTCCCTTACAGGGTCAAGCAGCTTGTCAGCGCATAAAGCGGTCGCCTTCGTGCGGCCGTTTACCTTTACATAGGCACTGATAAAACCACCGAGCAGAAAGCCCCAGGCTGTTCCCTGATGATAGGCGTGGTCGCGCTTTGAGAGAGAGCCAATGTAAATCGGATGGTAATCCTTGTGGTCAGGATCGAGCGAACGCAGTCCGCAGCCTACATACAGCTTATCCATTACCGTATCCACAATTGCTTTTTCACGCTCCTTGTCAAGCATGGTAAATGGCAGGCTTACGGCATAAATCTGGTTTGGACGGATTGTATCGTCATCCTCGTCAACCACATCATACAGGCAACCTGTGTTTTCATTCCAGAAGCGCTTGTTGAAGGAAGTCTTTACGAGAGAAGCAAGCTGTCTGTAGCTGTCATCGTTATCGCCAAACTTAGCCTGAAGCATATCCATGGTGCACAGTGCGTTGTACCAAAGTGCATTTATCTCGACAGGCTTGCCGTGACGAGGCGTAGCAACCCAGTCACCGACACGAACATCCATCCATGTTACCTGGTCGAGTCCGCTTCCGGCATGAATGAGCCCGTCCGTGTCCATATATATGGAAAAATCAGTGCCTTTTTTATAAGTAGATATGATATCCTTTAAGCATGGATAAATATCCTTCTTTATAAATTCATAGGCATCGGGAGTGGACACATATTCAAGATATTTGTAGACAGCATAAAAATACCACAGTGATGCATCTACAGTATTGTAGAGAGGCTCAAGTCCGCTGTCCGGGAACATATTCGGGATGAGCCCGTCCTTACAGTACTTGGCAAAGGTCAGTAGTATATCGTGAGCTTTTTCAAAACGGCCGGTGCAAAGTGTCAGGCCAGTGTATGAAATCATAGTGTCACGGCCCCAGTCTGTAAACCAAGGAAGTCCGGCGAGCACAGTGTCATAGCCTGTTGACTGTCTGTGTGCGATGAACTGGTTTGCAGCCACAGTAAGCTTCACGGCAAAGTCATCAGTGAAGCCGCTTCTTTTAATCAGCTCATCGGTGTAGTCAAGCTGCGCACGTAGTATTTCAAAAGCACTTTCGTTATCAGAAACAAGGTGTTTGGCGAAAGCTGAACCTGCGTTGCCGTTACAAGCTTCAAGCGGTACGATATCGCACATTACAGAAAAATGCATTGAAGCAGAGGCAGGAATATCCACGCTCACGTCATATGGGCAAAATGCACAGTCGAGGCCGGGCACTTCATTGTCCACCTCGGTCTGAGCCTCAAGGTCACAGATATATTTGTCGTCTCTTTCAATAAGCTCTCCGCCTGAAAAAGCAATGCGGATACAGTGGTCATCCTGTGCTTTTGGGATGAGACTAAAGCCGTGCTCCTGCTTTTGGACCTCGAATTTTAATGAATCGACGGTGGAACTTTCAGAGTGCTCACGGAAGTTCATAAGAGGCGTGATCAAAAGCTTAGCCGCTTCGCCTTTGTTTTGAACCTCATATGCCACGGCAGCGAGATTTTTTCCCTGTGCCAGTGCGATGTGCTTTTTTATGGTGATATCACCGGCCTCATATGTAAAGCATATGGTTCCGTCGTATGTGAAATCTCTTATATATTGGATGCCGTCTGTGTGGCACCCGCCCTTGAACTGGTCACTTGAGAGGTCGTAGGTGTGGCTGTCTGTGACTATTTTTTTCGTTTGTCTTTGAGAAGCAGACGTATCTTTGCACAGGTGCATGAAGGCTTGCAATCAGATAGCCCTGATGCGTACGGTTTATCGCACCGGTGACTGAACCGCCGGCATATCCGCCAAGGCCGTTGGTTAAAGCCCACTCCCTTCTTATGTTGTTTTTGAAATCATTTTGCGGTTTTAAGTTAAATTGCATCTTAACCCTCCGAAATTTAACTAAAATTTTATAATATTTTAACCTATAACTGTGAAAAATCTATACGAAACGGCAAAAATCTGTTATCATTATAAGGATATATATTTTCAATATGCAAAGGAGAATTATAATGGAAGTATTTACATTGATTGCACGTAAAAAAAATGTGGCGCTGGTATTTGTTTCGTACCTGCTTGTGGCTCTTGCTGCGATAAGTCTTCTGACTATCTGCATCGGCTTTGCACCGGGTATTTTATTTGCAGTAGTATTTGGACTTATTGCATATCTTATGATAATGGCACAGAACACCGAGTTTGAATATTCATATTTTGACGGAGAGCTGCGCTTTGCCAAAATTAAAAACAAGAGCCGCAGAAAGCGCCTTGGAATATACAGCATGGAGTCTGTAGCAGCAATCGCACCGGCAGGTGACAGAAGCGTATACAATTACGAGAATGGAAATGAGATCAAGAAAATAGACTATACCTCAGGTCAGAAGGATGTACCTTATTATGATATCGTCATCAAATCGCCTGATGAGAACGTACTTATAAAGGCGGAGCTTGATGACAAGTTCCTCACAGAGGTGGAGAAAAAATACAGATCAAAGGTTAAAAGAAGAGAGGAGTAATTACTCCTCTCCTTCCAAATGGTACATTTTGGATTTTGTTTTGCCGGCATCGTATCCGGTTGAGTATCCTTTGTTGCCGTTTAACAGTCTCAGACATTTGGGACAAAGAGTGCCGAAGGTAACAGGTGCACCGCACCGCTGGCAGTGAAGACCGGCTATAGTGGAGGCTGATTCAGACTGCTTGTACTCGATGCGTCCGTCCTTTATCCAGCTCTTTACCTGTCTAAGCGGTATCTTAAAATGTTCTGCAACCTCGTATTCATTTACGTCGTGGGTACGGATAAATTCCTTTACCTCGCGGAATAATGCCAGATCAAGGCATCGTGGGCAGAGATTCTCTTTATAGTCATGTGGCAGAGGCCTTTTACAGTTTTCACATACTTTTGTGTTGTTGTTAAAAAGACTTTTAGGATTATCCATAGGTGCCTCCTTAAGCTTGTTTTATTCATTATATCATAACAGATTTTATAAAGAAAGTAGGGACTTTTATAATGTCAATTGCAGTTTTCGATTCAGGAGTCGGCGGAATAAGCGTCTTAAAGAGCCTGGTTGAAGTGATGCCTAACGAAGATTTTATATATTATGGTGATTCAGCAAATGCGCCTTATGGTACCAAAACACTTGAGCAGGTGCGAGCTTTGACCTGTGAGCATGCAAAGGAGCTGATTTTAAATCAGCATGCAAAGGGGCTTGTTGTCGCGTGCAATACAGCCACCAGCGCGGCAGTGCGTATATTAAGAGAACAATATCCCTATGTTCCTATCGTAGGGATAGAGCCTGCAGTCAAGCCTGCGATGCTTTTTATGGAAAATCCGAGAGTGCTTGTGATGGCTACACCTATGACTATCAGGGAGGAAAAACTTAAAAAGCTTATGGACAGATACAGACACTTGGGTGAGATTATTCCATTGCCTTGTCCGGGACTTATGAATTTCGTTGAGAGAGGTGACTTGTACGGTGATGATGTGAGACAGTATCTCGAGGAACTTTTGTATTCATATTCGCATGGTGAGATAGATGCGGTTGTGCTGGGATGCACACATTATCCGTTTGTCAGAAAAATGATACAGGAGGTGCTTGGAGATAGGGTGCGTGTGTTCGATGGAGGAAACGGTACAGCGCGTGAGATGAAAAGACGTCTCGCAGAAAAAGGTCTGCTGACAGACAGCACCGCTGCAGGTATTGTGGATTTTCAAAACAGCCTGACCGGACAGAGCCATGAGGATAAAATACAGCTCTGTAAGGCACTTTTTGACAAAAAAATTTAGTTGTTATTTACAAAATATTACAAATCTAAAAAAGCATAAAATAATCACGACCTTTTTAATAAAATATTTCTAAAATGTACATTGTTAGGACATAATTACCACATATACTTATATCTGTAAGAGGAACAAAACCTTTTACATTATTCCCTTTTTATTAATAAACATTTTCATAACTAAACTCCTCGAGAAAGGATCGCGTTGTTACCGCGTGTAACATCGCGGTCCTTTCTCACGTTTTGCATGCAGGCTGCGGAGCCGCAGCCTTACTGTTTTAGTTATGCACAACGCTTCCACATATATCGTTCAGCACACACATGTCACAGTGCGGTGTGGTTCGGGCAGTGCATACGGCGCGTCCATGATCAACCAGCCTGTGGCAGAAGTCATTGCTCTCCTCGGGTGGGATGATTTTCCAAAGCTCCATCTCCACTTTTTTCGGGTCTTTTATTCCATCTACAAGTCCTATACGGTTGCAAAGGCGTATGCAGTGTGTGTCGGTGACGATGGCAGGCTTGCCGTACACATCACCCATAATCAGGTTGGCACTCTTTCTGCCGACTCCCGGCAGCTTCAGCAGATCGGTCATATTGTCAGGCACAAGACCGCCAAAATCATCGCGAAGCATTCTCATGCAGGCACTTATATCACGTGCCTTACTCTTTCCCAGGCCGCATGGACGTACAATTTCTTCTATGTCGGAAACATCAGCATCGGCGAGAGCCTCGATGGAAGGATATTCTTTGAACAAATCCACCACGACTACATTTACGCGGGCATCAGTGCACTGGGCTGCGAGTCTGACTGATACGAGGAGCTTCCAGGCCTCGTCGTACTCAAGAGTGCAATCGGTGCGAGGATATGCGGTTTTTAGTCTTTTTATTACTTCAATGGCTAATTTTTCTTTTGTCATATGATCCTCCTTATATTTGTTTTGTAACTATTCAGTAACTTTATTTTATAGTATACAAAAATGCGCGGAGATTGTAAAATGGATTTACGTGGAGCGGATTACGTGAGAGGAACGGTGTGAAACTGGAAAATATGAATAACGCATATGCAAATAAAAAATGTACAAATAACATATATATAAACAACAGATATACAATAGAAGTAACCAGGAAAAGAATAAAAAACATGTATCTTCGTGTGAAGGACACGGATGGCACACTATCAGTGAGTGCTCCTTATGGCATGAGTGATACAGAAATCAGGAAATTTGTGGAGAGCAAATCAGACTGGATTGAGCAAACCATGCAGGAAATGCTTGTCGCAAGACAGCTTAAGGAACAGGAACCGGTTTTGGCGCCATTCATGGAGAGAGAGCTGCGCAGGGAGCTTAAAATGCAGCTGCAGAGGCTTATCGACAAATGGGAGCCTGTTATGGGAGTTAAGTCAGCCGGCTTTACGATAAAGAAGATGAAGACAAGGTGGGGATCATGCAACGTGAAGTCACATCATCTGAATTTCAACCTTCTGCTGGCTAAGGTGCCGTCGGAGTGCGCAGAGTATGTGGTGGTTCACGAGCTTACACATCTGCTTGAACCAAGTCATAATGCCAGGTTCTGGTCGCTGATGGAATATTATCTGCCGGAAAGCAAAAAGCTGCGTAAACAACTTGCTGGCTTTTCTGCGCAGGATATGATATGATATTATTAAAGACTCACTTAGGGAAAGGAAGCTTTAAATGGAATTTTGGGATATATACGATAAGGATAAAAAGCCGACAGGCCGTACAATGAAAAAAAACGACTGGATACTTAAGGATGGAGAGTATCATCTTTCAGTGCTTGGCGTGATTCATAGACCAGATGGCAGATTTCTTATCACACAGCGTGTCATGACAAAGGCATGGGCACCGGGCTGGTGGGAGGTTTCAGGAGGAGCCGCACAGGCAGGTGAGAGCTCATTTACCGCAGTCTGCAGAGAGGTAAAGGAGGAGGTAGGCCTTGATGTATCACAGTGTCCGGGAGGGCTTGCCTATACCTATCACAGGGAGAATCCGGGCGAGGGTGACAACTATTTCGTGGATGTTTACCGCTTTGAGCTTGATTTCAAGGAGTCTGACGTACAGATTCAGACAGAGGAGGCACTTGGGTTTAAAATTGCCACACTCGATGAAATAAAAGAGCTTGCTGCGCAGGGTGTGTTCCTGCACTATGACAGCATAAAGCAGGTATTTGAAAATTAATTGCTATGATTATGATAATAAGATAACATAGAATTATAAGATTACATAGAATTATAAGGAGCAGATTATGGCATTACCAAAGGATCCGGTTATGCTGCTTAGCTTTGTAAACACACAGCTTCGGGACAATTATTCAGGATTGAAGGAGCTTGCGGCAGCATATGATATTGATGAGAAAGAGCTTTGCGACAAGCTTGCACAGATTGATTACAAATATGACGAGACTGTCAATCAGTTTAAGTAGATTTTCAGCATACATATTAAAAGTGATGGAAGGATAAGATAATGGAGACATGCTGCGATTTTTGTGCATACAATGAATATGATGAGGATGATGAGGAGTATTATTGCTCGGTAAATATGGACGAGGATGATATGGCGAGATTTGTCCAGAGCAGCTATAAGCGCTGTCCGTTTTACCGCTCAGGCGATGAATACAGGGTTGTCCGTCACCAGATGTGAAGCATTATAACAAAATATAATAAATATAATTAAAAAATAAATTGCATTAATCAATTTAAGGCTGTATAATAAGTTGGTTATTTTAAAAAATTAAGAATTTACAAATATACAAAGCATATTGATAAGGAGGAAAATTATGCCTGTAAAATACGTGTTCGTCACCGGTGGAGTTGTTTCCGGTCTTGGAAAAGGAATTACCGCAGCGTCTCTTGGACGTCTTTTAAAAGCTCGTGGATACAAGGTGACAATGCAGAAATTCGATCCATACATTAATATTGATCCGGGTACCATGAACCCTATTCAGCACGGAGAGGTGTTTGTAACAGACGATGGAGCTGAGACAGATCTTGACCTGGGACACTATGAGCGTTTTATTGATGAGAGTCTGACAAAGAACTCAAACGTCACCACAGGAAAGGTATACTGGTCAGTATTACAGAAGGAACGTCGTGGTGACTACGGCGGAGGAACAGTACAGGTTATCCCTCATATCACCAATGAGATAAAGAGCAGATTCTACAGGGATTTCACATCTGAGGATACCACAATCGCAATCATCGAGGTGGGCGGTACAGTCGGCGATATCGAGAGTCAGCCGTTCCTCGAGGCAATCAGACAGTTCCAGCATGAGGTGGGACACGACAATGCCATCCTGTGTCATGTGACACTGATTCCATACATCAAGGCGTCAGGAGAGCTCAAGACAAAGCCTACACAGGCAAGTGTAAAGGAGCTTCAGGGCATGGGAATCCAGCCGGATATCATTGTATGCCGTTCAGAGCATGAGCTTGACCAGAAGCTTAAGGACAAGATTGCGCTGTTTTGTAATGTACCGAATTCACATGTATTACAGAACCTTGATGTGGAGTATCTCTATGAGGCACCACTTGCCATGGAGCAGGAGAATCTTGCAAAGGTTGCATGCGAGTGCTTGAATCTCGACTGTCCTGAGCCGGATCTTGCAGACTGGAAGCAGATGGTTGAGGATCTCCGTCATCCTGATAAAGAGGTCAAGATCGCGCTTGTCGGAAAATATACAGCACTTCACGATGCATACATTTCAGTTGTTGAGGCACTGAAGCATGGCGGTATTCCTGAGCATACCACAGTTGATATAAAGTGGGTTGACTCAGAGGAGCTTAATGATGACAATGCAGCAGAGGTATTCAAGGGTATTCAGGGAATTATCGTTCCGGGAGGCTTTGGAGACCGTGGTGTTGAGGGCATGATTGCAGCAGCTAAGTATGCCAGGGAAAACAATATCCCATATCTGGGACTCTGCCTTGGAATGCAGGTGGCAATCATCGAGTATGCGCGCCACGTATGTATGTTCCATGACGCACACAGTATAGAGCTTGATCCAAACACTACTCATCCGGTTATCGCACTTATGCCTGACCAGAACGGAATAGAGGATATCGGAGGTACACTTAGACTTGGCTCTTATCCATGTGTCCTCGACAAGACATCAAAGGCATACCAGGTATATGGCACAGAGAATATAAGCGAGCGTCATCGTCACCGTTATGAGGTCAACAATGACTACAGAACAGCTCTCACAGAGCATGGCATGAAGCTTTGCGGTACATCACCTGATGGCAGAATCGTGGAGATGATTGAGATTCCGGAGCATCCGTGGTTTATTGCCACACAGGCACATCCTGAGCTTAAGTCACGTCCGAATCGTCCACATCCGCTTTTCCATGGCTTCATAGAGGCGGCAAACAAGGTGAACAGATAATTTTTCGTTATATTTAATACAATATTTAGAAAGTGCGGTTGATTTTGACCGCACTTTTTCTTATAATAAAGTGAAGCTTCACACTTTATATATTGTGAGGAGACGGTTTCATATACAATATATTCCTTGGAAAATAAGAAGTCTGTAATGATATTTTTCGGGGGATAGGGTTTCATGGGAATGACTATAAAAATTACAGGTCAAAATTGCCTTGAAGCTTGTAATAAATAAGAAAAGAACGGAGAAAATATGGATAATCAGGGACCTAATAACTATAATTACAACAATGGCCCGGGCAATAATGGGTCCGGTGGAAACGGAAATAATGGTGGTAACAGACCTGGTGGAAACGGTGGCAGAAACAACCGTGGCGGACAGGGTATCATGGCATTTATCCTGCTGACACTCGTGGCATTGTTTGTGTATGCACTTATATCAAACAGCATATCGCATGCCAGCACACAGGAAAAGTCATACAGTGATTTCATAAAACAGCTCGACAAGGGTAATGTCAAGAGCGTGGAGTTTGATTCCTACGAGATAGACTACAAGCTTGTGGATGACGGACACAAGGATTATGACATCACATATTACACAGGCCGTGTGGCTGATGATGAGCTTGTGCCGACACTCAAAAAAGCAAAGACCTCAGAGGGCAAGTCTATTGAGATAAAGGCAGCGATACCTGATAATACATCTACATGGATTTTTAATATATTAAGCTTTATAGTTCCGCTTATTTTACTGTGGGGTGCTTTTAGCATTTGTTTCAAAGAAGATGGGCGGCAGCATGGGGATGGGAGTCGGCAAATCGACTGCCAAGGTATATGTGGAGAAGTCCACAGGCGTAAACTTCAAGGATGTTGCGGGACAGGATGAAGCCAAGGAATCTCTCCAGGAGGTTGTTGATTTCCTTCACAATCCTAAGAGATATACAGATATCGGAGCAAAGCTTCCTAAGGGAGCGCTTCTCGTGGGACCTCCGGGAACAGGTAAGACACTCCTTGCCAAGGCAGTAGCAGGAGAGGCAGGAGTACCGTTTTTCTCACTTGCAGGTTCAGACTTTGTGGAGATGTTTATCGGAGTCGGAGCTTCGAGAGTGCGTGATTTGTTCAAGGAAGCACAAAAAATGGCACCATGTATCATCTTTATCGATGAGATAGATGCAATAGGAAAGAGCCGTGACAGCAGATACGGCGGTGGCAATGATGAGCGTGAGCAGACACTAAACCAGCTCCTTGCAGAGATGGATGGCTTTGATACATCAAAGGGATTACTTATATTAGCAGCAACTAACCGCCCTGAGGTGCTCGATAAGGCGCTTCTTCGTCCGGGACGTTTTGACAGAAGAATCATAGTTGATAAGCCTGACTTAAAGGGACGTCTGGAGACCTTAAAGGTACACTCAAAGGATGTCAAGATGGATGAGTCGGTAGACCTCGATGCACTTGCACTTGCAACAGCAGGACTTGTTGGCTCAGATCTTGCCAACATGATTAATGAGGCTGCCATCAATGCAGTCAAAAACGGCAGACAGCTTGTAAACCAGTCAGATCTCTTTGAGGCCTTCGAGCTTGTTGCAGTCGGTGGCAAGGAAAAGAAGGATCGTGTCATGAGCGATAAAGAGAGAAAAATCGTCTCATACCATGAGGTTGGACACGCACTTGTATCAGCCCTGCAGAAAAATACAGAGCCTGTACAGAAAATTACAATCGTACCACGTACCATGGGAGCACTCGGATATACACTCCAGACACCTGAAGAGGAGAAATACCTTGAGACAAAGGATGAACTTCTCGCCAAAATCACAACATATATGGCAGGTCGTGCAGCAGAGGTGCTGGTATTTAACTCAGTCACAAGCGGAGCCGCAAATGATATAGAAAATGCCACAAAGATAGCCCGTGCCATGGTAACAATGTACGGAATGTCAGATAAATTCGGCATGATGTGCCTTGCAACAGTACAAAAACCAGTACTTAGAGGGCGGAGCAGGATTAATCTGCGGAGAGAATACAGCATCGCAGATAGATGATGAGGTACTCTCAATCATCAACAGCAGCTACGCAGAGGCCATGAAGCTCCTCGATGAAAACAGAGAAATCCTCGACAGTATATCAGATTATCTCTACGAGAAGGAAACAATCACAGGTAAGGAATTCATGAAGATGTTCCGCGATATGAAGGGACTCCCTGACCCAGACGAAGAAAAAGATGGTGAAGAGAGCAAAGAGCAGGAAAATGCACAGAATGATGAGACATCAGCAGCAGATCCGCTCCTTCGTAACGCCATAGACAAGCCTGCAGATACAAATGAGTCTTCCGAATATACAGCACCGGATGATACATCAAATAATTAGTACCTTATAGGGCGATTTTCGCGCAGCGAAAGAGCGTAAAAAAGAGCGCAGTAGAAAAGAGTTTCGCACACATAAACTGAAAAAAGCCGGAGGGTACACAGTGTGTTCAGAAGGAAAATATGAACTGCCGCGGGCTTCCAGATAAGAGAAGGGACGAAAAAGCCTTGCAAACAAAGAAAACCAAACGGAGAGAAAACCCGCGGCTGACTTCATATTTTCCTGAGGAATACACGGTGTGCCATGCCGGCTACTTCACAACCTGAAGGTGCGAAACTCCACAACAACCCAAAAGAGCGAATATGGAAAAAACATTTGATATCAAAGAAGAATTAAAAAAACTCCCGGATGCCCCGGGAGTTTATATTATGCATGACAAGGATGATGTAATCATATATATCGGCAAAGCCAAAAGCCTGACGAAGAGAGTACATCAGTACTTTCAGGCGAGCCACAATGAGGGCATCAAGAAAAAACAGATGGTAGAGCATATAGATCATTTTGAGTATATAGTCACCGACTCTGAACTTGAGGCCCTTGTTTTGGAGTGCAACCTGATAAAGGAGCATACACCAAAGTACAATACTATGCTTCGTGATGACAAGACATATCCGTACATCAAGGTGACACTGGGAGAGGACTATCCGAGGGTGCTGTTTTCGCGCCAGATGAAAAAGGACAAATCCCGTTACTTTGGTCCGTATACGAGTGCCTCTGCGGTGAAAAGCTCGATAGATTTGATAAACAAAATCTATAAGCTTCGCACCTGCAACCGCAGGCTGCCGCGTGATATAGGAGCAGACCGGCCGTGCCTCAACTATCATATACACCAGTGCAATGCACCATGCCAGGGGTATGTAACGAAGGAAGAGTATGCCATATCTGTAAAGGGCGCGATAGATTTCTTAAACGGCGACTATGAGCAGACAATAAAGGCTCTTAGCGATAAAATGCTAAAGGCCTCAGAGAGCATGGAGTTTGAGAAGGCGGCTGAATACAGGGATCTGATAAACAGTGTGAAACAGGTAGCACAGAAGCAGAAGATAACAAATGCCGACGGCGAGGATAAGGATATCATAGCACTTGCAAATGACGATACTGATGCAGTGGTGCAGGTATTTTTCATAAGAAACGGAAAGCTGATAGGCAGAGACCATTTCCATGTGAGGGTTGGAAGCGAGGAGGCTGCGGATGATGTGTTAAATAACTTTGTGAAGCAGTTTTATTCCGGAACACCTTTTATACCGCGCGAGGTCATGCTGCAGAGTGAGATAGAGGATATGGCTGTTTTGGAGCAGTGGCTCAGCGAAAAGCGAGGCAGGCGGGTGAATATAAAAGTGCCGCAGAAGGGCATGAAGGAAAAGCTTGTTGAGCTTGCCTACAAGAACGCACTCTTAGTGCTCAGCCAGGATAAGGAGCGGATAAAGAGAGAAGAGGGGCGCACAATAGGAGCTGTAAAGGAAATCGAGGGACTTTTGGGCTTACATGGATTAAACCGTATGGAGGCCTATGATATCTCAAATATCAACGGTTTTGAGACCGTCGGCTCCATGATAGTGTATGAGAAGGGCAAGCCTAAAAAGAGCGATTACAGAAAGTTTAAGCTACGCACAGTTACGGGACCTGATGATTATGCGTCAATGCACGAGGTGCTCACACGCCGCTTTACACATGGCATGGAAGAACAGAAGCAGCTTGAAAAAGATGGTTCTCCACAGGAAATAGGTAGCTTCAACCGTTTTCCGGATATTATAATGATGGATGGTGGAAGAGGTCAGGTAAATATATGCCTTCAGGTGCTTTCTGAGCTGGGACTCGACATACCTGTGTGTGGCATGGTGAAGGATGATTTCCACCGCACAAGAGGTCTTTATTACAACAATGTGGAGATACCTATCGACCGCCACGGCGAAGGCTTCAAGCTCATCACGAGAATACAGGATGAGGCACACCGCTTTGCAATAGAGTTTCATAGGTCACTGCGCTCAAAGAGTCAGGTACATTCGGTGCTTGATGATATTGAAGGCATAGGGCCGGCGCGCAGAAAGGCGCTCATGCGCCGCTACCAGTCGCTAGAGAAGATAAAGGAAGCAGATGTCGAAGACCTTATGCAGACAGAGACCATGAACGAAAAAGCAGCACAGGCAGTGTATGCATTTTTCCACTCTGCCACGTAGATTTTGAAGCTAATCTGTGGTATACTAAAAAACAAATATACATCAAGGGGGACCGCGAATGGATGCATTACACTCAGTATCAGTTGCAAAGGTAGCAGAATTGCTCGATCTCAACAATCTCACAAAAGAGATGAATCTAAAGGAGAGGGCGATAGAGTGCTCGGACGTCAACAGACCGGCGCTTCAGCTCTCAGGATATTTTGATCATTTTGAGGAGAGACGAATACAGATTATCGGAAATGTAGAGTATACTTATATAGAGAAGATGAGCGACAGCGAGAAAAAAGAGCGCTATAGCCGCTTCATGGAGTTTGATATACCATGTATCATCTTCTGCAGAGATTTACAGCCGGATGAGATATTTATGGAAGAGGCCAGAGAGCACGGTATTCCGGTGCTGTCAACAGGTCGTTCCACATCAAGCTTTATGGCTGAGCTCATCTATTGTCTTGGTGAGCAGCTCGCACCATGCATCACAGTGCACGGCGTGCTGGTAGATGTATACGGCGAGGGAGTAATGATCACAGGCGAGAGTGGTATCGGAAAGAGTGAGGCCGCACTCGAGCTCATCAGACGAGGCCATCGTCTTGTGACGGATGATGTGGTGGAAATCAGAAAGATCAACGAGCATACGCTCATGGGCACATCGCCTGAGATTACCAGACACTTTATAGAGCTTCGAGGCATCGGAATCATCGATGTCAAGACACTTTACGGAGTAGAGTGTGTAAAGGAAAAACAGCAGATAGACCTCGTAATCAAGCTCGAGGACTGGAAAAAGGAGGCAGATTACGACAGACTCGGCCTCGAGGAAGAATATGCCGAGTATCTCGGCAACAAGGTAGTGTGTCATTCACTGCCAATCAGACCGGGACGTAATCTGGCGGTCATCGTAGAGACAGCAGCAGTCAATCACAGACAAAAGAAGATGGGCTACAATGCAGCTCAGGGAGCTGTATCGCCGCGTCCAGGCAAATCTTACAAAAAATTCGGAGGTATAATAAATCATGGCAATAGAAAAGAAAATGCCTGGGAAAAAATATCCCCAGGGACCTGAAAGAGAAAATTATTTGCATTTGCAGAGGATTACAGAAGGTTTATATCCGGCTGCAA
>ENA-OQEL01000145-OQEL01000145.1-human-gut-metagenome-genome-assembly--contig:-NODE-145-length-28004-cov-3.142770_pt1 | contig 28004 bp, 30 predicted proteins | sample MGYA00242796_ERZ504637 | MGnify/ENA primary metagenome ERZ504637 (study PRJEB26092, sample SAMD00036306) | human gut metagenome | host: Homo sapiens | study: EMG produced TPA metagenomics assembly of... | reverse complement strand
GATGTCGCCCAGCTCGCACACAGAGGACTCCACTTCCTCCACGCTCAGGCTGTCGGGGACAACGGTCTCGGCCTTGTTGGCCTCGGTGGGGGCAACGGCCACGCCCTTGGCCTGATTGATGCAGCTCTCGGCAGCCTTCCGGATGGCATCGGAGGTGATGGTTGCGCCGGAGTGGCCGTCCACCTCGCTGGACTGTGCGTCCAGGATCTTCTTGACCATCTCATCGGCGATGTCGGCACCGTAGCCCTTGGTCTCGTTTGCAACGTCGATCTGCACATCGGTGATGGCATCAGCGCTGAAGGTCATGGTCACGGTGACGGGGGTGGCGGTGTTGATGCCGGTAGCGGTGGCGCTGTAGGTGCCTGCAGTGTAGGTGCCTGCGGCGGTGCTGCTGGAAGCGCCGCTGTTGCCGCAGCCTGCCAGCAGACCGGCAGCTGCTGCGCCCAGCGTAGCGGTGCGCAGGAAGTTGCGGCGAGAGATCTTTTCGCTCATAGTGTGTTCTCCTCTTTCTTCTCAATCGTGTACTCTGTCAGAGCAGCAAAGCCGGAAGTCCGACTTTGTTACTCACTAAACAAAGTTTACACGTTAGAGCAGCGCGAAGGTCAAGGGTCATTTTGACAAAAATATCACGAGTTTTTGTAGGAGGTGACAAAACCCTCTCATGTATAGATCTTCGTCCGGGTATGATGGTAGTTCACAACGCTGCCGTCTGGCTGCTGGCGGCTGGCCACGATGCTGCTGAAGGTCTCGCCCACCGCCCGGAAGCCCCGCCGCACGATCTCATCGTGCAGGGTTTCCAGTGAGTCCCACCCGAAGGAGCCGCGGTAATCCTTTTTCCAGATGGTGACAAGATAATCGCCGCCGCACACCACCTCCACATGCCGGGTGCGCTGCAGGCCCAGCCTGCGGGCAGCGTCGGCCTCCATCATCAGGCCGTAATCGTACTCGTTGCGCCCCACCCGGAACTGTTCCATCACCCGCCGGGGCAGGCGGCTGACCCAGCGGGCAGCCGGCATACACTCCAGCCACTCCGCCTTTTCCTGCTGCAGTTCACGGTCGCGGCTGGCTTCCTCTTCCTGTGAGAAGGTCAGCCGCCACATCTCCGGAAAGTTCTGCACCCAGACCCGCCCGACATCCTGCTCCAGCGTGCGGTACTGCTCCTGCATCTTTTCCAAAAAGTGGATGGACAGCTCATCCAGCACCTGCCTGCGCCGCAGCCGGGCGGCCTGCCGGGCAAACATCTTGTCGCTCTGCTCCACCGACGGGCTGCCGATCAGCTCCCGGCACTCTTCCAGCGAGAGTTCCGCCGCGCGCAGCTCCCGGCAGAGGTTGAACCGGCGGGTGTCGGTGACGGTATAGTAGCGGTAGCCGGTCTCCTCGTTTACCTCGGGGCGGATGAGACCCATTTTTTCGTAGTACCGCAGGGTATGGGTGGTCACACCCCAGCAGCGAAGCCCATTTCATCTGATGGTATAGCGCATGGCGAAGTTCTCCTTTCCGGGCGGCGAACCTTAGAGCCACTCGAATGTTATTTTTGTAACTATTCCTATTATACGACCCGGCCCGCCGTCTGCAAGCACCGGCAGAAAAAATATTTTGCCGGATACAACACATTGTATCCGGCTGCAGAATCTGTTAGAATATGGACAGAAGCATTTCACCTTATAAATAAAGGAGCGAGAGTATATGAGTGCACTGACCGGACTGGAACCGGCTTCGGTTTTTTATTACTTTGAGGAGATCTGCGGCATTCCGCACACCTCCCACCACGAAAAGGCACTGAGCGACTACTGCGTGCAGTTCGCCAAGGCCCACGGCCTTGCCTGCCGTCAGGACGAGATGGGCAACCTGCTCATCAAGGCACCGGCCACACCCGGATACGAGAAGGAGCCGGGCCTGATCCTGCAGGGCCATCTGGACATGGTGGGCGACAAGACCGCCGACTGCCCGCTGGATCTTGAGAAAGAGGCCATCCACCCGGTCGTAGACGGCGGCTATGTGTGCGCCGAGGGCACGACCCTTGGCGGCGACGACGGCATTGCCGTGGCCTATGCGCTGGCTGTTCTGGACGCAAAGGACATTCCCCACCCTGCGCTGGAGGTCGTGCTGACCGTCTGCGAGGAGGTGGGCCTGCTGGGTGCATCTGCCATGGATTTTTCCGACCTTGAGGGCCGGATTCTGGTGAACATCGACTCCGAGGAAGAGGGGGTGCTGACCGCAGGATGTGCAGGCGGACGCCGCGTTGAATGCCATCTGCCCATCACCCGTGCGGCTGTGACCGGCACCGCCGTAAAGGCGGATGTGACCGGCCTTGTGGGCGGACACTCCGGCACCGAGATCCACAAGGGCCGTGCCAACGCCATCGCTCTGCTGGGCCGCTGGCTGACACTGCTGACCGAAAATGGCGTGGACTACGCCGCTCTGGCACTGTCCGGCGGCGCAAAGGAGAATGTCATTCCCAAAGAAAGCAGCATCACGCTGGTGCTGCCCGCAGGCATCACCGAGGGCGTGCACACTGCTGCCGCTCAGTTCGCCGCACAGGTGCAGGCCGAATACGGCACGGCAGACCCCGCCATCTGCCTGCAGCTCACGGAACAGGGCTGCGGCGCGTTCAGCGCATTGGATGCCGATTCCACCCAGCGCCTGCGCAAGGCCCTGCTGCTGATGCCATGGGGCGTGCAGGCCATGAGCATGGATGTGCCGGGCCTTGTGGAGACCTCGCTGAATCTGGGCGTTGCCGAGATGGACGAGCAGGAAGCCATTCTGCGCTTCTCCCTGCGCAGCTCGGTGCCCTCGGCGAAGGAGCTGCTGAGCTGCAAACTGCAGACCCTGACCGAGCTGCTGGGCGGCAGCGTGCGGTTCCACGGCGACTATCCCGCTTGGACCTACGCCCGCGAAAGCGCCCTGCGCGACCGCTGCGTTGCTGTGTACGAGGCACAGTACGGTGCAAAGCCCCAGATCGTTGCCATTCATGCGGGCCTGGAATGCGGTATCCTCTCGGGCAAGATCGACGGGCTGGACTGCATCTCCTTTGGCCCGAACCTGCTGCATGTCCACACCCCCAATGAGCGCGCCGACATTGCATCAGTGGCCCGTGTGTGGGAATACCTGAAGGCTATTCTGTCTTACAAAGAGTAAAATCTGTACATAAAAAATACGCCGTGCATTGCTGCACGGCGTATTTTTTACGGCATATCAGTCCAAATACTTGATCTTGCCCGGCTCAATGCCCTTGATGCCAAGGCCCGGCTCGTTGGAAACCGTGATCTCCTTTTCGTTGAACACGGCACCGCCGAGGATGGGGTCCTCACTGCACAGCACGGGGCCGTCCAGATCCACGCGGGTGATGATCTGCTTTGCGCAGGCCAGATGCACGGCGGCATTCACGCTGATCTTGGCTTCCAGCATACAGCCGATCATGCACTCCACGCCGTACACCTCGGCAGCGGATGCGATCTTGAGGGCGTTGTACAGGCCGCCGCACTTCATCAGCTTGATGTTCACGAGGTCTGCGGCTCCCATCTGCATGATGGTCAGTGCGTCCTGCGGGGGAGAACACGCTCTCGTCGGCCAGCACCGGCACATAGGAGCGCTCGGTAACATACTTCAGGCCTTCAAAATCGTGGGCCTTGACCGGCTGCTCCACGAATTCGAGATCAAGGCCCTTCTCCTGCATTCCGTTCAGGATGCGCACAGCTTCCTTGGGGTCCAGCCCTGATTTGCATCGATGCGGATGCAGGTCTCCTTGGGCACAGCACCGCGGATGGCGCTCAGGCGTGCAATATCCTTTTCCGGCTCCTTGCCCACCTTGACCTTCAGGCAGTCGTAGCCGCGGTCGATGGCGTTCAGGGCATCGCGCACCATCTCTTCGGGGTCGTTGACGCTGATGGTGATGTCGGTGACGATGGACTTCTTTGCGCCGCCCATCAGCTTGTACACAGGGATTTTGTACAGCTGGCCGTACAGATCCCACAGGGCCATATCCACAGCAGCCTTGGCGCTGGTGTTCTTCTGGATGCAGGCATTCAGTGCGATCATCAGGTCTTCAAAGTCGTCCACATCGCGGCCGATGATGGTCTTTGCGATATGGTCGCGGATGGCACCGATGATGGCACCGGTGGTGTCGCCGGTGATCACACCGGTGGGAGGTGCCTCACCATAACCCACAGCGCCGGTGTCGGTGTGGATCTCTACGATCACATCCTCCACGCTGCTGACCGAGCGCAGGGCCGTCTTAAAAGGCACGCGCAGCGGCACGGAGATCAGACCGAGACGTACTTCCGTGATTTTCATGCAAAAACCTACCCCTTTCGATAAAAAAATATTGCCAGATTATGAAATCTATGGTAGTATTGTATACGAAATTGTCGATATTGTAAAGACAATTGTCCGCAAAAAATTGCACAAAAAGAAAGGGGATTGGGTTCATGATCACAAACGGTTTCACCTACATCGCCGTGCTGGTGTTCATTGCCGCACTGCTGGTGTGGCTGCAACGCTACACGAAGTCGAAATTCTTCGACTATGCACCACCTATCGTTCTGCTGTACCTCATTACCATGATTCTCTGCACGCTGGGTGCATGGGACATGGAGGCCACCAAGCCTGCCTACTCCGTGCTGAAAAACAACCTGCTGTATGCAATGATCTTCCTGATGCTGCTGCGCTGCGACATCCGCAAGATCATCAAGCTGGGTCCCAAGATGCTGGGCGGCTTCTTTGCCGCTTCCGTCTCCATCTCGTTGGCCTTCATTGCCACCTTCGCCATCATGAAGGGGCCCCTTGGCTCCGAAGCATGGAAGGCACTGGGCGCTCTGTGCGGCAGCTGGATGGGCGGCTCCGGCAACATGATCGCCGTGCAGGCTGCGCTGGACATCGGCGAAGCTGACATGGCCTACGCACTGGTGGTGGACTCCATTGACTACTCCATCTGGGTCATGTTCCTGCTGTGGGCCATCAACCTTGCTCCCAAGTTCAACAAGTGGGTCAAGGCCGACACCACCACGCTGGACGAAGTGTCCCGCCGTCTGGAAGAGGACGCAAAGGGCAACGAGGATAAGGCCAGCTTTGTCAACCTGATTTTCCTGCTGGGTCTGGCTCTGGTGATCTCCGCCTTCGGTCAGGATATCGGCGCAGCCCTGAACAGCGCAATGCCCTTCCTAGACAAGGCCACCTGGACCGTCCTGCTCATCACGTTGTCCGGCCTGATCGGCGCTGTCACCCCCGTGGGCCGCATGGCAGGCAGCACCGAGCTGTCCAACCTGCTGCTGTACTCCGTGGTGGCATTGCTTGCCTCCCGCGCAAGCTTCCTGGAGCTGACCGATGCACCCGCATGGATCCTGGCAGGCTTTATGATCCTGGCCATCCACGGCATCATTCTGGTGCTGCTGGCAAAGATCTTCCATCTGGATATGTTCACCTGCGGTGTTGCATCTCTGGCAAACATCGGCGGTTCCGCATCCGCTCCCATTCTGGCTGGTGCCTACAGCGGCGCTCTGGTGCCTGTTGGCGTTCTCATGGCTCTGATGGGCTACGTCATTGGCACGGCAGGCGGCCTGATCACCGCAAATATCATGTCTCTGCTGGCATAACAAATACTGCAAAAAAGGGGCTGTTGCATGTGCAACAGCCCCTTTTCTTATACGATTTTTTGCTTAGCCGCCCAGATATGCGCTGCGCACGCGCTCGTTGGTCAGCAGTTCGGCACCGGTGCCCTCCATGACCACACGGCCCGTCTCAAGGACGTAGGCACGGTCTGCCACGGAAAGAGCCATCTGTGCGTTCTGCTCCACCAGCAGGATGGTCATGCCTTCCTTGTGCACGTTCTGGATGATGTCGAAGATCTCCTGCACCAGCAGCGGCGAAAGGCCCATGGAAGGCTCGTCCAGCATCAGCATGGAAGCGTTGCTCATCAGTGCACGGCCCATAGCCAGCATCTGCTGCTCACCGCCGGACATGGTACCGGCCAGCTGCTTGCGGCGCTCCTTCAGGCGGGGGAACAGCTCAAACACCTTTTCCTTGTTGGGTGCAATGGTGGAAGCAGGCTGGGTGTATGCACCCATGTCCAGATTTTCTTCCACGGTCATGTGCAGGAACACATGGCGGCCTTCCGGCACATGGGCAAGGCCTGCTTCCACGATCTTGTGGGCGCGCATGCCCTTGATGCTGCTGCCCTTGTACAGGATGTCGCCGGTCTTGGGCTTCAGCAGGCCGGAAATGGTCTTCAGGGTGGTGGATTTGCCAGCACCGTTGGCACCGATCAGGGTGACGATCTCGCCCTGATCCACCTCGAAGGAGATGTCCTTGACGGCGTGGATGTTGCCGTAATAGACGTTGATGTTATCAACTTTCAGTAACGTATCAGCCATGGCTTAGCCCTCCTTCTTGCCCAGATAGGCTTCGATGACCTGCGGGTTGTTGCGGATCTCATCCGGCGTGCCCTTGGCGATGATGCGGCCGAAGTTCAGCACGGCAATGCCCTCGCAGATGCCCATGACCAGGCTCATGTCATGCTCGATCAGCAGCACGGCGATGTTGAACTCGTCGCGGATGCGGCGGATGGTCTCGGTCAGCTCTGCAGTCTCGGAGGGATTCATACCGGCAGCAGGCTCGTCCAGCAGCAGCAGCTTCGGGCTGGTGGCCAGTGCACGCATGATCTCCAGACGGCGCTGTGCGCCGTAGGGCAGGCTGCCTGCCTGCACATTGGCGAGGTCTGCCATGTGGAAGATATCCAGCAGCTCCAGAGCACGCTCGGTGCACTTCTTTTCTTCCTTCCAGTAGTTGGGCAGGCGGATCAGGGAGGAGGCCAGATTGTACTTCATGGACTCGTGCAGGCCCACCTTGATGTTATCGATGACGCTCAGTTCCTTGAACAGGCGGATGTTCTGGAAGGTACGGGCCACGCCCATGCGGTTGACCTGATAGGTCTTTTTGCCGGCGGTAGGCATACCATCGATCAGGATGGAGCCGCGGGTGGGCTGGTAGACGTTGGTCAGCAGGTTGAACACGGTGGTCTTACCGGCACCGTTGGGGCCGATCAGACCGGTGATCTCGTTGCGGCCGATCATCAGGTTGAAGCCATCCACGGCGGTCAGACCGCCGAAGTCGATGCCCAGCTCACGCACGTCCAGAATGGGCTTTTTGTCCTTGTCGCGGTCGGTCAAAAAGCCGCCGGAGGGCACACTGTGCAGCTTAGTCTGGTATTCACTCATGGTCCTTGCCCTCCTTTGCTTTCTTCTGGAACAGTTCGCCGTTCATGATCTTTTCCACAATGCGGCTCATGGAGAAGTCGTAGCTGCCAAGCAGGCCGCCCGGACGGAAGATCATCATGAGGACCAGCACCAGCGAGTAGACTACCATGCGGTAGCTGTCAAAGCTGCGGGTCGCCTCGGGCAGGATGGTAAGCACGGTCGCGGACAGGATGGAACCCAGCATGGAGCCCATGCCGCCCAGAACCACCATGACCAGGATTTCGATGGACTTCATGAAGCCGAAGGTGGAGGGGTCCAGAACGCCCAGATAGCAGGCGTACAGGCCGCCGGCCAGACCGGCAAAGGCGGCAGAGAATGCAAAGGCCATGACCTTATAATAAGTAGTCTGGATGCCGCAGCTTTCGGCAGCGATCTCGTTATCGCGGATGGCCAGCACGGCACGGCCGTGGCGGCTCTTCATCATGGCGTGGATGGCAAAGCAGGTAATGACCACGCAGATGAACACATTGGCGAAGTTAGAATACTTGGGGATGTTCTTCAGGCCCTTGGCACCGTAGAACAGCTTGAAGCCCAGCACATCATCGATGTTGTTCAGGGTGATGCGGATGATCTCGCCAAAGCCAGCGTCAGGATGGCCAGATAATCACCGGTCAGGCGCAGAGCAGGAATGCCGATCAGCACGCCGAACAGGCCCGCCACGATGCAGGCCAGCACCAGACCCACGACAAAAGCGACACCGGAGGGCAGATTGCTGTATTTCGTGAACAGGGCGCAGGTGTAAGCACCCACGGCCATGAAACCGGCGTGGCCCAGCGGCAGCTGGCCCAGATAACCGGTGGCAACGTTCAGCGAGACAGCCAGAATGATGTTGATGCCCACGGTGAGAAGCACCTTGTTCTGGTAGGTGGACAGCACGTTCTGGGTGAGGAAGGACAGGCCCACGAACAGCAGAGCCACCAGCACGGCGTTCATCAGGTAGCGCACGGGCATTTTGAGCGTTTTGCGTTTGGTATTCATCTTCATGCCCTCCTTACACCTTTTCCTGAACCTTGCGGCCAAGGAAGCCGGTGGGCTTGACCAGCAGCACGATGATCAGGATCGCAAACGTGACGGCATCCTTCCATGCGGAAAGGCCGATGGCGGAAACAAAGCACTCGCACAGGCCGATGGCGATGCCGCCGATCATGGCACCGGGAATGGAGCCGATGCCGCCCAGAACGGCTGCAACGAAGGCCTTCAGGCCCAGCATGGAGCCCATGGTGGGGGTCGCCTGCGGGTAGCTGCAGCAGTACAGCACCGAGCCGATACCGGCCAGAGCGGAACCCACCGCAAAGGTAAAGGAAATGGTGCTGTTGACGTTAATGCCCATCAGACGGGCAGCGTCCATATCCTCAGACACGGCACGCATGGCCTTGCCGAGCTTGGTCTTCTGCACAAGGAAGGTGAGCGCCAGCATGGACAGCACCGTGACCAGCAGGGTGATGACAGAGGTGAGGCCCAGCGGCACAGAGCCGATGCGGAAGGTCTGGTTGGTGTAGTAGGCCGGAATGACCTTTGCACCGGAACCAAGGATCAGCTCTGCAGTGTACTCCAGGAAGAAGGACACGCCGATTGCCGTGATCAGCAGGGAGATACGGGGTGCGTTGCGCAGCGGGGTGTAGGCGATCTTCTCGATCACAACGCCCAGCAGCGTGCAGGTGATGATGGTGGCGCACACAGCAGTGACCGGGCCAAGGCCCAGCTGATTCATCACGAACCAGGACATGTACGCACCAACCATAATGACATCGCCATGGGCAAAGTTCAGCAGCAGGATGATGCCGTACACCATGCTGTAACCCAGTGCGATCAGTGCATAGATGCTGCCAAGGGACAGGCCGTTGATCAGCTGGCTAAAAAACACTGTCATGGACTGATACTTCCTTTCTTTGCGGCGGAGGACCCGCCTTTTGGGATGCACTTTTTTACCAAAAAAGGCGGAGACAGCCGAGCAAAACCTGTTCCGGCGGTCTCCGCAATGGGTCATTTATTTCTGAGTACTGCCTTCATGCCGCACACCGGTGCGCAGGATCAAAGCAGATCAGAACATTTCCTTCAGAACGGGGGTTGCACCGTCGAAGCACAGGATAGCGGTCTGCTTGACGGGGTTGTGGTGCTCATCGAAGGTGAAGGTGCCGGTGATGCCATCGATGGTGCCGCCTGCGATAGCATCGATGACGGCCTGCTTATAGTCGTCATCACCAGCGGTCAGGCCGGCATCCTCAGCAGCCTGAATGCCGTAAACAACGGTCATGGCAGCATCGTAGCCCAGAGGAGCGAAGCCGTTGGGGTACTCCTCGCCGTACTCAGCCTTGTATGCGTTCTCAAAGTCGGGGGTTGGAGCCCTTTGCGTAGTTTGCGCAGAAGTAGGCATCCTTCAGCTGGTCGGCAGTTGCGTAGCCTTCCAGACCATCCCAGCCGTCGCCGCCCAGGAAGGGAACTGCCAGACCGATGCTCTCAGCCTGAGCCAGGATCTGACCGACTTCCTGATAGTAGTTGGGGCAGAACACCACTTCGGGAGCCTTGCCCAGAATGGTGGTCAGCTGGGTCTTGTAGTCCACATCGCCCTCAGAGTAGGTCTCCTGATCGACGATGGTGCCGCCCAGGCTCTCGAACTCGTTGACGAAGTTCTCTGCCAGACCCTCGTTGTAGTCAGCGCCCTTCTGGAAGATGACGGCTGCCTTGGTGTAGCCCAACCGCTGGTAAGCGTAGTCAGCCATCTTGATGCCCTGGAACGGGTCGGTGAAGGTTGCGCGGAACACATTCTCGTTCACGGTGTCGGTCTCGGCATCGTAGGTGACAGCCTCAGCGGTAGCGGAAGCGGTGACCATGGGCATGTTGTAGTCTGCGCTCTCGGCAGCAACTGCCAGAGTCGGGGTGGTGGTAACATCGCCCACCAGTGCGGTGATGCCCTGATCGCACATCTTGGTGAAGCAGGTAACAGCCTGAGTTGCATCGCCCTGCTCATCCATGGCGATGATCTCCAGCTGCTTGCCGTTGATGCCGCCCTTTTCGTTGACCTGCTTCAGGTACAGGGTAGCGCCGTTGACAACGGCCTGACCGTAAACGGAAACATCACCGGTCAGAGGTCCAAGAACGCCCACCTTGATGGTGTCGCCGGAAGCAGCAGCATCAGCACCGGTGGAAGCTGCAGTGCTGCTGGAAGAACCGCCGCAGGCGGTCAGAACGCCGGCTGCAGCAACAACGCCTGCAGCGGCCAGAAAATTACGACGAGAAATCATCTTTTTCATAGTGAATATCCTCCTTGGGAGCATTCGTGCTTCAGTATAAAAACGGAAGCAAGGCCCTCTTTCCCTCAAAGCGACCTTGCTTCGTTATCAATATTATAGACCTGTGAGCCAAAATCCGCAATTCACAAACCGTCCATACTTTCAGGGGCATTTTGTGGACTTTGTCGCCAAAAATAGCCAAAAGCAATGGGTCTGTTTTGTGCACTATTTCAATTGCTTCATTTTGTTTGTATGTCAGGTGAACACAATTCACAAGTTGCAAAAGGGTTACAGGGTCTCCATTTCGGCATCTGCGGCGAACTCGGCCTCTGCACGTGCCTCGGCAGCTTTGCCCTCTGCTTCCGCTTCGGCCGGAGACTCTGCAAGGACCTTGCGGATGGCGGTGAAGTAGAACACCAGCGACAGGCCGGTGCCGATGCACCAGCCCACGGGCCATGCCATCCAGATGCCCGTGCTGCCCAGAGCAGTGCTGCTCAGTACAATGGCGATGCCCACGCGCAGGATCAGGTCGGAGAAGGTGGCGATCATAAAGCGCACCATCATGCCGCAGCCGCGCAGGATGCCGTCGGTGACCAGCTTGACCGACACCACGAAGTAGAAGGGAGACAGGATGCGCAAAAACAGCATACCGGTGTCGATGGCCGGGCCCTGCGGGTCATTCATGAACAGCAGCAGCAGGAAGCGGCCGAAGAAGAAGTACAGGAGCACGATGGGCACGCAGATGATCCAAACCAGATTGCGGCCTGCACCAAAGCCCTCGTGCACACGGTCCATCTTGCCGGCACCCATGTTCTGGGAGGTGTAGTTGGAAAATGCCGTTGCCCAGAGTGGTGAAGGAGGTGATGACCATATTGTTCAGCTTGACCGCTGCGGAGTAACCGGCAATGACGCTGGCACCAAAGGTATTGATGACGCTCTGCAGGATGATGTTGCCCACCGAGACGAAGCTCTGCTGCAGGATGCTGGGGATGGCGACCATGGCCACCTTGCCTAGCATGTTCCAGGAGAAGAGCACCACCTTGTGGGTGGACTTGAAGGCACCGATGCGGCGGAACACCACCACCATGGCCAGCACGCAGCTCACGCCCTGGCACAGGAAGGTGGCCCATGCCACACCGGCTACGCCCATCTTGAAACCGGCCACGAACAGGATATCTACGCCAATGTTGGACAGGGACGAGACTGCCAGAAAATAGAAGGGCGTTTTGCTGTCGCCCAGAGCGGAGAAGATGCCGGTGGCGATGTTGTAGAAGAACATGAAGGGCAGGCCCAGCACGTAGATATCCAGATACAGCGAAGAATCCGCAAGGATCTCCTCCGGGGTGTTGATGAGCTCCAGCAGGCTGTGGCAGCCCACAAGGCCGATCAGCATCAGCACGGCGCACAGCACGGCAGAGCCGATCAGGGAAGTGTAGACCGAAGTCTTCATCTCATCGTAGTCCTTTGCGCCAAAGTAGCGGGACACGATGACCGAGCAGCCAATGTTGCAGCCAAAGGCAAATGCAATGAAAATCAGGGTGATCTCGTAGCTGTTGCCCACAGCAGCCAGTGCATTCTCGCCGATGAACTTGCCTGCAACAAGGCTGTCGGCAATGTTGTACAGCTGCTGGAAGATGATGCTGCCGAACATGGGCAGGCAGAACTGCCACAAAACCTGTGACGGCTTGCCGACCGTCAGATCCTTATTCATATAGAAAATCCTCCTCTATCTACCATAAAGAAACATATTAGAACCAAAAACAGTATAGAGTCATCCTGACAAAAAGTAAAGAAAAATTTTAGTATATCTGCCATATGAAATTAATATGATAGGCATGACGCATCCCCGCTGCTGCCAGTGGGCAGACTGTAAAGACCAGCTGTTTCCTGCTTTGCCGGAATGTTCTGCCCCATCAGCTGCCGTTTTTTTGCCCCTTAAAAAGTTTACATCCACAAACATGCGCATCGGCTCTTGCACCGGGCCGGAAAGCGTGGTAGGATACTATTGGTTAGTTAGACATAACTATCATAATTGGCCGTCACCCGTCTGCCCGCCCCGGGCAGCACAGGGAAGGAAATGATATTCAGGAGGTTTTCGAGATGAACGATCTGGAAATTGAATCTGTTGTAGGCCGCGAGATCCTGGACTCCCGCGGCAACCCCACCGTGGAAGCGGAGATCACTCTGGCCGACGGCACTGTGGCACGCGGCTGCGCACCTTCCGGCGCATCCACTGGTGAGTTTGAAGCTCTGGAGCTGCGGGACGGCGACAAGGGCCGCTATCTGGGCAAGGGCGTGACCAAGGCTGTTGAGAACATCAACACCGTCATTGCTGATGCTGTTGTGGGCATGGATGCCTCCGACATCTACGCCATCGACGCTGCCATGATCAAGGCCGACGGCACCAAAGATAAATCCAATCTGGGCGCAAACGCCATTCTGGCCGTGTCCATTGCCGCCTGCCGTGCAGCCGCTGCTTCTCTGGATATGCCGCTGTACCGCTTTCTGGGCGGTGTGAACGGCAACCGCCTGCCCGTGCCCATGATGAACATTCTGAACGGCGGCGCACACGCCACCAACACCGTGGATACGCAGGAGTTCATGATCATGCCGGTCGGCGCACCTTCCTTCAAGGAGGCACTGCGCTGGTGCGCGGAGGTATTCCACGCGCTGGCTTCCATCTTGAAGGCCAAGGGGCTGGCTACCTCCGTGGGCGATGAGGGCGGCTTTGCCCCCAACCTGTCCAGCGACGAGGAGACCATTGAGACCATTCTGGCCGCCATCGAAAAGGCTGGTTACGTGCCCGGCAAGGACTTCATGCTGGCTATGGATGCCGCGTCCTCCGAGTGGAAGAGCCCCAAGGGCAAGGGCTTCTACAAGCTGCCCAAGGCCGGCACCGAGTTCACCTCCAGCGAGCTGATCGCACACTGGAAGAGTCTGGTGGAAAAATACCCCATCATCTCCATCGAGGACGGCCTGGATGAAGAGGACTGGGAAGGCTGGCAGGAGATGACCCGCGAGCTGGGCGGCAAGGTCCAGCTGGTGGGCGACGACCTCTTTGTGACCAACACCGAGCGTCTGGCCAAGGGCATCGGGCTGGGTGCAGGCAACGCGATCCTGATCAAGCTGAACCAGATCGGTTCTGTTTCCGAGACGCTGGAGGCCATCAAGATGGCCCACAAGGCCGGTTACACCGCCATCAGCTCTCACCGCTCCGGCGAGACCGAGGACACCACCATTGCCGATCTGGCCGTGGCGCTGAACACCTGCCAGATCAAGACCGGTGCTCCCAGCCGTACCGAGCGTGTTGCAAAGTACAACCAGCTGCTGCGCATTGAGGAGCAGCTGGGCGGCAGCGCCGTTTACCCCGGCATGGCAGCTTTCAACGTAAAGCGCTGAAGCCGTTGAAAACCAATTGCTCTTCCGGCACCCGTACTGCTTTTGCAGCGGCACGGGTGCCGTTTTGTTTTCTCCCAATTTTTTCCTGCAATCCGCTGCTCTGCCCAGCCGTATTCCATGCATGCCGGGCATTTTGGCCCGAAATTGCAAAAAAAGGAGCAAAACATTCATGTTATCTACTCTGATCTCTCTGTACAAGCTGCTGGGCACCGGCGATTTTGTAAAAGTGCTGCTGATCCTGCTGAAGGGGCTTTTCGGCTGATGCAAAGCCGCCCTTCTCACTGCGGAAACGGGACTGCCTTACCGGCGGTTCTCATTTTTTGCCTTCTCACCTTTACATTTCTTCAAAAAAATATGCCATAATGAAACCAGTAGTTTTTCGGCTTTAAAAGCCGTGCCCTGTACTGGGAAATCAGGGCCAGAATCCAACAGAAGAGGGGATTTTTTGTTATGAGCAAAACCATCATCCCGGCAAACTATACGCCCGCGCTGAACCTGTACGACACGCAGCGCGCCATTGGTACGGTCAAACGTCTGTTTGCCGACACCCTGTGCGCCACACTGAACCTGTACCGCGTGTCTGCTCCGCTGTTTCTGGAAGCATCCACCGGTCTGAACGACGACCTGAACGGTGTCGAGCGCAAGGTCACCTTTGATATCAAGGAAAGCGGCATTGAGGCACAGGTGGTGCAGTCACTGGCAAAGTGGAAGCGCAAGGCCCTGAAGGACTACGATTTCCGTGTGGGCAAGGGCCTGTACTGCGATATGAACGCTATCCGCCGCGACGAAGATCTGGACAACCTGCATTCCATCTATGTGGACCAGTGGGACTGGGAAAAGGTGATCCGTCTGGAAGACCGCAACGAGGCTTACCTCAAGAGCGTGGTGCGCTCCATCGTGTCCGCTGTCTGCGCCACCGAGATGAACCTGCACGCCATGTTCCCCCAGCTGCAGGAGCTGCCGCTGCACAGCCCCAACGTCACCTTCATCACCACGCAGGAGCTGGAGGACCAGTACCCGGACCTGACCCCGAAGGAGCGTGAGAACGCCTTTGTGAAGGAGCACGGCACCACCTTCCTGATGAAGATCGGCGCTCCGCTGAAGAGCGGTAAGCCCCATGACGGCCGTGCCCCCGACTATGACGACTGGGATCTGAACGGCGATCTGCTGTTCTGGAACGACCCGCTGCAGTGCAGCTATGAGCTGAGCAGCATGGGCATCCGCGTCAGCCCTGAAAGCATGGACAAGCAGCTGACCATGGCTGGCTGCGACGACCGCCGCGCCCTGCCCTTCCACAAGGCCGTACTGAACGGTGAGCTGCCTTACTCCATCGGCGGCGGCATCGGCCAGAGCCGCCTGTGCATGCTGCTGCTGGGCAGCGCCCACATTGGCGAAGTGCAGGCCAGCGTCTGGGACGCAGCCACCCGCGAAGCCTGCGCCAAGGCAGGCATCCCGCTGCTGTAAGCAGGTTTTCCACACAAAGATTCAAAAGGCAGGATACCACCCTCATGGTGGTACCCTGCCTTTGTTCGTTTTCTGCCTGTATCCGGGGAGAAATAGTTCGAGTCCTGTACCACCACCAAACAAAAAATCCCCAGACGAATGTCTGAGGATTTTTTGTGGTGGAGAATTAGGAACTCGAACGCCAGCCCCCCTGCGTGGGCAGCAGTGTGCCGCTTGCGCCGGTGACGACAGCCACCTTGCCGGTGAGATCAGTATTCAGTTCCATACAGCGTTTCAGCTCCGGTATTCCGCCGGCAGCTGATCCATGGTCTGCCACTTGTCCATGGCTTCTTCCAGCTTCATGCCCTTGGCCACTGCATCGCGGCGGCAGGCGTTGACAGCCTGGATCTCCTTCATCTTGGCACCGGTCAGGGTGTAGCCCTTCATGGCGATGAGGGTAGCCGCCCATGCCACCATGGGGATGATGCAGAACAGCACGATGACCACCCAGTTCATGCCCGGGGTGTAGGGGTCATACTGGGTGGGCAGGCTCTGCAGGCCCACAAAGCTGACCGCGATGCCCACAACGGTAGCGGACAGGCTGGACACCAGCTTGTCCACCAGACTGAACAGGGTGCCCATGATGCCGGGGATATACTTGCCGCTGCGGTAGGTCTCGTAGTCGGAGCAGTCGGCCACCATGGGGATGGGCATATCGGCGGTGGCGTAGTAAGCACCGTAGCCGATGCCGAAGAAAGCGATGAACAGGATGGTGTACAGGTTGATGGAAAGGCCGTTCTCGCCCAGAATGGACAGGGTAAAGGCATCGCCGCGGCCCCAGAGCAGCAGCAGCACCAGCACGCCCACATAGCACACCAGCGCCACGCTGACGTACTTCATCAGGCTGGCCTTCTGGCCCTCCTTCTGGCTGGTGCGGACGGTGAGCAGGAAGAAGGGCACGCTGAACACATAGCCCAGCACCATCATGGGCAGGTACAGGCCGTCGTAGTTGCCCATCATGCAGCCGTACAGCATGCACAGCACGGTGGTGTTGGTGGCGATGGAAAGTGCCAGCTTGCAGCCCGCACCGGCCACCATCAGCCGCTGCATGGGATCGTTGTTCTTGATGATCTGGATGTACTCGCTCACTTTGATCTTCTCGGTCTTTTCGCCGCCGATGCCAAAGTACTTGGGCTGATCCTTCTCCCAGATGCCGATGACAGCCAGCAGGGTGAGCAGGATGGAGATGACGATGCCCACCGGAGCCAGCGTGCGGAAGAACCCGGCGGAAGCGTAGCCGCCCTCATAGTTCTTGGCAAGGATGGGGGCAAAGAACTGCATGGCACCCATGCCCAGCAGACTGCCCACCGTGTTGAAGATGGTGAACAGGGGGCGCTGCTTGGGGTCATTGGTCAGCACGGTCTGGCCGGAGCGGGTGCAGCTGGTCTGGAAGGTGTAGCCGATGACCCACACGGCATACAGGGCAACGAACGCAGCGTAGCGCAGCCCCATGGCACTGGCGGGGATGAGCGGGGTGAGGCAGTACAGCACCAGAATGCTTGCTGCCATGATGAGGTTGCCGATGACCATGAAGGGCCGGAACTTGCCGAACCTGCCGTTGGTGCGGTCCATGAGGGCACCAATGATGGGGTCGGTGACGGCATCGAACAGGCGCATGCCGGTGACCATCACCGAAGCAAACAGCATGCTCAGGGCCAGCACTTTGCTGCCGAAGGTCGCGATGTAGGAAAGCACCAGCACATAGTACACGTTGGTCGCGCCGTTGTTCAGCGGAAACAGCACCAGCTGGTAGGTTTTGGCGCGGTTCACACTCGACGCCGTTGTTTTTTGTTCGCCCATTGCGGTCTCTCCTTTTGTCTTTGATAAAAAGCGGCAGCCCGCCCCGCCTTCGGGGCAGGCTGCCGTAACATGGGGTCAGGGATCGTGCAGACCGGAATTACTTCTGGTCAACAGCAGGAGCGGTGTCTGCCAGCTCCTTCTTGCGCTTGAGGGCCTTGCTCAGCTGCCATGCGCACAGCACGGTCAGCACAGCCAGCACGGCGATCAGTGCATAGATCGCAGTCTGCCACCAGGGCAGCACGGTCTTCAGGGTATCGCTTGCAGACCAGCCGTTCATGGCGTTGGAGTTGACCACGGTGTACAGGATGTGATGCATTGCATTGCGCATCTGGGTCACGATGTAGGCATCGTTCTCGTAGTTGGCAGCCTTGGTGGTGTGGATCTTGGGCATCGGGCTGTCCCAGATGTCGGAACCGGCGATCAGGCCGTCCACCAGATCCATGTACTGGCTGGAGCCGGAGAAGTCGGTGATGCACATGCCGCGCATGCCCAGCTCCTCGCGTAGGAAGCCGTTCAGCAGGTTGGAGTTGGCACCGCACCAGGTTGCGCCCCAGCGGTTGAAGCCGGTCATCACGCACCATGCGCCGCCATCCGTGATGGCCTTATCGGCCACTTCCAGATAGATCTCGCGGGCGGTCTGCTCGTTCAGCCAGGTGTTGACACCACGGCGGCTGGTCTCGGAGTCGTTCAGGGCAACGTGCTTCAGATAGACATACACGCCCTTGGACTGGATGCCCTGCACCTCGGCAGCGCAGATGGTGCCGGCCACAAAGGGATCCTCGGCGTAGTACTCGAAGTTACGGCCGGAGTAGGCGGTGCGGTGCATGTTGATGCCGGGGCCGTACAGGCCGGAGTAACCCATGGCAAGGCAGTCCTCACCGATGCACTTGCCCACTTCGTTGATCAGGTCCACATTGAAGGTGGCAGCCATGACATCCTCGGAGGTGTAGCACATGGCGGATGCACCGCCGGTCAGGGCAGCGGTCAGGCCCTGCGGGCCGTTCTCGTCCTTGGTAGCGGTCTTGCCGATGGAGGCAGCCGCTGAGTGTTGTGGAAGCCCAGAGTGATGGTGTTGACCATCTCATCGAAGGTCAGCTGATCCAGCAGGGTCTCCCACTGGGGATCGTCGAAGTCCTTGCCGATCATGGAAGCGAGGGTCAGGCCGTTCTTGGCACCCAGAGTGGGCATCTCGACGCTGTCGGCCTCGGTGCCGTCGTACTGGGTAAAGGCCAGATCTGCAGCCAGCGTTTCGTTGGCGGTCAGAGCTGCAGGCTGGGTGGGAACCGTGCCGGTCCAGTCGGAGCGGCTCATCCAGGTCACGCTGCCGGGAGCATCGCTGCTCTTGTTGGGGTCGGACTCATCGAACAGGTTGGTGATGGCAGTGCCGTTGGCGCTGGCTGCATAGGTGGTGGCATCCAGTGCCTCGTTGGTCCACTTCCAGACCAGAGAAGCATTGCCGTCCTCGGTCATGCGGCCATTGGTGCCGGCCACGGTGTAGCCCTTGGCAGCAAGGATGTTGTTGACAGCGTTGTGAGAATCGGTAGCAGCGGTGAAGTAGTAGTCACCGGCATCCAGAATGTAGGTCTTGGCGTTGTTTGCGTCGTAGGTGCGCAGCTCGCTCTTCTTCACGGTGATGGTCACATCCTCGGAAGCGCCGGGAGCCAGCACATCGGTCTTGGCAAAGCCGCACAGCTCTGCAGCGGCCTTCTCGATGCCGTTTGCCTTGTCGTAGTCGGTGTAGGGAGACTGGAAGTAGACCTGCACGGTCTCCTTGCCGGAATAGGTCTTGCCGGTGTTGGTGACCTTCAGGGTGACGGTGAAGGCGTCGTCAGACTCGGTCACATTGAAGTTGCTGTAAGCGAAGGTGGTGTAGCTGTCGCCGTAGCCGAAGGGATAGGCAACGGTGGTGGCCCAGTCATAGTCGCCTGCCTTGGCAGTGCCCATGACCACATCCTCGTAACGGGTCTCGAAGTAGCGGTAGCCCAGATAGATGCCTTCCTGATAGACGCTGTACATGCCCTGCACGTCTGCACCCTCGGTCAGCAGGTTGTACTCTGCTGCGTTGGGGTAGGCCTGGGTGTAGAAGTTGTACATGGCGGGGTTTGCCAGATTGTCGTACAGGTAGGTGTCCACCAGAGAGCCGGAGGGGGTCACAGTGCCGGCGAGCAGCTGGCCCACACCGTTGATGCCGGTCTGGCCCACATCGCCGATCCACATGGCGGCATCAATGCCGTAGTCCTCGCCGCAGATGGCAGGGTTGAGGAAGTCCATTTCCAGTGCGTTGGAGCTGTTGATCAGGACGACGATGGACTTGAAGGTGCCGTTGTCCTTCAGTGCCTTCAGGTTCTTCAGCAGCTCGATCTCTTCTGCGGACAGCTCCAGATAGTTGCCGCTGCCCTCGGAACCGGAGATCCAGCTGTCGTTGGTGCCGTTGGCACCGCTGGGCAGGTCTGCGCCCTCGCCGCCGGAGCGGGAGAACACCACGATGGCAGCATCGCCATACTCGGCAAAGCTGCTCTCGGCGCTGGACAGTGCGCTCCACGGAGCTTCATTGACAGCGTACTGGGTGTTTGCTTCCAGCGTATCCGAGATGGAGGCCGGGGTAATGCGGCTGTAGTTCTTCATCATGCTGTCGGACTTGTACAGATCCCACAGCGTCTGGTTGACCTGAATGCCCTGAGCTTCCAGTGCTTCCTTCAGGTTGGGGGCCTTGCTGGTATCCACGGAACCGGAGCCGGTGCCGCCGTACATCAGGTCCACAGAGCCATGGCCGAACAGGCTGACTTTGGCGCTGTCTGCCAGCGGCAGGGCAGCGTTGTCGTTCTTCAGCAGGGCAGCGCCCTCGGCCTCAACGGTGGCGCACAGCTCTGCTTCGTAAGCCTCGCGCTCTTCGTCGGAAGCAAAGCCCGCTTTGAAGTATTCGGTATCTTCCGTAGTGTTGCCCTTGATGATCTTATAGGTCGATGCATTCAGAGCAACGTTCAGGGTGGTGGCGTACTGATTTGCGATCATGTTGCCCACGATGGCGGCGATGGTCAAAATCGCCGTCAGCGCAGTGAGCACCGACCACAAACGTACTTTGGGTTTCTTGGTATTCATTGGTTCTCCTCCTTTTCATTTATAACAACCGCCAGACAGCGGAATGTCCTTGTTTATACCCAGTTTGCACTCTTCGACTTGGTCTTTACCAGCTTGTAGCTGGGGTTCGGCTCTGCCACATTGCAGAAGGATGCGGTGTCGATGCAGTCGCCTGCAACGGCCTTCAGCTCCACCTTGCCATGCAGCGGCACGCGGAACCTGAAGATGTGCTCGCCGGTCTGCTCTGCCAGTTTTTTGCCGTCCGCATACAGGGCGACGGTGTTCTGGTTGGAGTAGACCTTGACCTCGATCTCCTTCTCGGTGCGGTCGGTGAACCGCTTGGAGCAGATGTGGACGAAGTTTTCCTCGCTCCACCATGCTTTATAAAGGTAGAAACTGTCCTTTTTGGTCTTTCGGTCAAAGGTGACAAGACCCTTGTGGTTCATACCCGGCTCGCCGCCCTGATCCCGGGCATCGGCTGCAAAATCGAACATGTTCCACACATGGGTCGCCCACAGCCACGGGTGGCGGTCAAAGCACTTCAGCATATACTCGTGGTACTTGGCCTGATATTCCTCGGTGTGGTCGCCCCGGCGGGGGTGGGCACTGTGGAGGTTGGGCATGCCCTCGGCACCGTACTCGGAAAAGCCCAGCGGACGGTTGGGGTACACCAGATGGAAAAAGTCCATCCACAGGTCATTCAGGAACAGGCCCGGCACATACCAGCCCAGATACAGGTTCCAGCTCACCAGATCGGTGATGTGTGCCACCGGGTTGAAGGGGCCGCACATGGCGTAGCAGGCCAGCGTGGTCAGGCGAGTGGGGTCCATCTTGTGGCACAGCTCGTTGAGCACCCGGTGGTTGTCCAGCATATCCGCCTTGTCCTTGGTGGAAATGGTGATCTCGTTGGACACGCCCCAGCAGACGATGGAGGGGTGGTTGTAGTTCTGGTGGATGAGCTCCTTCATCTGGCTGATGGTATTTTCCCGGCCATTGGGCAGATGCTCGGAGATGTAGGGAATCTCTGCCCAGACCACCATGCCGTACTGGTCGCACAGGTCGTAGAAATACTGGTCGTGCTGGTAGTGCGCCAGCCGGACGGTGTTTGCACCCAGCTCCCGGATCAGCGCCATGTCCTCATCGTGCATCTCTCGGGTGATGGCGTTGCCCAGACCCTTGCGGTCCTGATGGCGGGACACACCGTGGAGAGGGTAGGGCTTACCGTTGAGGAAAAAGCCCTTCTTTGCATCCACAGAGAAGCTGCGCAGGCCCACCTTGGTGGTCACTTCATCCACCGGCTTGCCGTCCTGCAGCAAGCGGACGACACAGGTGTACAGGTATGGGTCCTTCACGCCGTTCCACAGGTGGGGAGCATCCAGATGGAGGAAAGTATTTTCGCCCTCGCCCTTTGCAACGGTGCGGCCCTCGGCATCCAGCAGCTCCACCGTCACGGTGCCGCTGCCTTCCACCAGCGTTTCTACCCGGATGTCGGCGCTGCCCTCTTTCAGGGTGGGGGTGATCTTCACGCCGGTATCGCCAAAGTGTCCCAGTGCGATGTGGTTTTTGTTCACCACCAGCAGGCTCACATCCCGGTAGATGCCGCCGTAGAAGGTGAAGTCCGCTTTCTGGGGGTAAACGCGGTCGTTGACGCTGTTGTCCACCCGCACCGTGAGCTGGTTCTCTGCCTGCAGCAGCTCCGTGACCTCTGCCCGGAAGGTGGAGTAGCCGCCGTCATGGGTGCAGAGCTGCTGACCGTTCAGCAGCACGGCGGCGCTGGCGTTGACACCCTCGAACTGCAGCCACACCTGCTGCTGTGCCGGGTCGTACACCGGTGCTGCAAAGCGGGTGCAGTAGGTGCAGCAGCCCCGCCAGTAATCGTTGCCGCCGTCCTGACCGTCCCTGGCGTTCCATGTATGGGGCAGCTCTACGGCGGTGGTAACGCCGTTCGGGCCGGTGAACTGCCAGTCCTTCATGAGCTTTGCAATACTACGCATCCGATTCCTCCTGTTTTTGCTGTGGTACAGTGACTTTTTTCGTTTTTTGCTCTTTGTCATTATTTTATCAGAGTGGCCGTATTTCGCAAGATGCGTGCGAAAATCGGTCGTTTTGCGTGCGCATTCGGTTTTGGACTGCCAAATGTGAACTGATATATTTGTAAGTTTTCCACAAGCAGATGTATCCAACAAGTCGCAAAAAGAAAACCGCCGCAGTCCTTCCGTTTCCGGAACTTCTGCGGCGGCTGCCGTTTTCTTAACTTATTTTTGCAGCGGAAAGATGATCTTTTCCGCAAAAAACTCGCCCTGCTCTTCCAAGGTCAAAGTGCCTTTGTACTTCTGCACGATGCGCCGGATCACCTTCAGCTCGTATTGTGCAGAGCGGCTTGCCTGCTGTTCCGGCGGACGCAGCGGGCTGATGATGTTCACCACCACAAAACCCTGCCGCACACAGACCAGCAGATCGATGACCCTGCACTCCGGCCGGGAGACCTGCACGGCGCTTTCCACGGCATGATCCAGCGCATTGGCAAACAATGCGTACAGATCCCCCGCTTCAAAAAAAGCCCAGACAGCTGCCGTTTGCCACGGCATTCAGCTGGATGCCCCGGGACTCGCACAGCAGACTCTTCTCGGTCAGCACCACATCCAGCACCTCGTTGCCGGTGTTGCGGTTCGCGTCATACAGGCGGGCCGCGCGCTCGGCCTCATCAATGCGCTCCTGTGGTACCGCTTCGGGCGACAGTTTGCGGAGATTGGCGATCTGCACCTTCAGCTCATGGCAGCGCTTGTTGATGATCTGCACGTTCTGCCGGGCCACCTGATACTGCTGGCGCTGACGCTCGTACAGCAGATTCAGTTCACTCATCTCTTTTTCCAGGGCAGACTTCTTGAACAGCTCGCTCTGGAAATACAGCAGGGTGATAAAATAGAACTGCCCGATCAGAATGGTAACGGTAAGACTCAGCGGAGTATGTTCGGCGCGGGCATTGTCCAGCACGGCGGCCTGCACCATGAACAGGATGCCAATGAAGAACGCGCTGAACAGCTGCCGAGGCCCGATGTTGTATTCTCCTTTATAAGGAAGCTGCCGTGCCAGCAGGATGTACACCGCCGCAAAGAATACCGCCCCGGACAGCAGCTGTACCAGAACCGCCCAAGGGGAAGCCATGTTCAGCGGGTGTCCATACCGGGTAAACTGCAGCTCCAGAAAGCACCAGCTCTCGTAGGCGCACTGCGCGATGAGCAGGCTCCATACTGCGCAGTACAGGGCACCTTTTTTATTGATATCCGTACACAGATAGATCATCCCGCCCAGCAGCGCAAAAAAGGAGATGTAAAGCACCAGCAGCAGGAGCTGCTGCTGCCACAGTGTTGTGGACTGTGCCAGAGGGTCCAGCAGCTGCGCCAGCAAAAGCAGCGGGAACAGCATCCCGCAGGCGCGCGCCCAGAAATGGGAGCGATGCCGCAAAGGCAGACAAAAAACCAGCGCCGCGCCCCAGCGCAGCAGCGCCCGGAGCAGGCTGTTCAGCAGCGATGAGGTCACAGCACACCTCCCATGTAGGACGCTACTGCGGTAAGAAAGGCCGTACGCTGCCTTCGGCTGATCTCCAGCCGGTCGTTTTTCACAAGGGCAAAGTCGTTTTCAATGCCCTTGACGTAGGCCAGATTGACCAGATAGCATTGGTTGCAGCGGACAAAATGATACTCGGCAAGCTGCTTTTCGGCACTTTGCAGGCTGGCGCGTGCCGCGAACTCGCCTTTGGAGGTGTGGTAGTACAGCATCCGGCTGTGGGTCTCCAGATAATAGATATCAGCGGTGTCCAGCAGCTGGATGCCGCCGCCCGCCAGCTGCAGCACCACCTGCCCGCCTCTGCGCCGCTGCACCCGCTGGATGGCGCGGGAAAGCTTGGTGCAGAACTGATAATAGTTCACCGGCTTCAGCACATAATCCAGTGCATCCACCTCGTAGCCCCGGATGGCATACTGTGCCATGTTGGTCACAAAGACCAGTACCACATCCGCATCCACGGCCCGGATGGCTTCGGCCGCTCCAAAACCGTCCAGCCGTGGCATCTCCACGTCCATAAAAATAATGTCGAATCCCGGCGTATAGTGCTCTGCGATCTCGGCACCGTCTGTGATGAGACTGATCTCCACCTGCAGGCCTTGCTCCTGCGCATATTGCCGGACGAACCGGTTCAGGCTTTCCCGTGTTTCTCCTGATCCTCTACGATCGCAATTTTGAACATCCTGCACCCACCTTCTCACTGCGTCTGATCGCCGTATGGCTCCTTTTATTGAAACACACTTTTCTATGAAATGCAATGGAAAACCTTGAGGGGAAAACAGATGCGGTTCTCGTCCTGCTCTGACGTGGGTTAGTGGATGGCGCAACAAAAAAGCCCCAGACAACCGTCTGAGGACTTTTGCGGCAGAGCACTGCCAAGGGCAGGCGAACCTGGATTTATTCCAGATACTGCGGCAGATTCCACGCACCTCGCAGCACACGGTGGACCTCCACAGTCTTTATTTCATCGTTGACGCGGTAAAATACAAGATACTGGTCAACGACCATCCTACGGTAAGCAGGGTCGAGGCGGTAGATCTCGCACATTTTCGGGGTATCGCCCAATTTTGTGATCTTCTCCCGCAGCTCTTTCAGTACGCGGCTAGCTGTTTTAGGGTAAAAGCCAGACAGATATCGGGCGATATCGTTCAGGTCCTGTACAGCAAGGGGCAGATATTTGATTTTATACGTCATACTGCTTGCCCAGCGTCTCCCATACGATTTCGTGGTCCGCCCATTGCGTGTCGGGGTCAGCCGCCTGCTGTTTTGCCTTGGCAAGTGCCTCGGCAACATATCGCTGGTGCCAAAAAACTCCTCGTACTTGGCGTAGTCCTCAATGTTGATGAGGACGGATCTCCACGGCCATGATTCGTGATGATCACATGGGTCGTGGTCTTTGAGCATCTCCGAAATCTCAGCGTAATGGTTGCTGACATTGATCACGTTATCTGTAGTGTACTTACTCCGGAACAGATCAAGATTGCGGATGCGATGCAGCAGTTTATGGCAAATAATTGTGCTGATTGGGGAAATAAGACAACCATGATGATGAATGGATATAAGAGGTTTGGCGTAAAAAGTTATTTCCCGATAAAGGTAGATGGAAACTCTGTAGATACAAAGGATCAGACTGCATACTGGGCGACACAGAATAACAGCTTCACAAAGCAGACGAGAGAACGTGCGGCGAATGCGTTGATCGTGGATGATATCTTTGACGTATTTACGAAGCATGTTACGGATATGGCTACATACAGTACGTTTACAGCACCTTTGTCAGATGCTATGAAATGGTTTAACCACAGAAATGTAGAATTTGATGGAGATATTGCAGCAGATACAGATTCTGTACAGAGACAGATAGAACTTACTTACGGAAAAGAATATCTGGAATATTTTAAGAAACTTATCAAAGATATCAATGCAGAATCTGTAAATGGAATAGAATCACAGATTGCAAGCACGCTTGTAAGCAAGATGAAAGCGGCATCTGTAGGTGGAAACCTGCGAGTGGCAATCCAACAGCCAACGGCATATATAAGAGCAGCGGCAGTCATGAATCCTAAGTATATGGCACAGGCAGTATTCAAAAAATCTGCAATGAAAAAGCAAAAGAAAATTCCGCGATTACACAGTGGAAATCTTGGGGATATTTTGAAACATCTATAGGGCAGTCCATGAAATCTGTCATAACCGGACAGCAGAGCTTGAAAGAAAATATTGTAGAAAAATCAATGATTCTTGCACAGCTGGGGGATGATGTCACATGGGGATATTTATGGAATGCCTGTGAAGCAGAGATAAAAGATAAACATCCGGATGTAAAATATGATTCCAAGGAATTTATTAAAATGGTTGCGAACCGCTTTGATGAAATTGTGGATCAGACACAGGTTGTGGACAGTGTACTTCATCGATCGCAGATTATGCGTAGTCAGGATAAATTAGTACAGATGGCAACGGCATTTATGGCAGAACCAACAAAGTCATACAATTTACTTATAAATGCGGTGCGTGATGCTTCTGTAAAAAAAGAGTAAATCATCAATCAAAACGTCTTGGCAGAGTGGTAACGGCATACACAGCCACACAGGTAATGAATGCGGCAATCGTTGCAGTGATAGATGCTGCCAGAGATTTAGAAGATGATGATAAAACATTCTGGGACAAGTATATTGAAAATCTCAAAGGAAATATCGTGGATAATATGAATCCTATTTCGATGATCCCATTTGCAAAGGATATTGTATCTATTTTCCAAGGATATGATATTAGCAGATTGGATATGCAGGGAATCTCGAAAATTATATGCCGGAGCTAATAATATGCGGAAGTATATTACAGATCCGGATTACAGAGAGAAACATACATTCTATGATGTTGCAAAAGAAACTGCACGAGGAGTGTCATTAGTCACAGGTATTCCGGGATTCAATGTTTTACGTGATATCGAATCTCTATATCATGCGGTAACTGGAAAATGGCTGGGAGGAATTATCCGGTCTAACACAAGGCAGTATCAGAGAAGTGTGATGCATTGTTAGATGGAAACACAGAAGAATATAATTCGATTATGCAGGAACTTTCTGACAAAAATGTGGAGGAAGATAAGATTGATTCTGGAATCATGAGCGAATTAAAAAAGAGATATGCAGCCGGAGAGATGGAAAAGAGCACAGTTGAAAATATCCTTAAAGATCAGTTCGAAATGGATGATAACGACATTTATTACAAACTGAAAAAAATGGGAGAATGGAAGTGACTGGACAAAGTACAGCGATTTTATTCGGCGATGGACAATGCTTATGAAACTGGAAAAATTAACGACCGGGATAAGATCAAAGCCGAAATTGATGATCTGAAAAAGCATGGTGTAAAGGAAGAAAACATTAAGAGCCAGATTACAGAGAAGTATAAGCCAATTTATCTGGAAGCAAAGAAAAATGGAAATTATGCTGACTTGAAAAACTTATTAATATCTGCATATATGATGTGCGGAGATTCGCACTCAGAGGCAATGAAAAAAATTGATAACTGGTCAAAACAGAAGAAAAGCTGACAAACAGGGGGGCATTATGCTCCCTTGTTTTCTTATAATGGGCGAAAAGGAGGCAGATATGAAAAACGATATTATTCAAAATATCCGATTGGATATGAATGCTCCAAAAATCAAATCCAGTTTATCAGTCCGGTTAGGGATACGTGCACAAGATCAATACATGTGACCATGTCCAATGGTGGAAGTGTCGTTTCCATGGAAAATGCACTTGTAGCTTTGATCGAGATTGAAAAACCGGATGGAAATCACTGCTATAACGATTGTGTGATATCAGGCAATGAAATCCAGTATACAATTACAACTCAGACAGTGAACGTGGAAGGAACATGTAAATGTCAGATCAGTGTTACCTTTGAGGATGGTGCAGTGATAACATCACCAATATTTGATCTGGTGGTATATTCCCAGCTTGTGGATCAGAATAAGGTGAAGTCCCAGAATGAGTACACATCTCTCACGGAACAGGTTGTAATGGCAAAATGCGTATGCAAATAATGCAAAAGCATCTGAAACAGCAGCAGGTGTATCAGAGACAAATGCAAAAAGCATCAGAGGATGCAGCAAAAGAATCAGAAACCAATGCCTTGTCTCTGCGAAATGATGCGTCACAATCAGCGAAGG
>ENA-OQEL01000144-OQEL01000144.1-human-gut-metagenome-genome-assembly--contig:-NODE-144-length-28110-cov-3.697959_pt1 | contig 28110 bp, 28 predicted proteins | sample MGYA00242796_ERZ504637 | MGnify/ENA primary metagenome ERZ504637 (study PRJEB26092, sample SAMD00036306) | human gut metagenome | host: Homo sapiens | study: EMG produced TPA metagenomics assembly of... | reverse complement strand
TGATAAACACCATAGAACCAAGAGGGGAAAAATCGAGATGAGCCAATACAACATATTAGTCGTAGACGACGACCGGGAAATCGTAAGATCTCTCGGCAAACTATTAGAACTGGAAGGCTACAGGGTAAAAAAATGCCTACAACGGCATGGAGGCACTCGACATCCTCATGACCGAACAGATCCATCTGATCCTGCTCGATGTCATGATGCCCAAAATGAACGGTCTTTCCGCCCTGATGAAAATAAGAGTAAAAAAACAACATCCCGATTATCATGCTTTCCGCGAAAACCGAAGAGAGCGATAAAGTCATCGGACTTTCGATGGGCGCCGATGATTACGTGACAAAGCCGTATAATACCGCCGAACTCATGGCCCGTGTCAAATCCCAGCTCCGCCGTTACTTCTCCTTAGGCGCCGCAAACGGAACCACACAAAGCCAGGATATCCTGAAAAACGGCGGTCTGCTGCTGAACCGAAACACCAAAGAACTCCTGGTGGACGGTGAACCCGTCCGCCTGACTGCAACCGAGTACAAAATTATGGAGCTTTTGATGGAGCATCCCGGCTACGTATTCTCGGCCGAAGAAATCTACAGCCAGGTCTGGCAGGAGGATGCTTACAGCGTAGAAAATACCGTCATGGTTCATATCCGGCGCATTCGTGAGAAATCGAAATTACGCCGAAAATCCAAATATTTAAGGTGGTGTGGGGAATTGGATACAAAATTGAAAAAACTTGACGGAAACTGAAAAACGCATCCTGCTGTGGATGCTTCTCGATCTTTCTATGGTACTGATTTTGTGCGGAAAGCTTCTGCGGAAATGGGCCAGTGAATTCGAATGGGGAATGTGGCGCAATATCGAATGGGGTATCGGCATTGGAGTGACGGTAGTCGGCGTTTTGGGCATAGCCGCAGCCTTGTATCTGGTATGGAAATTCCGGAAAAAAATACCGGGAACTCGAAAATGACTGCTTTTGCCGGCAGTGAACCGGAAAAAGCGGGAAAAACAGCAAAAAGCAGCGAAGGGGCAGCCGCAGATAAGTCCGAGACAGATGAAATAGAAAAATCCCGGCAGATGCAGTTTGAGGCAAGAGCCGCTGCGGAAGCAGAGAAAGAGCAGCTGTTTCTGAAAAAATCCGAAAAGGTGCCGAATGAGCTTCTGGTTCTTGTCGGAGGATTTGCTTTTTTCGGATGGCTTCAGCCGCTCCGGCACAGCTATGCCAGATACCGCATTGTTGCCGAATGGGGTACTGTAATAGAGTGTGTGCAGACAGGTCTTCTGTTTTTTGGAATCTGTGGCGTTTTCCTTCTCAGTGCCGGCATTCTTGTCTGTCGCTATGAAAAGAAACAACTGAGAGAAATGTCCTTTTTTTGCAGAGAAAGGAAGCGTTACAGAGATCGGACCAGCCTGGAACGGCAGCTTGCCGGTCAGAGTAAATGGCCGTTCCGTGTGGCACTGATTGCGGAACTTCTAATCGTGATTACGATCACCGGACTGATAAACGGAATGGATGGCGAGGTACTGTCTGTCATTCTTCTTGGGCTGACCACGCTGATTTTAATTCTGTTTGCCTGGAAAACATACCGCAGTCGCCTGAACCGGGAGATGGGCCTTTTGATGGAACAGATCCATACGATGGCAGAAGGCAGCATGGAAAGCCGGATCCATGAAATATCCGAAAAATCCCTGCTGTATCCGGCGTTTGCAGAGCTGGAAAATATTGAGAGCGCTATGCAGAAGAGCGTAGAAAAACAGATGCAGGCGGAGCGTCTCAAAATTGACCTGATTACCAATGTATCGCACGATCTGAAAACCCCGCTCACCTCGATGGTCGGCTATACGGATCTTCTGAAAAAGAGGATCTGACACCGGCGGCACAGGATTACGTCGAGGTGATTTCTGTGAAACAGGAACAGCTAAAGGAGATGATCCAAAGCCTCTTCGAGCTCTCCAAATCGACAGCGGAACCGAAAAATTCCAGATGGAAAAAATGGATATGAAACGGTTGATCGAGCAGACCCTCGCCGATATGGACGATGCGATTGCGCAGAGCAGTCTGTCGTTCCGCACGGCACTCGGAGAAGAGCCACTGCCGTTCCTTGGGGATAATGGGAAAATGTACCGCGTGATACAGAATCTCGTGGAAAATATCCTGAAATACAGCCTGGGCGGAACGAGAGTTTACATTGACGCAGGGAAGGAAAAAGGGGAGATTTTCGTGACGATGAAAAACATTTCCGCCTATGAGATGAATTTTGAAGCGGAGGAAATGATGGAACGCTTTGTGCGCGGCGACGAATCACGGACGAGCGAGGGGCACGGCCTTGGCCTTGCGATTGCATCAAGCTACACGGCCAACATGGGCGGCCGCATGGAGCTTGCGGCAGACGGCGATCTGTTTAAAGTCATCCTGCGTTTCCCGGAGGCAGGCGAGGATTCTGCAGCGGGAGAAACAGCCACAAAAACCTGACTTGCATAAGAATGAGACAGAAGCGGGATTGCAGCAGGAAGGATCTGCAGAAGGATTCTGAGAGAGTATGTAATCCCCGGGAGGAAAAAAATGGAGACAATCAGTATTATCATACCATGCTACAACGAAGAGGAAGCAATTCCGGTTTACTACGAGACGATGGTACGTCAGATGGATGAGATGGAAGAACAGCAGAAGGTTCAGTTCGAGCTGATCTTTGTTGACGACGGCTCGAAGGATCACAGCCTGTTTGAGATGCGCCGGCTTGCGCAGAAGGATATGCGCTGCCGTTACCTCTCGTTTTCGAGAAATTTCGGAAAAGAGGCAGCCATGTACGCCGGACTGCAGGCGGCCAAAGGCGATTACGTAACGGTGATGGATGTCGACCTTCAGGATCCGCCGTCCCTTCTTCCGAAAATGTACGCGATGCTGCAGAGCGGCACCTGTGACTGTGTAGCGGCACGCCGCAGTTCACGGGAGGGCGAGGGAAAAATCAAATCCTTCTTATCAAATGCCTTCTACAGTGTGATAAACCGCCTTTCCAAAACAGAGATCGTAAGCGGTGCAAGGGACTACCGCCTGATGAGCCGCAAAATGGTGGATGCCGTGCTGGAAATGAGTGAGTACAACCGCTTTTCCAAAGGAATTTTCGGATGGGTCGGCTTTCACACAGAATGGCTGGAATTTGAGCATGAGGATCGCTGCGCCGGAACATCAAAGTGGCCACTTCGAAAGCTCCTTGCGTACTCAATCGACGGCATCACAGGTTTTTCCGTAGCCCCGCTGTCACTCGCATCCGTCATGGGCGTGCTCTTTTTCCTGATTTCGATGATTCTGATCGTGTTCATTATCGTAAGAACGTTGCTGTTCGGCGATCCCGTTGCGGGCTGGCCGTCGATGGCATGCATCCTTTTTCTGGTGAGCGGTGTACAGCTTTTCTGCACGGGCATTGTAGGCATTTATCTTTCCAAGACATATCTTGAAACAAAGCACCGTCCGATCTATCTTTTAAAGGAGACGAGTGAAGAGACGGTCAAGATGCACAGTGTGCAGCCGGTGAAAAAGCAGGAGAGTGCTGCAAAGAGAAGAAAAGATGCCCATACGGCAGAAAAGAAAAATGTGTATTTTCCAGAGTATGCCGACAAACGCCATGCTTCTGAAAGAGGAGAAATCCGGGCATGAAAAAGGAAATCTTAAAGGAAATAAGAGAGCCGGGGAAATCACGGAAAAAGAAAGGTCAGCCGAAAGGACGGCGGAACGGCTTTTTTGGAAGGTCTTACCGGAAAGGATTTTACGGCGGCTGGTCTGTTTTTCTTTTCTTTGCTTTTGTGCCGGCTGTTCGTCCTGCAATACGGCGTATTCGGCTCCTCGATTGACTGGATCAGCCAGCACAGCACCCTTGCCGATTACTTCCGAAAGCGGTTTTACGCGACCGGAAACCTCTTCCCGGATTTCGCATGGAATCTGGGAGGAGGTCAGAATATTTACCGTTTTGCCTACTACGGACTGCTGAGTCCGACCATGCTGTTATCCTACCTTTTCCCGTTCATCCCGATGGACCTGTGGGTGATGGGTTCCTCCGCGCTGCTGTATGCGGCGGATGCAGTGCTTTTTTATCGATGGATCAGCAAAAAAGGGTCTGCATTACGGCAACTGTCTTTTTACATCACTTTTCTTTACGTGTTCTACCGCACTTCTATATCATTCCTATAATCAGCTTATGTTTGTCAATTATATGCCGTTTCTGCTGCTGGCTCTGCTGGGCGTGGACCGCCATTTTCAGAAGAGAAAGAGCGGTCTGCTGATTCTTTCCGTTCTTGGGATGATTCTGACCAGCTTTTATTTTTCGGTCGGCGGGCTGCTTGCGCTCACGGCGTATGCGGTGACGGAGTATTTGAAATGCGGTACAGAAAATGCTGCGTATGAAGCGGAACAGGAGAATCGAAAAGTGTCGCGGAATCAAAAGGCCGGGGCAGAGAAAAAGCAGAGGGCAGGTGAAAAATCTTCAGGAACAGTTGAAGCTTTGGCGGGTTTGCGGAGCTTTTTTGGCGCAGCAATCCGCTTTGCGCTTCCGGTCCTCGCAGGAATCCTTCTTTCCGGTATTCTGCTGATCCCATCGGCTGCCGCCCTGTTCGGCAGCAGCGGCGAGGGCGGACGCGGCACCGCAGCGGGCGGCATCGCAGGACTTTTTACCGATCCGGCGATGTGGAAACCGCAGTTTCTGATCCTGCGTCTCTGCTACACGCCGTACGGCATTGGCCTCTCCGCATTTGCGGGGGTGGCGCTTTTGGGCAGAGCGATCGGAAAGAGCCGGTTGCGTGAGAAACTGTTGTCCTTCCTTTTGCTGGTATTCTTTTGTATTCCCCTGTTCGGCTATCTGCTGAACGGCGGCCTGTACAGCAAAGATAAAGTATTCATCCCGTTTCTTCCGGTCCTCTGTGCAGAAGTCGGGCTTTATGTGGAAAACCAGCTTGTCCGGAAGCGGGAGTGTGGAAAAAATCGAAGCACCGGGAATTTTAAGCGCAAAGTCATGACAGAGCTGCGAGAATTGCTTCCGTACCTCATAGTTCTGATTCTGATGTGGAATGCAAAGCAAGAGACATACTTTGAACCATACTGGCATCTCGGCATACTGGATGTGATTTGTGTGACTGCGTGCTATCTGGCATGGCGGTGGTTTCCGGCAAAAAAAGCGGCTGCGGGGCAGAGAGCTTCCGTTTCTGCCGCTCGTCTTTAGTGCTGTGATTCTTGCATTTGCCGGAAAAGCAATCAATCAGGAAAAGCATGTGATGATCCCGCGTAAAACGTATGAAGCTCTGACGGACAGCAAGATTGCAGCGGCAATCCGCGAGATCCGTGCGGAGGATCCCGGCTGGTACCGTATGGAGCAGTATGGAGACGGCGGACAGAACCTTGCGAACGTCAACCGGATATGGGATATTGGACAGAATGTTTCGACGATTTATTCCTCGGCATACAATGCAGAATATAAGAAATTCCGGGACGAGACGTATGGGATTAATGAAGCCTTCCGCAACCGCATGATGCAGACGGTTTCCGATGATCCGCTGTTCTGGCAGTTCATGGGAGTGAAATATATTCTGGCAGAAACACGGCCGGAGGGGTATGAACTGTACCGGGATTACGGGGACTTTCAGGTTTATCGTGCCATATCCGCAGCGCCGGTTGCCTACGTGACAGACCAGGTGGTTTCCGAGACGGAATACAAATCATTACCTTATCCGCAGAACCAGGAAATACTGGAGACGGCAGCCGTGATCCCGGATCAGGAAATGCGGAAGACAACAGCGGCAATCCCGGATCAGGAAAAATCGGCGAAATCTGTGGATAATTTCAGAGCCGCTGCAGATTCAGATACAAAGAATGGTTCTGTAGGACCCCTGTTTCACAGTTGTTTTCAGAAAGTAAACCTTGAAATTCCAGAGACCGATCAGGAAGATCTGCGCATTCAGAAGACAGCGGACGGATATGAGATTGAGACGAAAAAATCCGTGACCGTCTCAGCAACGCTGCCGGGTGCCGCAGAGGGAGCAACGCTGCTCGCCGTTTCTTTCGAGGTGGAGAATCAGAAAGCGAGTCATGATATGTTTATCCGCATCAACGGCCAGACCAACCGCCTGACCGGCATCAACCATACGTATGCCAATGGGAATACACAGTTTAACTATCTTGTAACGATGAAAGAAGATGGAACCGTATTCATTCGGATGGGAAAAGGCCATTATATCCTGAAAAAATTTTGAGACATGGACTGGTATGGCACAGCCGTTGGAAAAAACGGAGCAGCTGTACAGTCAGGCGGTTACCCTGATTGGCGGAACAACAGCAACATACGGCGGCGATGGCATCACAGGCGTGGTTTCCGCGGAAAGAGACGGATACCTCATCACCAGCATTCCATACGATGAAAATTTTGTGCTGAAAGTGGATGGGAAAGAAACACTGCTGTTCCGCGCAAACACGGCATTTCTCGGCGCAAAAATCCCATCAGGCGAGCACAAAATTGTTCTTGTGTACCATGCGCCCGGACGGACGGCTGGCAGTTGGTGCAGCCTGATGGGAGGAATGCTGGCACTCATCCTTGTGATCTGTGAAAAAAAGAAACAGCAAAACGGCAGCGAACGGGCAGGAGAGAGCAAAATGTTGCAAAAACAGCGGAAATATTATATCATCAGAGTGTAAAAATAGTTGTAGTGACACTTGGTGGAATGGAGCATATCTTTACAGCCGCAGGAAGAACTGGCAGCGTTTTGCCCGGTTTGGAAACGCCGTTGCAAGCCTTTGTGTGGAGAAAAAAGGTGCTAGAGCGTGTCTGAAAAATCATTTCCGCAATCTGCAAGCTCCACTTTGCGGTATATTTTTACCCTCATTCGGTTGCCGTAGCCCGCTACGCCGCCCTCATTCGGATAAAATCTCCCACGAACTGGGACTCGCAGTTCACGAAATGATTACCGGGGCCGGTCTGAATACGACGCAGGATGAAGTACATTTCCTTCCGTTCTGGGAAAATGGCGTCCGTTTCTTCACGATCGAAGGACCAAATAAAGAAAAAGTGGAATTCAGCCAGTATTTGTAACGATTCCAAGCCATGCGAAATGGAAGAAAAATCGCGAATCATGCTTGCATGAATATCCGTTTGACCAGCAAAGCCTCTGCCGGGAAGCAAAATTTTTGCCCGGCAGAGGCTTTTTTACTTACTCTGAAACAAATACTACCGGATAGTCAAAAAAGCGCAAATTATCCCTATAGAGTAAAGGAGATGCAAAATTTATCTGCAGTTACAAAAACGGGGTGGAGTTTTTATGGAAACAGGGCAGGAAATCATTGTGCTTTCTGCACGTGAGTGGTAAAATAGAATAGATAATATATAATCTGTTTTGAATAAAAACAGGATATTTTAGATAACATATAATCTGTAACAAGAAGGGGAAAAAATGGAACAATTTATATGGGAAACTCCGGAAGAACTGGATCAAAAACTTGCGCAGCGAGTGAGAAAAATCAGAAAGAGACGTTCAATTACGCAGGAAAAATTAGCATCTATAAGCGGAGTGAGTTACGGCTCAATCAAAAGATTCGAAACGACAGGACAAATTTCCCTGTTATCTTTAACGAAAATTGCAATCGCACTGGATCTTGCAGATGAGCTCAGAAATATTTTCACGCAGGTACCGTATAAAGATATTCAGGAGGTTATCAATGAAACAAGATAAAGTACTGCAGGTGTGTTATGAGGATCAAACGGTGGGAACATTAGCTATGACGGCAGACCACAAAGTGGCATTTCAGTACAGTGATGAATGGCTGGAAACCGGATTTTCGATCAACCCATTTTCATTGCCTTTGCAAAAACAGGTATTTGTTCCAGTTAAGGATCATTTTGAAGGATTATTTGGGGTTTTTGCGGACAGTCTTCCAGATCATTGGGGCAGATTACTGTTGGATCGCCTGTTACGGGCACATAAACAAAATCCGGATGAACTGACCGTACTGGATCGTCTGGCGATTGTGGGCACATCGGGGATGGGAGCGTTGACATATCACCCGGAAAAGAATTTTCCAGAGGAGCAGAGCAGTGCAGATCTGGACAAACTGGCGGAAGAGTGTCAAAAGATACTGAATACAGAGTATTCGGATAAACTGGACGAATTGTATCTGCTGGGAGGTACCAGCGGCGGAGCAAGACCTAAAATCATGACAACCATTGATAATGAAGAATGGATTATCAAATTTCCAGCGCATGTGGACGGAAAAGATGCAGGAAAAATGGAATATGACTATTCCTGCTGTGCCAAGGCCTGCGGAATTATGATGAGTGAAACGAGATTGTTTCCATCAGAAAAATGTAAAGGATATTTTGGAACTAAAAGGTTTGACAGGAGAAACTGTTTGAAAGGGAAAAAGAAAGTGCACATGTTGACGACAGCTGCAATTCTGGAATTGGATTTTGAGCAGCCAAGTCTGGACTATCATGGATTAATGAAACTGACAAAAATCATGACACGCAATTGCGATGAAGATGTTGAAAATATGTTCCGCCGAATGTGTTTCAATGTTTTTGCACATAACAGAGATGATCATTCGAAGAACTTCACGTATTTGTACGAAGCAGACGAAGATAAATGGCATTTAAGTCCGGCATATGATCTTACTTACAGTAATACGTATTATGGCGAACATACTACGTCAGTAGATGGAAATGGAAGAAATCCAGGCAGAAAAGAGTTACTGGCGGTAGGAACTGGTGCAGGGATGAAAAAGACAAGGTGTGAAGAGATCATAGACGAAATTGAGAAAAAAGTAAAGGAAATGTTGGAAGAATATCTTTTGGGTAAGTGATTCTCTTTGCATTCAAAAAATTTTAAACAGCAAGTTATTAACAGTTAAATAAAAAAGAGTTGCCAGACAAATGAACACTATAAGTACCTTGCTACGAGTTTTATTTTCGTAGCAAAGTACAAGATAGTACAGAGATAAAAATATGTCTCATTTGTCGTTTAACTCTTTACATTGCGCTTTTATTTCTTCTATCGAATCCTTCAATAACTTTAATCTGGCAGGCTACTTTCTAAACAAAGTCGTCCCCATCCCACCCGCCTGTTCGGGTATTCGCTCTCGGATGCGATGGGTTTTGTGCCTGCAATGAGATAAGCTTTCAGTTTTTCGCCATATAAAAACGGGTCATTTCCGCGCAGAATGCCCCATTCCATCATAAGCGCGGCGCTTCCCGATACAAAAGGCGTGGCAAACGAGGTGCCGGTGAAGGAAGCATAGCCGCCGCCGGAACGGGGAGCTGGGATATTGACACCCGGGGCGGCGAGATCAGGTTTGATTTCGTGGAGAATACGGGTATAGCCGCGGCCGGAGAAGCTGGCATAGGAGGAAAGGCGGGGATCGTAGGCACCGACCGTGATGGCGGAGCGGGCGGTGGAAGGGATGGTGAGTGTGGTGTCGGCAGTGGGGGAGAAGAAGCGTGTCTGTGAACCGACGGCGTTTCCGCCGGGAAGCCAGAGGTCAAAGGAACCGGAGATCAGGCGGCCGGGGGTGAGACGCAAGGTCCAGATGCCGTTTTCGACGGACAGATGGTTTCCTGCGCCCTGAAAGGTCAGGTAAATTTCCTGCGCCTGGCTGTAGGGGGATGGCATGCCATAAAACAGGAGAAGTTCTGTCGGACCAAGCGTCAGACGCGCCGTGCCGAGGACAGGAGAGAGCGTGCCGGAGCGGATGCCGCCGGGGGAAATCAGTTCGATCGAGATTTCACCCCATAAACCTTCCAGATCTGGAGACTGAACGAGGATTCATAAGCACCGACCTGAAATTCAACGGAGACAGCGCGGTCAGCCGTTGCCGAGACCGTAGACGTCGCAGCCGGATCAGATGTCGCACGGACTGTTTGCGTCTGACCGGACGACTTGCGATCCGACTTTAGGTTCCCGGTATAATGGCGTCCGGTATCCCCTTCATTTCCTGCCCCGATACAGATCACGTTCTGCCCTAAATTTGACACTGCATTCAAATACGTTTCAAGTAAGGAATCCCCGCTGTGCGAACCGTAATTATTCCCGAAGCTCAAATTAATCACAAGCGGCCGCTCCACCAGAAGTGCATATCTTACGCAGAAATCCACCGCCTGCAGCAATTGCGATGTCCGCGGCAGATCCGCCGGATCAGGATTCCCAAGCTTTACGACCACGAGTGTTGCTTCCGGTGCCACGCCCCGCATGGCCGCATCTGCCGAGGATCTTCCATTTCCCGCTGCGATTCCGAGCACCGCTGTCCCATGCCCCGTCACATCGCGGGACGGCACGAGGGCAAACCGTTCTTCCGGCGTAGAAGATGCAAGTGCCTCATTGATCTGCCGCCGTGTATATACCGACCCAAGAGCATACCCCATCGGAGGATTCCCCGGAATCGTCTGATCCCATAAAATTGCAATTCGGCTTGTCCCGTCCGGTGCGCAGAAATCAGGATGCGCATAGTCCACGCCGGAATCAATGCATGCAAGTAGCACCCCATTCCCATACAGACCTGAAATCCCCTCCTGCACAGGTGTAATACAGGATATGCTCCGCATAAACGCATCCGCGAAAAACAAAGGTTTTGGCTTTTCCAGATACGTAATCTGCGGCAGTCCCGTCACGTAATCCATCAGGGACTCCGGAACCAGAAGAATGGCATACGAAAACAGCAGCAGCGTCACACGAACTCCCTGCCCCTCCAGAAAAGCCAGGTCTCCCTGATACTGTACAATTACTTCCCATGTTTTGCTGTAAGAGTTATAACCTGCCGAAAGCTCCGGCACACGCCGCCGTTCGACTTCCGTTGCGGCCAGCGCAAGGTTCAACAGGTTTTCCCTTTTTTGATTAGTCATTACAAAAACTCCGTCCAAAATGTTGTTAAAATCTATTCCGCTTTTCCGGGAAATATGATATAATCGCCATCGTACAATAGGGGTACAGATCTGCTTTTTGGAGTGCATCGAAAAATGGTTTTACGATGCCGCCTGGCGGGTCTTTACTATTTTACGCGAAATGCTTTTGCATTGAAGGGAGAGAACATGAAAATTATCATTGTGGGCTGCGGAAAAGTCGGAACCGCACTGACCGCCCAGCTGAGCCGCGAGGACAACCTTGTGACGGTCATTGACACAGACAGTATTGTCGTCCGCAACGTCTCCAACACCTACGACGTTATGGGAATTGTAGGAAACGGAGCAAGCTATCAGGTGCTTCAGGAGGCAGATATTGAGCATGCGGATCTGATGATTGCCGTAACCAAAAGTGATGAAATGAACCTGCTTTGTTGTGTCATCGCCAAACAGGCAGCAGACTGTCACACCATCGCCAGAGTTCGAAATCCGATGTATCGGGAGGAGAGAGAATTTATTCGTAAAAAGCTGGGTCTGTCCATGATCATCAACCCGGAGCACGCGGCCGCCATGGAAATGGCAAGACTGCTGCGGTTCCCATCTGCGATTGAGATCGACAGCTTTTCCCGCGGAAGAATCGAAATGCTGCGCTTTAAAGTGCCGGAAACATCGAAAATTGTCCATATGTCGCTGCGTGAGCTGGCCGGAGCGCTTCAGTACAGTCTGCTGGTCTGTGCTGTTGAGCGAAACGGCGAGGTTTACATACCGGATGGAAATTTTGTGATCCAGGCAAAAGACAGCCTTTCCATCATTACCACACCGCAGAACGCAGAGAGCCTGTTTAAGAAAATTGGTGTTCATACAAACAAGGTACACAGTACGATGATCGTCGGCGGCGGTGAAATTACGTATTATCTCGCAAAATCACTGGCAAATATGAACGTCGATGTCAAGATTATCGAGAAAAATAAGGATCGCTGTGAGGTTTTAAGCGAAGCACTGCCGGATGCAACCGTTATTTACGGTGACGGAAGTGACCAGGAGCTCTTAAAAGAGGAGCGCATCCAGAATATGGATTCCTTTGTGGCCTGCACCGATATGGATGAGGAAAACATCATTCTGTCGCTGTATGCGAAAGAGAAGGTATCCTCAAAGGTTGTAACGAAAATCAACCATCTGGAATTTAATGATGTTATCCACAGCCTGAACCTGGACAGCCTGATCTACCCGAAACACATCACCGCAGAGTACATTCTGCAGTATGTCCGGGCAATGAAAAACTCCATCGGAAGCAACGTTGAGACGCTGTATAAGCTGATGGAAGACCGTGTGGAGGCTCTTGAGTTTATCGTGAACCAGAATTGCCGTATGATCGGCATCCGTCTGCAGGATATGAAAACACGGCCAAACCTTCTGGTAGCAGCGATTAACAGACGGGGAAAGGTCATCATTCCGGGTGGACAGGATTCCTTTGAGGCAGGAGATTCCGTCATTATCGTAACAACGGAAACCGGTCTTCAGGATATCCATGAGATTCTGGCAGAGTAACGGGGGAAGCGGATTATGAACTATAAAATGATTCGTTTTGTCATCAGCTGGGTGCTGAAAGTGGAAGGTATGCTGATGCTGTTTCCGGCGCTGGTCGGAGCCATGTATCAGGAAAAGACAGGCTTTGCGTATCTTATCTGGGGACTGCTCTGCATTGCGGCCGGTCTGATCCTCTGCTTCAGAAAACCGTCCAATATGGAAATCTATTCCCGCGACGGATTTGTCTGCGTTTCGTTAAGCTGGGTTGTCCTTGGTGTTTTCGGAGCGGTGCCGTTTGTAATTACGGGGGAAATTCCGTTTTATATCAATGCGCTGTTTGAGATCGTTTCCGGTTTCACAACGACAGGAGCCAGCATTTTGAGCGATGTGGAAGCACTTTCACACGCCAGCCTGTTCTGGAGAAGCTTTTCCCACTGGATTGGCGGTATGGGCGTTCTTGTGTTCATTCTTGCATTGCTTCCGATGAAGGGCGGTTCCGTCATGAACCTGATGAAGGCAGAGAGCCCGGGACCGACTGTTTCCAAATTTGTTCCGAGAGTGCGCGGAACCGCTAAAATTCTGTATCAGATTTATCTTGGCATGACACTTTTTACCATTGCTGCCCTGTTGCTTTCCGGCATGAAGACATTTGATTCTGTCACACTCGCCATGGGAGCTGCCGGAACAGGAGGCTTTGCCGTGTTGAACAGCGGTTGTGCAGTGTACACACCACTGCAGCAGTGGATTCTGACAATCGCCATGATTGCGTTCGGTGATGAATTTTAACTTTTATTATCTGATGCTTTGCAAAAAGGGAAAGGCCGCCATTTCGTCCCAGGAGGTAAGAGCGTATTTCCTGATTATCCTTCTGGCAGGAGGCGTGATTTCCTGGAATACCTATCCGATGTACCATTCCATCGGTGAGACAGTACGGACCGCCTTTTTCCAGGTCGGATCGATTATCACGACAACGGGTTATTCCACGACGGACTTTGACCTCTGGCCGGAGCTGTCAAAAATGTATTCTGGTGATGCTGATGTTCATCGGAGCCTGCGCCGGTTCAACGGGAGGCGGAATCAAGGTTTCGCGAATCCTGATCCTCTTAAAAACCGTGAAAAAAGAGCTTGGTTCGATCGTACATCCGCGCAGTATCAAACGCATCCGTTTCGACGATCACCCGGTAGAGCATGAGGTTCTGCGGGCGATCAACGTATTTTTGATTGTTTATCTGGTGATCTACAGCTTTTCCATGCTGATCATCAGTGTGGATGGATTTTCCTTCGAGACAAACTTCACGGCAGTTGCCGCAACACTGAACAACATCGGACCGGGTCTTGACCAGGTAGGACCGACCAGTAACTTCTTTGGATACGGTCCGGTTTCCAAGCTGATTCTGATTTTTGATATGCTGGCAGGCCGTCTGGAACTGTTTCCGATGCTGATTCTTTTCTATCCGTCTACCTGGAAGAAGAGAGGATAAAGCGGTTCACCGGGAAGAAAAGGGACTTTGCGTCGGCGGGAAACTGCCGGGAGCAGAAGGAAAAGAAAAAATGGTTACGATTCACAGGGTTTTCCAAAAAAAACAGAAAGACGGAATAAAGTCAGGTGCATTTCCTGACCACAGGCAGAAAGGAAGGAACTTATGAGTAACTGGGAAAAGAATGTAAGAAAAGTTGTGCCGTATGTACCGGGCGAGCAGCCGCATGAGGCTGATATGATTAAGCTCAATACGAATGAGAATCCGTATCCGCCGTCACCAAAAGCCGCAAGAGGCGATCAGACGGTAGCAGAAGAGGATACCCTCCGTCTCTATCCGGATCCGACCGCGGCAGAACTGGTGCAGGCGATCGCGGATGTCTACCACGTAAGCCCGAAGCAGGTTTTTGTCGGCGTCGGTTCGGATGATGTTCTGGCGATGGCGTTTATGACGTATTTTAACTCTGACAAACCGATTCTTTTCCCCGGACATTACGTATTCCTTCTACGATGTCTGGGCGGAGGAATTCCGTATTCCGTACGAGCAGATCCCGCTCGATGAAAATTTTCTGCATTGTGCCGGAGCAGTATTTTGCAGAGAACCATCCAAAATGGCGGAATTGTGTTCCCGAACCCGAATGCACCGACGGGTGTGGAGCTTTCGCTTTCTGCGATCGAATCGATATTGCAGCATAATCCGGATGTGGTTGTGATCGTAGATGAGGCATATGTCGATTTCGGAGCAGCCACTGCGCAGCCGCTGCTGGAAAAATATGAAAATCTGCTGGTTGTGCAGACAACATCAAAATCCCGTTCGCTTGCCGGCATGCGCATCGGCTATGCAATCGGAAATGAGAAGATGATTTCGTATCTGAACGATGTGAAATATTCATTCAATTCGTATACCATGAATCAGACCACGATCGCAGCCGGAGCCGCAGCGATCCGCGATGTGGAATATTTCCGCAAGACGGTGAAAAAAGTGATGGAAACGAGAGAGTGGTCGAAGGAGGAGCTGAAAAGCTGGGATTTTCTTTCGAAGATTCGAAATCGAACTTTATTTTCGCAACGCACAAAAGCGTACCGGCCGGGAAGATTTTTCAGGCACTCCGGGAATCGCCATATTTATGTGCGGTATTTTGAGAAACCCCGCATTGACAATTATCTGCGTATTACGATTGGCACGCGGGAAGAAATGCAGACGCTGTTTGATTTTTTGAAAGATTACTTAACCGAATCAAGCAAGTAGCGAAGCGGATTGCAAATATCCAGCTTTGCCAAGAGGGGATGAAGCAGCTGAAAATATAAAACAGAAGAAGAGTATCTGCAGAGGAGCAGAAGAAAATTTTAAAGGGGGACTGCCGTCGGAATCAGCCATGAGATCCGGCGGCAGTTTTAGAAGGTATTTGGGTATGAACAAAGAGAAGAAAGAAGTAGTAAAGGTAAATCAGATTACGGAAGGTGTTATCTGGCAGCAGATTCTGATCTTTTTCCTGCCGATTCTGTTCGGAACGTTTTTCCAACAGCTCTACAACACGGCGGATGCCATGATTGTCGGACACTTTCTTGGAAAACAGGCACTTGCGGCGGTCGGCGGAACGACAGGTACGCTGATCAATCTGCTGGTCGGATTTTTCGTCGGCCTTTCGAGTGGTGCGACGGTTGTTATTTCACAGCATTACGGAGCCAATAAAGAGGACAAGGTGCAGTGGGCAGTGCACACGTCCATTGCCTTTTCCATTCTCGGAGGTATTGTGCTGACAGTAGTCGGCATTGGCTGTTCGAGATGGATGCTCGATCTGATGAGCACGCCGGATGATGTTGTAAATCATGCGCTGATTTATATGCGTGTTTATTTCCTTGGAACCATCGGAAACCTGATTTACAACATGGGTTCCGGTATTCTGCGTGCGGTCGGCGATTCGAAACGTCCGCTGCTGTATCTGATCATCTGCTGTATGACCAATATCGCGCTTGACTTTTTATTTGTTGTCGGTTTGCAGATGGGTGTTATGGGCGCGGCGCTTGCGACCATTCTGTCTCAGATCATCAGTGCGGTTCTTGTTATGGGCTCTCTGATGCGGACCAGAGACATTTACCGGCTTCATCTGCGGAAAATCAGCATTGACTGGATTATGCTCAAACGGATTATCCGCATTGGTTTTCCGGCAGGCGTACAGTCAATTCTGTACTCGGTATCGAACGTGATTATTCAGTCTGCTGTCAACTCGCTGGGAACCAACAATGTGGCTGCGTGGGCGGCTTACGGAAAGGTGGACGGTCTTTTCTGGATGATGATCAATGCGCTCGGTATTGCGGCGACAACCTTTGTCGGTCAGAACTACGGTGCGAAAAAAGATGGATCGTGTACACCGCGGTGTGCGCACCAGCATGATCATGGCATTCCTGATGACGGGTCTGATGGTTGTGTTTATGTGGTTTATCGGTGATACACTGATTTCTCTGTTTACCACAGATACGGCGGTGCGTGAAATCTGTCACGGACTGATCCATTTCCTGGTTCCGACCTTCTTTACCTACATTTCCATCGAAATCCTTTCCGGTGCACTCCGCGGTGTCGGAGATGCATGGATTCCGATGTTTATCACCGGAATAGGAATCTGTGGAGTACGTATCGTGTGGATGACGGCGGTTCTGCCGCATTTCCACTCCTTAAAAGGGAGCTGCCTTCTGCTATCCGCTGTCGTGGGTAATCACAACGATTGCATACTTTATTTATTACCTGTTCTTCAGTCAGACTGAGTAAGCGGAAAGAATTGAGGAGTATCTAACAGAATAGTTCAAACTGTATTAACAAAACTGTGCTATCATGAAAATATCAGTGTCAAAAGGTCAAAAACCGATGCAGGAGAATTTTTGAACTCGGGACACGGCAAAAAAATGAGTAAGTAGCCATTTTTCAAAGAAAAATGAGCGGATTACAAAGGAAAGACAGGTGGAACGTAAGATGGTAAGTGAAAAAGTAACGATTGTCAATCCGTCAGGTCTGCATCTTTTAAACGCGGTAAATTTGTCAAACAGTGTAAGCCGGTACAAATCTTCCATGTCGTTTACCTATGAAAACAACGGGATGCAGGGAACGGTTAATTTAAAGAGTATTTTGAGTATCGTAGCTGCAGGAATCAAGCAGGGAGAAACCATTGAGATCTGCAGCAGCGGGGAGGATGAAGAGGAGGCACTTCGGGCGGCTGTTGCCGCAATTAAAAGCGGGCTCGGAGAGACGCCGGAGTGAGGAGATAGGAACATAGAATAGAAATAAAGAAAAGGACCTCGCTTTTTGAAAAAACGGAATGGGAAACCGGACCGTATTTCAAAAAGCGAGGTTTTTGTGTGGCGGCAGATAAAAGATTCCTGCCTTCGGGGGGGGGATTTCGAAAGCAGGGATGAAAAGATAAGCTGCGAAGCAGCTCTTCGGCTATGAGCAAGCAGCGAAGCGGATTGCGAATATCCGTTTGACAACAGGAGGTATAAGGCCGGAAAAAAGTGTCTACACTCTGGATAAAGCAAAAATGCAGAGAAAAGGAGTGTAGAAAAAATGGCAAGGCAGAAGAAAATTGATCTGGAACATATGACGGAGAAGGAGAAAATGAAATACGAAATCGCAGGTGAGCTGGGGCTTTTAGAACGCGTGCTGAATGACGGCTGGCGATCACTCACGGCAAAAGAAACGGGACGGATCGGTGGCCTTGTGACACGGAGGAAGCGGCAGATGGCGGCGGAAGGAAAGAACGAAAACGAAGAAAAATAAGCGGTACCGCAATTTTGCAATATCCTCAACAGTTTTGACCATAGATTTTCCTGTGAAAGCGTTATAATAAAAACAAGGAATGGGTGGTGCCGCGCCAAAGTCCGTGTCTGCACGAGACCCGGCGACTGCCGCGATACCCTGAGAAACTCGCAGAGCGTGTTTCGGATCGTTTGGAGAAGTGAGGGAAAAGTTTATGGAAGCAAAAAAATGAGAAAAAGTATATGTCGGATATCCATCTCGAGGATTATACCGAACAGTACGAAACGGGATTTGCCACAGTGGACACGATGATATTTGAAGGGGGAAGAAGAGAGGAGCTGCTGAACGGCGGCTGGCATTATGCAGTCGATCAGTACGATACCTGTCTGCGCCAGAAATGGTACAAAGAGAGATACCGCGACGAAAAAGGCTTCACTGTGCCAATCGACTATTCCTTTGACGAGTGGCCGGTGATGCAGCTTCCGTGCAGCTGGAATACCATCGATCCGATGTATCTCCTGTATGAGGGAAGCATGATCTTTACGAGAAAAATTTCCTATATCGCAGAAAGAGAGGAAACAGTTTTTTCTGAAGGTGGGCGCAGCCAATTATCTGTGCCGCGTTTTCTTAAACGGAAAATACGTCGGTATGCATCGCGGCGGATCGACACCGGCGTTCTGGAATATCACAGAATACCTGAAAGCGGAGAACCGCATCGTGCTTGCTGTTGACGGAACGAGACGGCCGGAGCAGGTGCCGACCGAGAATACCGACTGGTTCAACTACTGCGGCGTATACCGCGATATCGCACTGATCCGTGTTCCGAAATGCCATATCAAAACTTTTAAAATTGCGCTTGTGCCGGACGGAACATTTGGACATGTTATGGCGAAAGTGACACTGTCGGAAAAAATCACAGCCAAGGCAGAGCTTGTCATCGAGGAGCTTGGCGTGAGCCGGAAAATCCAGCTGGAAAACGGAGCCGGAGAAGTTGTTTTTGATGCAAAACCGGAGCTTTGGACACCGGAAAAACCGAAGCTGTATGATGTAAAAGTAACCTGTGGAACCGATACCGTCAGCGACCGGGTCGGCTTTCGTGAAATTCGCGTGAACGGCAGAGACATTCTGCTGAACGGAGAGCCCGTTTTCCTGCGTGGTATCAGTTGCCACGAAGACAGCGTGGAAAACGGAAAAGGCCTGACAAGAGAGGAACGGATCGAAAATATCCGCATTGCGAAAGAACTGGGATGCAACTTCATGCGCCTTGCACATTACCCGCATAACGAAGAAATGGCAAAACTCGCCGACGAGCTTGGGCTTCTTTTGTGGGAGGAAATTCCGGTTTACTGGGCAATTCGTTTTGAACGTGAAAAAACATATGAGGATGCCAAAAATCAGCTCCGCGAACTCATCAACCGTGACTGGAACCGCGCGAGCGTGATCATCTGGTCTGTCGGAAATGAGAATGCCGATACGGATGAACGGCTGAAATTCATGAGCGCACTGGCAGAATGCGCGCATCGGGAGGATGAGACGCGAATGGTGTCTGCGGCCTGCCTGGTTAATGCTGCGAAAAATAAGATTGAGGACCGTCTGATGGAATACCTTGACATCATCGGCATCAACGAGTACTGCGGCTGGTACACCCCGGATTTTGCGATGCTGCCGGCACTGATGGAAAACAGCCAGCCGGACAAGCCGGTTATCGTAACGGAGTTCGGCGCAGACGCGCTGCCGCATCACCATGGAACCATCTCGGACAAAGGAACCGAGGAGTGCCAGGCGGATGTGTACGAAAAACAGATTGCAACGCTGCGGAACATTGACTACATCAAGGGCATGACCCCCTGGATTCTCTACGACTTCCGCTGCCCGCGCAGAACAAGCCTGATCCAGAAATATTATAACCGGAAGGGGCTGCTCTCTGAGGACAAAAAGTACCGCAAACCGGCATTTTATGTGCTGCAGAAATTTTATGAAGAGCTGAAAAGAAAAGAACAGTAGGGCAAGAGCTTTTCAAAAAGATCAGCCGACTTGCACGGTTGATGATATCAAACGGAACAGAGAAAAAAAGACAAGAACAGACAAAAACAGAATGGTAATGAAATCAGCTTTGAAGTCCGAATTTCATAATCCATCTGTTTTTTTCACTTGCAACAATCGCGAGGCGGAGAATCCAGCAATTGCTGTAGTTATGCTTTTTTCTGTTGCAGCCATCCACTCCAGAATCGGAGTCTCTTTTCCGTCCGTCATAACCGGTTTGCCGTCATAATCGAGGACACACTCATCGTTCAGCATCGGGATCCAGGACCAGTGGCCGATGTATTCGAATGGGGTGCCGTCTGCATTTTTCTGTGTTCCGGTGTGATCGAGTACCTTGTCCCAGTAGGTGAAGTGTGCATTCGGATTGACCTTTGCCAGACGTTCATAGGTCGGAACGACAAAATCATCCGGAACGACAACGGGGTCGGTTTTTGCGTGTGTAAACCAGATCGGCAGATCTTTGAGCTTCAGGATGTCTTCATCGGAGATAAATGCATCCGCCAGAGCCTCGCAGACCGGATATGCGGCAGCGTAGCGGGACGGGTTGAAAATGATCTGTTTCATGGTCATAAAGCCGCCGTTGGAGCAGCCGCCGATGTAAATGCGGGAGCGGTCGATCTGCGGATGGGCATCCACGAAAGCACCGATCAGGGCATCGAGAACTTCGGTATATTTGGAAGAACCGTCTTTGGTATATTCTCCGCTTCCGTCATCCATCCACATGGTTGGCGCCTGTGGAGCGAGCAGGTAGGTCTTGCCGCCGAAATTTTCTGAACCTTTGGGGAAATTAGGTTTACAACTTTATTTCCGATTGCTGCAATCGGCGGTTCCTGTCCGCCTCACCTGCGCCGTGCAGCCAGATGATCAGCGGGATTTTTTCATCCGCATCCATTTCCGGCTCGTAGTAAACGTAAGAGAGCGGAATCTGCGGATCCTCGTAGCGGTCTTCTTTGAGCCATTCACCGTAGATGACGCGGTTTCCGCCGTCTACGTCGAACGTCTGCGGAGAAATGGCACCATCGTCTGTTGCAATTTCAGAGACTTGTGCTACATCGTAAGCAACATTGACAAATACATTAAAATTACCATTGAATTTGATGATCGAGCCGATTCCTTCCATGATGAAACACGGCAGCTCCAGCGTCAGACAGGTACCGTCCTCGCACGGTGCACCGGTTTTGTCAGAAACGTAAACGTTCGAAACGCGGCGGGTTCCGTCCATCGAGTCATCCGGTTTGTCGCCCATAAAATTCGGCCATACAAAATCCTCGCCCTCGGTGGATGTACGGGTAACGTGTACCGTAAACTGCTCCGGAGATGGGACCGCACCCTTCATGCTTTTGCCATAATCCAGAATTACTTTCGAAATATGCGGACCGAAATCAAAAACTTCGGTAATGGTATAATAAGTTCCGTTCATTTGTAAAAACCCTCCTTTGGTACGGAATGTACGCTCAGAGTCTTTCTGCACTTGCTTTTGCGACTGACAAAAATCATCTCACAAAATCAGGTACAGAAAAAGCTTGAGAGTACAGTTGTTTGCATGGGCAGAAAAGACGGTATTGGGAATGATAGATTTTTTCTGCCCTACAATACCAGTCTACTACAGACATTCCGAAAGAAAAAGTACAAATCAGAGATAAATTTGCACGGAGATGCTTTTTCTGTGTTTTTGTTTCCGGAACGGAAAAAGTCTGATCGAAACAGAAACAGCAGAAAAGTGTCAAAAAACAGCAGAATCGTTGTTTTTCGTATTGGAGCCGTATGGAATAATAAAATCATACAAGGAAAAAGGGAGGTTTTACGAGATGATTACAAGACTAGAGGAGATTCCGGTAACGAAAGAAAGCTATCCGTTTGCCAGTGCGGAGCGTTACCTGAAGCTGTCGGAGCGCGGCTATGTGGAGAAGGAATATTATATGTATGGAACGGCAAATGTCTACGAGACAGCCGACGAGCGCGGCGGCGTCCGTGTGCGCACTGCGGATGCGCCGTATACAAACCGCATCATTGTCCGCGCACCGCAGGACACTGCAAAATGCAGCGGAAACGTTGTAGTGGAGATCATCAATCCAACGAGTTTTATGGAGATTGACCGCATGTGGATTCTCGGCTGGAAGAAATTTGTGCGGGACGGAGATATCTATGTGGGAATCACAAGCAAACCGAATACGATCGCAAAAATGGTAGAGTTTGATGAAAAGCGTTACGGCTGTCTTTCCTGGGCTAACCCGACGCCGGATGTGCCGTTCTCGGAGCGACTGCAGGTCACAGGCGGACTCGGCGATCTGAATCATGATTACGAAACGGGTCTTTTCTGGGATATGCTGACAGACCTGGCGTGGCTGCTGCGCGGCGATGAGGAGCAGAATCCGATTCGGGAATATAAGAGAGAATACGTCTATTTGACGGGCTGGTCACAGTCGGGTTCGTATCTGTTCCGCTATCTGAACAGCTTTGCGTATCGTCCGGAGGTGGCACGCGGTGCGTGTGTATTTAATGGTTACCTTTCCGGAGGAGGAGTCCATTCCCTTGGTATTCCGGTCAACCAGTATGAAACCATGGCTCCGTACCATTACAGTCTGACACGTGTGGAAAAGGCGCGCGAGCCGTTTATCGCTGTGCAGACGGAGAGTGAAAACGGAAGAATGGAAGCATGGCGCATTGCCCAGCAGGACAGCGATGATCCTGAGTTCCTGTTCCGCCAGTATGATGTGACGGGTGCAAGCCATGACACTTCCTATAGCTATGTGGACTACTATCAAAACGATCCGGATCTGGTGCGGATCAACCATCTGCCATTCTATATGGGAAAAAATGAGGAAGGAAACGACTATCCGTCCCAGATTCTTTTTGCGGCAGCATTTCGGAATCTCTTTACCTGGGTACGGACAGGCGCAGCTCCGGCGCACTGTGACCGGATTGCGATTGACAGCGACGGAGAAAACAAAAAGGATGCGTTCGGAAATACAATCGGTGGACTGCGTACCTGCCTCCTTGACTATCCAACCGGAAGATACAGCAATACCAGCGACATTGAAAAAGGCCAGAATTTCCTGGATCCTGAATCGGAAAAGGAAGGATTGTTCGGTTATCAGCAGGCGTTTTCGAAAGAAATGATAAAAGAGCTGTACGGAACATTGGCACATTACCGGGAAATGGCGGAGAAAAACACGAAAGAGCAGGTAACGAAAGGCTTTGTCTGCCGCGAGGATGCGGCGGAGCTGGTTGAGATTGCCGTGCAGCTTGCAAAGAAACGCGGACTGGAATAAAAAACAATAAACAGTTACAGTAAAATCAGATTCGAGGAGCGTGCCCGAAAAAAACCGGGCGCGCTCTGCGCAGATAAAGGAGAAAATAAAATGGGGATGAAAGCAGAACAGTGGCGACAAATTATTTTATCATTTGAGAGCAAGAAAACATACAACAATCCATTCCTCGATGTTTCCATCTGGAGTGTTTTTACGGGACCGTCGGGAAGAAGGATCAGAAGAGAAGCATACTGGGACGGCGGAAATACCTATCGGATTGCCTTTGCGCCGACCGAAATCGGAATGTGGAGTTATAGACTGGAAGCACCGGAGGAGACGGGACTTTCCGGAGTGCAGGGAACGATCGAATGTATTCCATACGAAGGAGATCTTGCTATCTATCAGCACGGATTTCTGAAAGTGCATCCATCAGGAAGATATCTGACGTATGCAGACGGAACACCGTTTTTCTGGCTTGGCGATACGCACTGGGCATTTGCCTTTGGTGAGCGGTGGGACGAGTCGAACCATCCGCAGATGACGAGCATGTTCCGCGGCATGGCAGACCGCAGGAAGGAACAGGGTTATAACGTTTATCAGACAAACCTTCGAAGTGACAGCTGGAAGGAGCACAAGAGCCGTTACTGGAAAACGGATGCCGCAGATGATGTGCCGGATGTGGCATTTTACCAGAACGAACTCGACCGCCGCATGCAGTATCTCGCTGACCTTGGCTTTATCAACGCGCTCGGTTTTGCCTGGTCCGGCTCGATCGAGCAGGGCGTGGAGCACCAGAAACATCTGGCACGCTATATCATTGCCCGCTATGGTGCCCTTCCGGTTGTGTGGACGCTGGCAGGCGAAGTGGCAGGCTACTTCCCGGGAAAGCCGCGGGAAACAGCCATCAAAGGCTGGCGCGAGGTCGCAAAGTATGTGGAAAAAATGGACGGATATGGAACACTGCAGACCGCACATTATACGAATGAGCGTCCGTTTGCAGATTACTATTATGACGAATCGTGGTTTGATTTTGTGCTGAATCAGGCCGGACACGGCGATTTCCCGATCAATCCGTCCTGGTACCGTGCCTATCGGAAGGAACACGGAACAAAACCATTCATCGAAGGCGAGTCCCTGTATGAATACTGTTCCACACTGGAAGAAAACGGAACCCGGCTCTGCACCGATGCAATGCTGCGCCGCGTGGCATATATGGCAGTCCAGACCGGCGGCTGCGGCTATACGTACGGTGCGCAGGGAATCTGGGATAATATCTGGGAGGTAAGTGACATCAACCCGGATTTTAATGCATTCAACAAATTTGGCATCACCTGGGCGAAAGCCATTGACGGCCCCGGAGGCGCACAGATGGGATATCTGAAACGTTTCTATGAAGAACATCATTTTGAGGAGATGGTGCCATATGAACCGGCAGAAATGGAAGAGAGTATCAGCCCGTTTGCCAATAAGCTTGCGGCTGCCACGATCAGCCGGGATAAAACGAGAGCACTGATTTATTACGGAGAGATGGATGGCATGAGTACACCGCTCGCGGGCCTTTGCGACGGAATCTATGCAATTTCCTGGTTTGATCCGAGAACGGGACAGACAGAAAAAGCAGAAATCCAGGTGGAAGTGCGTGGAAAGTCGTGCATTATGCCAAAGAAACCGGCGGCGGGAGATTGGGTGCTGATAGCAGAATGCATAGAAAAGACTGAAAAGTGATCATAAACTATACAAAATGCGGAAAGAAACCGCAGAAAAGTGCAAATTCATCGCAGGATTGTTCTTTTTTGGAGGTAAGAAAGCAGATATAATAAGATCATCAAATGAGTCACGGCCGAAACTCAGAAACGAAATAAAGCAGCAAGACAAAAAGATAAAAAGCGAGGACGAAAGAATGAAAAAGAAAGTAGCAGCGATTTTCATGGCATCCATTATGGCATGCTCCATGGCTGCATGCGGAAGCAGCGGCGGAAGTTCAGATTCCGGAAAGACAGATTCTAAGGATAAGAGTACCGCATCCAGTACAGCAGAGAACGGAAGCGGAGAAGTGGAAAAAATCATCGTAAGCTTCCCGACCTGGACGGGTGCTCCGGCAGACACGGAGAAAGTACAGGAAGCCATCAATGATATCACAAGAGATAAGATTGGCGTTGAAATTGAGCTTTCTATTACCGATTTCGGATCCTTTAATCAGAATACGACACTGGCGCTTTCCGCAAATGAGGAAATTGATGTACTTGCATGTGTAGGTTTCCCATATGCAACCGGAATTCAGCAGGGATATCTCTCCGACCTAGAAGAAAATGATCTGATTCAGACTTACGGACAGGGAATTATTGATGCGGTTGGACAGGAAAATGTAGATGCCTGCCGTGTAAACGGAGTTTTATATGGACTTCCAAGTAACCGAGACATTGCACAGGGACGTGGATGCGCAGCGATCGCAACCGAGTATCTCGATGGTATTGGCTACGAAGCAAACACAGACGATGAGATCGTAAAAATCAGTCTGGATGAATTAAATGACATTTATGCACAGCTGCATGAGAAGTATCCGGACAAAGAGGTTTATCGTCCGACAACAGGTTCTATGTCGCAGTTCTCTAACGTAGACTCCCTTGGAGGAAATGTGTTCGGTGTGCTGCTTGACTATGGCCAGAACCTTGATGTTGTAAATCTCTTTGAGAGCGATTTCTACAAGGATTATTGTGCAAGACTGTATGACTACAATCAGAAAGGCTATATCAGTGCCGATGCATCAACCGATACAACAGCAGTCGGAGAGCTTGTAAAAGCCGGAACTCTGATGAGCTATACCACAGGCGGAAAGCCTGGCATCAAAGCGCAGGAGACTACACTGACCGGTCGCGATATGACCATCTTCCAGACACTGGATGACTATATCAGTTCCACATCTGTGGCTAGTATGCCTTGGACCATTCCGATCTCTGCACAGCATAAAGAAGCAGCCATGAAATTCCTGAATGAGTGCTACACAAATGCCGATATCGCAAACCTTCTGGCATGGGGCATCGAGGGAACACATTATAAAATTGGCGATGACGGACTTGCTACTTATGCAGACGGTGTAGATGCATCCAACTCCGGATGGAATCATTCCATGGGATGGATGATGCCGAACCAGTTCCTGACCCATGTATGGGAAGGAAATGATCCGGATCTGTGGACAGAGATGAAAGAGTTTAACACCAATGCAAAGGTTTCCAAAGCAAGCGGTTTCTCCTTTGACAGCACAAATGTGGCAAACGAGCTCACAGCAGTACAGAACGTATACAACGAGTATCAGACCAGCGTAGAGTACGGCTTTGTAGACCCGGAGACCGGAATTGCTGAGATGAATGATAAGATGATGACTGCAGGCCTCCAGAAGATTATCGACGAGAAAAAGGCACAGCTGGAAGCATGGCAGGAAGCAAACAAATAAAGTTTAAGAATTTAGATCAAAAAAAGTGACTGCGCCGTCCCAAAAACAGGACGGCGCAGGTTGTAAGAAGAGAAAAAATCTGTCAAAAACCGGAAACGCGTCATGACCGGCTGCGGATAAGAAAAAAGGAGAATGAAAAACATGGCAAGAGTGAAAAGTCAGAAGAGCCAGAAAAGACGAAAAACATTTGTACGCTTTCTGCCGATCTATATTCTGATGCTGCCGGGCCTCATTTATCTGTTTATCAACAATTATATGCCTCTGCCGGGCCTTGTAATTGCATTCAAACAGTACAATGCCGGAAAGGGCATCTACGGAAGTCCATGGGTAGGACTGAAAAACTTTGAATATCTGTTTACGACAAGCGATGCCTTTGTTATTACACGAAATACGATTCTCTACAACGTGGCCTTCATTGTAATCAATACAACACTGGCAATCGCAGTAGCTATTGTCTTGAGTGAACTGGAAGGAAAACGGAAGAAAGTTTACCAGAGTGCAATTCTTCTTCCGAACCTCCTCTCCACCGTTATCATCGGATATCTTGTTTTTGCATTCTTCAGTGTAGAAAACGGATTCATTAACAACACGATTTTAAAGGCGCTGGGAAAAGATCCGGTTTCCTGGTATTCGGAACCGAAATACTGGCCGTTTATCCTGGTTTTTGTCAGTGCATGGAAGTCGGTTGGCTACAACTGTATTGTGTATCTGGCAACACTGATGGGATTTGATAAATCCTTCTATGAGTCAGCCAAGATCGATGGTGCAACGAGATGGCAGCAGATCAAATATATCACCCTGCCGCTTTTGCGTCCGACCATTATCATGCTGACCATGATGGCAATCGGAAGAATTTTCTACTCTGACTTCGGTCTCTTTTATCAGGTGCCGATGAACCAGGGAGCTTTGTATTCCACAACAAACACAATTGATACCTACGTATACCGCGGACTGCTTCAGATGGGCAATGTTTCGATGTCTGCCGCAGCCGGTGTTTACCAGTCGATCGTAGGATTTATTCTGGTGCTTGGCGCCAACCTGCTGGTACGTAAAATTGACCGCGACAGCGCGCTGATCTAGGAGGAACGGTATGAAAACAAGAGAAGATAAAATTTATAGCTTTTTCGGCCATCTGATCATGACAATCCTGACACTGCTCGCGATCATTCCGATTCTGTTGATGTTCATTTCCTCATTGACTGACAATGCAACTCTGTTACAGAATGGATACTCTTTTCTGCCGGAAAAGTGGAGTACCTATGCTTATGAGTGGGTATTCACATCCAGCAGTTCCATGGTAATCAAAGCCTATGGAATGTCCTTTATCCTGACCGCAACCGGCGTTGTATGCAGCCTTGCACTGACAACCTGTCTGGCCTACGGCCTTTCGAAAAAGGGTCTGCCGGGACGAAATGTCCTGACCTTCCTGGTATTCTTTACCATGCTGTTTAATGGAGGCCTTGTACCGACTTATATCAATTACACGACCGTATTCCATGTGAAAGATACGTTCTTCGGGCTGCTGGTTCCGTCTCTGATGATGAGCGCATTCAACGTTCTCCTGATGAAGAGCTACTTTGTCACCGGTGTGCCGGATGAAATTCTTGAGGCTGCCTATATTGACGGTGCAAAACGAATTCCCAGACTATGTGGAAAGATCGCCATTCCGCTGTCCAAACCGAATTATTACCACCGTTGCCATGTTCTCCGGTATCGCTTACTGGAATGACTGGACAATGGTTATATCTATC
>ENA-OQEL01000141-OQEL01000141.1-human-gut-metagenome-genome-assembly--contig:-NODE-141-length-28409-cov-3.520897_pt1 | contig 28409 bp, 25 predicted proteins | sample MGYA00242796_ERZ504637 | MGnify/ENA primary metagenome ERZ504637 (study PRJEB26092, sample SAMD00036306) | human gut metagenome | host: Homo sapiens | study: EMG produced TPA metagenomics assembly of... | reverse complement strand
CACCGGAAGGGTCCAAACCAAAAACTACATCTGTACCTGATTCTGCGAAAATTCGTTGCAATCTGCCAAAAATTATGCTATACTGCCTTTTGCTGTGCTTTTTGTGCGGCATCCTTCAGAGCAACTAGGATTTTAGGCTCCCCGGCGTGTCTCGAACCATGCCGGGGCCAAACCCACAGGGGCTGGCGGCCCTGTGCGGTCAAAATCATCCCGCTGGAGTATTATCATGAATCAGAATCCTTCCGTCCGTAAACTGGTGCGCTGCGGCGTGGTCGCAGCCATTTATGTTGTTCTCTGCATGGCTCTGCAGCCGCTCTCCTATGGTGCGGTACAGGTGCGTGTGGCTGAGGCGCTCTGCCTGCTGCCGGTATTCGGTGCCGAGTACATTGCCGGTGTGGTACTGGGCTGCTTTTTGGCAAACCTGCTGGGCTCCACCATCGTGGATGTCATCTTTGGCACCCTTGCCACCCTGCTGGCCTGCCTTGTCACCTACAAGCTGCGGAACATCCGCATCAAGGGTCTGGCTGTGGCGGCTTCCCTGCCGCCGGTGCTGTTCAATGCCGTGATCATCGGCATTGAGATCGCCGTCATGTTCCCGGACCCCACCTCCAGCGCTCCCATCTGGCTGGCCTGCATCACCAACGGCATCTCCGTAGGTATCGGCGAGCTCATCAGCTGCACCGTTCTGGGTGTGCTGCTGGTGAAGATCATCGAGAGCAGCAAGGCCCTGCGCAAAATTTTTGCAGCTTAATGACCGCAAGGAGGTTTCCATGCAGGCAAACGGAATGATCTTCTGGGACTGGAACGGCACTTTGATGGATGATGTTGATTTCACCCACAGCTGTCTCAACTGGATGCTGGAGACCCACGGTTATCCGCAGCGGTACGATCTTGCCGCTTACCGGGAAATTTTCGGTTTTCCCATTGAGGAATACTACATCCGCGCCGGCTTCGACTTTGCCAGACATCCCTATCCGGAGCTGGCCGAGTGCTTTATGGAACATTATAACGCAGGTGTGGATGCCTGTCCCCCCTCTGCACACGCTGCCGAAACGCTGGCCGAGCTTTCGCGCCGGGGCTGGCGGCAGAGCGTGCTTTCCGCCTCCCGCCGGGACTACCTGATCGAGCAGGTAGCCGCACGGGGCCTGCAGGGCTATTTTACTGAGTTGCTCGGCCTTGCAGACATCTATGGCGTAAGCAAAGTGCAGGTGGGCAAACAGTGGCTTGCACAAAGCGGCATCGCCCCTGCTGCCTGCGTGATGGTGGGCGACACCCAGCACGATGCCGAAGTTGCAAAGGCCCTTGGCACAAAATGCGTACTCTACACCGGCGGCCACCAGTCCCGCGCGCGGCTCGAGGCTGTGTGCCCGAATGTCATCGACGATCTGGCACAGCTGCCGCAGCTGCTGGAAACCTTATAATGTACACCTGACCACTTCTGATTTGCAAAAATCAGAGGTGGTTTTTGTTTTAGCTGGCTCGCCCTCTCAGTCTCGCATTCGCTCGCCAGCTCCCCCAAAGGGGGAGCCTCTGGCGAAACCGGAAACTTTGCGTGGATTGCCAAGGCCTCCCACTTTAGGGGAGGTGGATGCGACCAGCGGGAGCAGACGGAGAGGGCGAGGCTGTTCGCCTCCACCACATATCTTTTCCTTTTATGAACCCTCTTCCAGCGCAAATTTACAGAAAATTCATTCAAAATCCGGCTAAAATAACCTTGCAGGTTTGACGCGTCTGCCGCTTTGGTGTATCATATATGTGTGTATTTATGTCTATCTCCGGGAAGCATTTTCCCGAATTTGATCTATGAGGTGTTACCAATGTCCCTTGTTGAAAAACTCTTTGGCAGCTTCTCGGACCGGGAGCTGAAAAAGATCAACCCCATTGCCAAGCAGGTGCTGGCTCTGGAAGAAAAATATGCCGCCATGCCGGATGCCGACCTGCAGGCACAGACCGCTGTGTTCAAGCAGCAGCTGGCCGACGGCAAGACCACCGATGATATCCTGCCCGATGCCTTTGCCGTCTGCCGCGAGGCCGCATGGCGCGTGCTGGGCATGAAGCACTTCCCTGTGCAGGTCATCGGCGGCATTGCCCTGCACCGCGGCGATATTTCCGAGATGCAGACCGGTGAAGGCAAGACCCTTGTGGCTACCCTGCCCGCCTACCTGAATGCCCTCACCGGTGAGGGCGTGCATGTTGTCACCGTCAACGATTACCTTGCCAAGCGCGACAGCGAGTGGATGGGCAAGCTCTACCGCTGGCTGGGCCTTTCTGTCGGCCTGATCGCACAGGGCATGGACGGCGATGCACGCCGCGCCGCCTATGCTGCCGACATCACCTACGGTACCAACAACGAGTTCGGCTTCGACTACCTGCGCGACAACATGGTGACCTATAAGGCCAACATGGTGCAGCGCGGCCACGCCTATGCCATCGTCGATGAAGTGGACTCCATCCTGATCGATGAAGCCCGCACGCCCCTGATCATTTCCGGCCGCGGCGAGGATTCCTCCAGCCTGTACACACAGGTGGACCGCTTTGTGCGCACCCTGCGCAAGAGTGTGGTGGTAGAGCTGGAGGATAAGGTCTCTACCGACGAGCAGACCGACGGTGATTACGTCGTGGACGAAAAGCACAAGACCTGTACCCTGACTGCCAGCGGCATCAAGAAAGCGGAAGCCTACTTCAAGGTCGAAAACCTTGCCGCCGCCGAGAACATGACCCTTGCCCATCACATCGATCAGGCCATCAAGGCTTACGGCGTGATGCAGCGGGACATCGATTACGTGGTCAAGGATGGTCAGGTCATCATCGTGGACGAGTTCACCGGCCGTCTGATGATCGGCCGCCGCTACAACGAAGGCCTGCATCAGGCCATCGAAGCCAAGGAGGGCGTGAAGATCGCCGCCGAGAGCAAAACGCTGGCTACCATCACCTTCCAGAACTACTTCCGCATGTACAAAAAGCTGTCCGGTATGACCGGTACCGCCAAGACAGAAGCCACCGAGTTCACCGAGATCTACGGCCTGAACATCGTTACGGTGCCCACCAACCGCCCCCGTCAGCGCATCGATTATCCAGATGCCATCTACAAGACGGTCAACGGCAAATACAATGCCGTTATCCAGCAGGTGCTGGAATGCCACCAGAAGGGCCAGCCCGTGCTGGTGGGTACGGTCAGCGTGGAAAAGAGTGAGACCCTTGCCAAGATGCTGCAGAAATACACCCGCGACTTCAACGTGCTGAACGCAAAGAACCACGAGCGTGAAGCCGAGATCGTGGCGCAGGCCGGCAAAAAGGGTGCCATTACCATTGCCACCAACATGGCAGGCCGTGGTACCGATATCATGCTGGGCGGCAACGCCGAGTTCATGGCCAAGGCCCAGATGCGCAAGGAACACTTCTGCGAAAACCTGCTGAACCCGGAAAAGCCCGAGGATGCCGACCCGGCTGCAGTGGAAATGCTGCTGACCGAAGCCAACGGCCACGGCGATACCGAGGATGCCAACATCCTTGCTGCCCGCAAGCGCTTCGATGATCTGTACGCCCAGTGCAAGCCCCAGATCGATGCCGAAGCTGAGCAGGTGCGCGCTGCAGGCGGCCTGTTCATCATCGGTACCGAACGCCACGAGAGCCGCCGCATCGACAACCAGCTGCGCGGCCGTGCCGGCCGTCAGGGCGACCCGGGTGCTTCCCGCTTCTACCTGAGCCTGGAAGATGACCTGATGCGCCTGTTCGGCGGCGACCGCGTCTCCAGCCTGATGGATACCCTCAAAATCGATGAGGACACTCCCATCGAGAACCGCATGATCACCAACACGCTGGAAAGCGCCCAGAAAAAGCTGGAAGGCCGCAACTTCGAGATCCGCAAGAACGTGCTGAAGTACGACGACGTGATGAACCAGCAGCGCGAGATCATCTATGGCCAGCGCCGCAAGGTGCTGGACGGCGAGGACATCAGCACCGAGATGCACAAGATGCTGCGCGAGAACATCGATTCCAGCTGCGCCCAGTTCCTGGCCGGTGATGTGAAGGACGACTGGGACTTTGGTGCCCTGCGCCGCCACTATCTGGGCTGGCTGACCACCGACACCGACCTGCACTATGATGTGGCCGACTTTGAGGATATCTCCCGTCAGAGCATTGCCGATATGCTGTATGACCGCGGCATGAAGATCCTCGCCGACAAGGAGCAGCGCTACGGTACTCCCATCATGCGTGAGCTGGAGCGCATCTGCCTGCTCAAGTGCGTGGACCGCATGTGGATGGACCACATCGACAACATGGACCAGCTGCGTCAGGGCATTGCGCTGCGCGGCTACGGCCAGAAGGACCCCGTTGTGGAGTACCGCATCGAGGGCTTTGACATGTTCGACCAGATGGTGGATTCCATCCGTGAGTCCAGTGTGAAGATGCTGCTGACCATCGAGATCCGTCAGGCCGGTGCTGCCCCCAAGCGTGAGCAGGTGGCAAAGCCCACCGGCGAAGGCTTTGTGCCCGGCAACGGTGCACCCGGTGCCAAGGGTGCACCCCACGGCCAGCCTGTGCGTGTCATCAAAATTGGCCGCAACGACCCCTGCCCCTGCGGCAGCGGCCTGAAGTGGAAAAAGTGCACCTGCGCCAAGTACCACCCGGAAGGCACATCGACGAACGAAAACTAAGTAAAAAACCTCTCAGGCTCTGCCATAAGGCAGGGTCTGGGAGGTTTTTGATAAAATAGAGGGAGTTGATTTTGGAATGATCACACCAGAAAAACTGCTCGAATCCGCAAAGGAGCTGGAAACCCAGCTGCGCACATGGCGGCGCACCCTGCACCGCCACCCGGAGGTAGGCTTTGACCTGCCCGAGACAAAAGCGCTGGTCAAAAAAGCCCTGACCGAGATGGGCTACACCCCGCAGGACTGCGGCAAGTGCGGCGTACTCGCGCTAGCGGGCGGCAAGCGCCCCGGCAAGACCATCCTGCTGCGCGGCGACATGGATGCCCTGCCCCTTCAGGAGGAATCCGGCGAAGAATTTGCTTCCGAGGTGCCGGGCAAGATGCACGGCTGCGGCCACGATATGCACACCGCCATGATGCTGGGTGCGGCAAAGCTGCTCAAAGAACACGAGGACGAGATCGAGGGCACCATCAAGCTGGAATTCCAGCCTGCAGAGGAGATCTTTCAGGGTTCGCTGGACATGCTGAAAAACGGCCTGCTGGAAAACCCGAAGGTGGACGCCGCGGTCATGTTCCATGTTCTGGCCGGGATGCCCCTGCCCGTGGGCACCGTGCTGGTGCCGGGCGGCGGCATCACCATGGCAAGCTGTGAGCAGTACCACATCACCGTACACGGCAAGGGCGGCCATGGCTCCATGCCCAACGCCTGCATCGACCCCATCACCGCAGCGGCCCACATCCACATTGCCCTGCAGGAGATCAACAGCCGTGAGCTGGACCCCGCCAAGTTTGGCGTGTTCACCACGGGTCGGTTTGAAGCTGGCAAGACATCCAATGTCATCCCGGATTCTGCCGATATGTGGGGTACTATCCGCACGGTGGACCCCGAAGGTGCCGTGAGCGAGCAGATCCACCAGCGCATGACCGAGATCGCGCAGGGCGTGGCGGCAGCCTATCGCTGCACTGCTGATGTGGAGTTCAGCGACCACTGCCCCTGCATGGTGGTGGATACGCCTCTTGCCAAGAATGCCCTGACCTATATGACTGAACTGCTGGGCCGTGGTGCCATGGATATGACCGTCCTCACCGGCGGCAAGCCCGGCGGCGGCAGCGAGGACTTTGCCTTTGTCAGCCACGAAGTGCCCACCGTGGGCATGTTCCTCTCTGCCGGCAACGCCAAGGAGGGCTATGTTTACGGCCAGCACCACCCCAAGGTGCGCTTTGACGACAGTGTGCTGTACACGGGTTCTGCGGCCTATGTCTATATGGCTCTGCGGTGGCTGAGCGAGCATCCGTAAATCTTTATCTAATATAAAAGGGAACGGTTCACTTCATTCAGATGAACCGTTCCCTTTTATTCTTATATCAGTTTTGCCCCCCGCGTGGGGTAGGCTGTCGGTGCCAAGGCTCTGCAGTCTCTGCGGCAGTGCAGTCAGGTCGCCGCCGGTGTAATACCACGCAGCGGCAAACGCGGCCAGTGCCAGAATCAGCAGAAAAATCAGGGCATTCCGCACCCTGTGCCGTTTGCGCGGCGCTGCTGTCGGTGCATCCGGCTCCGGCTTGTCCGGCAGGCGCTGCGCCGTCAGGGCATCTGCCGGAATGGCCCTGCCATACTTCTGCCAGATTGTTCCCGCCGCCTGCGGCAGACCGGAAGCCGCCCGGCGGATCATATCCAGCAGCCACAAAGCAGGCGTATCTGCATTGGCCACCGTGCGCACCCAGCAGCCTTTCCGGCTGCCCAGAAACAGCACCGTGTCCTCGGCGCGCTCCAGACACCCGGCTGCAAAGTCTGCACCCACAAGGCGCTGCGCTGCCCGCACACGGGTAAGCTTTGCCGGCACCGGCCCGCCCTTGACCCGGCAGACCTTTGCGCTCAGCTTTTCCCGCACCTTTGCATCGGCATAGCTCATGGCTCCAAAATCAAACACTTTTTCTGCGCCGGCCACCGTTTCCATCCGGGCTTCCAGCAGAGTGCCTGCATCCGCATCACAGCATACCAGCAGCCTGTGGTGCGTTTCCAGCGCCTGCACCGCTGCATGAACAAGGGTCATCTCCCCTTCTCCGTACAGCTCTGCCGCAAAGCGGTCTGCCAGCGCTTTCCGCGCCTTGATCAATGCCGTGGGCGTTTCTGCCTGCAGCGCAGCCAGTGTTTCTGCACCGCGGCTGCGGCACTGGGCAGCAAGTCCTGTCTGCTGCACTGCCTGTTGTACTGCCCACAGCGGTGCGCCAAACAACCGCAGCACACAGGTGGTCTGCGTTTTTTCTTCGTGTATCAACTGCTTCACCCCCGCGGCCCGGGGCCGCTCGTATTAACCCTTGAGGAAGGTGCTGTCCAGTGCCGTCAGAGCCGCAGCATCATGCCGGGCGCTTTTTGCCAGTGCCTGTGTATCTGCAGGAACTTTGCCCTGAGCCAGACGCAGCGCCAGTTCCAGTGCCGCCTGTGCCGCGCGGGCACGCACCAGCGCACGGTCGGGGCGGGAGACGAAGAGCTTTTTTACATAGACGGTCTCACCGCAGGCCGCACCCAGATACACCGTGCCCACCGGGCGGACGGCATCGCCGCCGTTGGGGCCTGCCAGACCGGTGACGCTGACAGCGATATCGGCCCCGGCAGCTTCGGCTGCGCCCAGTGCCATCTGTGCTGCCACCGGTGCGGACACCACATTGTACTTTGCGATCGCCGCCGGGTCTACGCCGATCATCTTTGCCTTGGCCTGCTCCCAGTAGGTAACAAAGCCGAAGCCGAACACCTCACTTGCACCGGACACATTGGTCAGCCGCTGGGCGATCATGCCGCCTGTGCAGCTTTCTGCCGTGGCAATGGTGAGTCCCTTTTTCTTCAGGGTGTGCACCAGAGTCTCTTCCAGACCGGTCACATCCTCATCATACACCGCATCACCCAGCAGATCATAGAACTTTGTGGCGTATGCGCGGCACATTTTTTCGGCTGAACTGTCGGTTTCTGCCCGGGCAGTAATGCGGATCTCGCACTCGCCGGTCTTGCAGTAGATGGCGGCGGTGGGATTTGCGTTTTCCAGCAGATGCCGCACACGGTATTCGATATCGCTTTCGCCGCCCAGCACCCGCAGCGTGATAGAATGCAGGGTGCAGTTCTGGCGGGCCAGCAGCAGCGGGCGCACGCTCTCCTCCCACATGGCTTTCATTTCGTGAGGCACGCCGGGCATCAGCACGGCGCAATGGCCATCCTGCTCGAACCATCGCCCCGGGGGCAGTGCCGTGGTTATTGATGATCTTGTGGCCGTTCACCGGCACCATGGCCTGCTGCGGTTGTTGGGGTAGTCTTGCGCCCAGTGCGAGTGAAGAAATCCACGATCTTCTGCCATTCTTCCGGGTCAAAAGCCAGCGTATCACCGTAACATCCAGCAACCGTCTCCTTGGTCAGGTCGTCCGCCGTGGGGCCAAGGCCGCCGGTGAACACCAGCAGGTCGCACCGCTGTTTTGCTTCGTTGACGAAATCCGCCAAACGGCCGTGGTTGTCGCCAATGGTGCTCTCGCGCTGGACGGTGATGCCCAGAGCCGCCAGTTCCCGGCTGAGGTACTGGGCGTTGGTGTTGAGAATGTTGCCGAGCAGCAGCTCGGTGCCCACACTGATGATCTCTGCTGTCATGGCTTTCATCCCTCAAATTCGACCTGATCGGTGATACGGATGCGGATGCGCTCGGCGCTCTCTGCTGCTTCGGCTTCCAGCGCGGCAAGGCCGGGCATGGCGGCTTCGGCTTCCAGAATTTCGGCCAGCTCCGGGCGGATCTTCGGGTGCGGCGGGGTGAAGATGGTGCAGCAGTCCTCGTATGGCAGGATGCTGGTCTCAAAGGTGTTGATGTGGCGTGCCGTCTCCACGATCTCGGTCTTGTCCATGCCGATGAGCGGGCGCAGGATGGGCAGATCCTGCGCAGCATCGGTGCACTGCAGGGCCTTGACGGTCTGGCTGGCCACCTGTGCCAGACTCTCGCCGGTAACAAGGGCTTCGCAGCCCTGCTTCTTGGCAATAACGTTGGCAATGCGCATCATGCTGCGGCGCATCAGCACCGTGAACAGCACATCCGGAGCATTATCCCGGATGTACTCCTGCGGCTTGGTGTATGGCACGACGAACAGATTGGAGCTGCCCGTATAGATGCTGGTGAGCTGCGCCAGAGCTTTTACCTTGAGCTTTGCGCGCTCCGAAGTGTACGGCGGAGACGCAAAGTGGATGTGGTCCAGTGCCAGACCGCGCTTTGCCATGCGGTAAGCTGCCACGGGACTGTCGATGCCGCCAGACAGCATGTTCAATGCACGGCCGCTGGTGCCCACGGGCAGACCGCCCTCGCCGGGCACCTTGGGGCCGTGGATGTAGGCACCGTAATCCCGAATTTCTACGATCACCTTAAAATCCGGGTTATGCACATCCACCTTGAGGTAGTTGTGTTTGCCCAGCAGATAGGCACCCAGCTCCCGCATCAATTCAGGGCTGGTCATGGGGTAGGTCTTGTCGGAGCGGCGGGCTTCCACCTTGAAGGTGCGGATGCCGTGCAGACTGGCACCGAGGTAATCCTCAGCGGTCTGGCAGATGGTGTCAAAGTCCTTGTCGCAGACCACGGCGCGGCTGAGCGCCGCAAGGCCGAACACCTTGCTCACCCGGTCAAAGGCGAGGTCCATATCCACGTCCTCTTCCTCAGGCTCCATGTAAAAGGTGGACTGGGTGCAGTAGACCTTGAACTTGCCCACGGTCTTGAGCCGGTAGCGCAGAATTTTCATCATCGCCGACTCGAACTGGTTGCGGTTGAGGCCTTTCAGGGACATTTCACCCTGATAGCCCATGATAATTTCATGCATAAATGTTGTATCTCCTGATCGTAGGATTTGTAATAGATAACTTTTGAGGGACCCCAAGTCACCTTGGGTGACAGCCCTCTCTGAGATGGGGCCTTTGGCATAACGGAAAAGTTGTCCGCTATATCCCAAAGGCTCCCTCCTTGAGGGAGCTGGCACGGCGTAGCCGTGACTGAAGGAGTCTCACTTCCGGATCTTCTGCAGATGCTTCATGCCGTCCTCAAAGCGGTTGAGAAAAGCATCCACATCCTCGGGGGTGTTGTCGCCGCAGAAGGACACGCGGATGGCCGTGTCGATGGCCAGCGGGTCGCGGCCCATAGCCGCCAGCGTGTGGCTGGGCTGGCCGCGGCCGCAGGCACTTGCCGAGGAAACATATACCTGTGCTTCGGCCAGCCATGCCAGCATGGTCTCGCTCTTGATGCACATCTCGCTGAAGTTCAGCACCTCGGGCACCGCGTTTTCCGGGCTGTTGAGCTCCACCTCCGGAAAGGCCTTCAGGCCGTCCCGCAGACGCTGGTTCAGGGCCTTCATAGCGGTGTCACGGCTCTTCATGGTCTTGGCAAGGCGGGTAGCCGCTGCGGCAAGACCCATGGCGTAGGGCAGGTTTTCGGTGCCGGGGCGCAGGCCGCGCTCCTGCTCACCGCCGAGGTACGGCGGCCGGAACGCCTGCACCAGACGGTCAGAAAGATACAGCGCGCCAATGCCCTTGGGAGCGTGGATCTTGTGGCCGCTCACCGACAGGGTGTCAATGTTGTCCAGCTTGATGGGCACACGCATCCACGCCTGCACCGCATCCACATGGACGATGGTGCGGCTGTTGCGGCGCTTGACCTCGGCGGCAAGGCGTTCCACATCGTTGCGGGTGCCCACCTCGTTGTTCACCATCATGCAGGCCACGAGGATGGTGTTCTTGTCCACATGCTCCAGCATTTCGTTGATATCCAATGTGCCGTCCGGGCGGGGCTTGACCACCGTGACGTTGTAGCCCTGCTTCGCCAGCTCTTCCAGCGGGCGCTGGACGCTGGGGTGCTCAAAGCCGGACACCACGATGCCCTTGCCAAAGGTACGGGTGCGCACCGCGCCTAGCAGAGCCAGATTGTTGCTCTCGCTGCCGCAGGAGGTAAAGTACAGCTCCCGGCTCTTGCAGCCCAGTGTGCGGGCCACAGCGGCACGGGCGGTGTTCAGTGCTTCCTCGCTGCGGGCACCGGGGCCGTACAGGCTGGAAGGGTTGGCCCAGTGTTCCCGCATGGCCTTGTCGATGACATCCGCCACCTCGGGAGCCACCATGGTGGTAGCGGCGTTATCCAGATAATGCAATTCAGGGTTTTGCAGCATAAAAGGGATTCCTGCTTTCTGTTTTCATAATAATCCAGTTTAATTATAGCACAGAAAGCTGTAGAACGCAAAATATTCGCGTTTGCGAGCGCAGCGCAGCAATGAAAGCCCCAGTGGGGCTTTTAAGCGACAGAACGGTCTTGCGCAGCAAGATGGAGGGGCCTCGCCCCGACAAGTTCGTATATGTTTTTCCTTGACAAACACCCCGGCATTGTGCTATCTTTACTGCATAGAGACCGTATCTCTGCTGACGGAACCTTGTGGAGCACCACAGTGCAGGGATGGCGGGAGAGTCAATGCCGACCGTCTGGGCAGCCTTGCGCAATTGCTGCGCAAAGCTGCCTTTTTTGTTGTCGGAAGTTGTTTTTATAAGCAGGGTGCGTTGAATGGCGGGATTTTTTTGCCCGCAGACAAGGCGATTTCCCTTGCAATCCTGACGGATTGCAAGGGAAAGCAACGCAGGATGCGAGCAAAAAGGCCGTTCAGGCGGCGTGCAATGCTTGTAAAAACGACTTCCAAAGGAGGATGTCTGATGAAAACCGATATCGAGATCGCACAGGAAGCCAAAATGAGACCCATCACCGAGATCGCCGCCCAGCTGGGCCTTTCCGATGAGCACGTGATCCCCTATGGCCGCTACAAGGCCAAGATCGACCACCGCCTGATCCACGATGCCAAAAAGCAGGGCAAGCTGATCCTTGTCACTGCCATCAGCCCCACCCCGGCGGGCGAGGGCAAGACCACCACCAGCGTGGGTCTGGCCGATGCCATGAACGCTCTGGGCAAAAAGACCATGCTCTGCCTGCGTGAGCCGTCCCTCGGCCCCGTGTTCGGTGTCAAGGGCGGCGCAGCCGGCGGCGGCTACGCACAGGTGGTGCCCATGGAGGATATCAACCTGCACTTCACCGGCGACCTGCACGCCATTGGCACGGCCAACAACCTGCTGGCCGCCATGATCGACAACAGCATCCAGCAGGGCAACCCGCTGAACATCGACCCTCGCCGCATCACATGGAAGCGCTGCATGGACATGAACGACCGCCAGCTGCGGTTCATCGTGGACGGTCTGGGCGGCAAGGTGAACGGCACCCCCCGCGAGGACGGCTTTGATATCACCGTTGCCAGCGAGGTGATGGCAATTTTCTGCCTTGCCACCAGCATTTCCGATCTGAAGGAGCGTCTTTCCAAGATCGTATGCGCCTACACCTACGACGGCAAGCCCGTCACTGCCGGTGAGATCGGTGCTGCCGGTGCCATGACCGCCCTGCTGAAGGACGCGCTGGACCCGAACCTTGTGCAGACGCTGGAAAACAACCCCGCCATCATCCACGGCGGTCCCTTTGCCAACATCGCCCACGGCTGCAACAGCGTGCTGGCTACCAAGCTGAGCCTTTCTCTGGCCGACTACACTATCACTGAGGCCGGTTTCGGTGCCGATCTGGGTGCAGAGAAGTTTTTGGATATCAAGTGCCGCTACGCCGGTATCGCTCCCTCTGCCTGCGTGCTGGTGGCCACTGTGCGTGCCCTCAAGAGCCACGGCGGCGTGGCAAAGGCCGACCTGAGCCAGCCCAACCTCGAAGCCGTCAAGGCCGGTGCATCCAACCTCATCCGCCACATCGACAACCTGAAAAATGGCTTCGGCCTGCCGGTGGTGGTCGCCATCAATGCCTTCCCCACCGATACCGCCGAAGAGCAGGCCTATGTGGAGCAGGTGTGCGCCGAGCAGGATGTTCCCTGCGTGCTGAGCGAGGTATTCGCCAAGGGCGGCGAGGGCGGCAAGGCGCTGGCCGAGAAGGTGCTGGAGGTGCTGGAGGATCGTCCCATCCAGTACACCTACCCGCTGGAAATGCCCCTGAAGGACAAGATCAACGCCATCGCCACCAAAATTTACCGGGCCGACGGCGTGAACTACAGCGCCGCCGCCAGCAAGACACTGGCCGAGCTGACTGAGATGGGTTATGGGAACCTGCCCGTGTGCATCGCCAAGACCCAGTACAGCTTCAGCGACAATGCCAAGCTCATCGGTGCCCCCACCGGCTTTACCATGGAGGTACGCGAGGTGCGCCTTGCTGCCGGTGCCGGTTTCGTGGTGGTCATCTGCGGCAATATCATGACCATGCCGGGCCTGCCCAAGAAGCCCGCCGCTGTGGGCATCGATGTGGATGCCGACGGCAAGATCACCGGCCTGTTCTAAGTTTCAAGTAAAAAATAAGAGGTTCGCTCAGTGAACGAACCTCTTATTTTTTATCCTTCTGTGTGGCTGCACAGATAATCCGTCCATGCGGCATACCCGGCAGGTCTCAGATGGTAGCCGTCCGGCTGGGCGTAGCTTTCGTTCAGGTCGCCGTTTTCATCTGCCAGCACTTCCCACAGGTTGAGAAAATAGCAGTTCTTTTCCAGCGCAATGGCTGCCAGCTCATTGTTGATCTGGCACAGGCGGTCGCGGTTCAGGCCCTCATGGCCGGACTTCTGGCATACTTCCGGCCGCACCGGCGTGATGGACTGCACATAGATCTTTGCATTTGGCAGTGTCTGGCTCAGCATGTCCAGCATCAGCCGGTAATAGGTCAGAAAGCTGCTATAATCGGTATCGCGGCCCAGCACGTTGGTGCCCAACAGAACATAAATAGCTCTGGGCTGCTGGGCGGTCAGCGCTTCCAGCGGCACCTCAGCCACGCCGTCGGCACGCTTGCAGGTGGTGCCGTTGACGATCACGTTCGGCCCAACACCCTTGTACGCACAGAACATGGCGTTCTGCATTCCTTCTTCGTACAGCTGCATGCCCTGCGTCAGGCTGTCGCCCACAAAGCTCACGTCATTGAACCATTCCTTGCCCACAGCCGTGCTGCTCTTTGGCAGCGCCGCCATACGGAAATCCAGCGCAGTGGCCGCGCTGTCTGCAAGCGGCTGCACCGTGAGCTGCCGCGCCACCGCGTAGGAGGCCGTGTTCCAAGTATTATCCTGTGTTACCTCCTGCAGGATGGTGTTCTGCCCAACGCCGGACGGCCGCTGTTCCCGGTGCAGGCTCTTCCACAACATCCCGATGGCTCCCACCAGCAAAAGCAGCAGCAGCAAAGCTGTCGCCATGAACCGCCTGCGCCAGCGTTTGCGCAACACGCGCCGCCGGTATTCCTGATAGTCTGCCATGCTGTCTCCCTCACTTTTCTGCCCAGGCTATGCTGCGGGCTTTCTCGTTCTTAGTATACCATATCTGTGCATTCCGGCAAGACCCGTTTTCTGCCAGAGTGCCTAAAATTGCAGATTCTTTTGCACGCAGGCATGCCATTGTGTGCAAAAAGCCCGCCTTCTATCGGGTCAAAAGCTTGCATCCTGTACCATAGATGTGTTATACTGAACTGAACTACTATTGATAGGGAGGCTTTCACGATGGCATTTACTCCAAAACTGACTTATAAAGGCAAGCCCCTCGTCCGCAAGGACAATGAGCTGTACTACGGCAATATGACCGACCCATATGTGCTCTATCTGCAGATCACGACCACCAAGCCTGTGGGCGACCAGCAGGTTGCAGACAAGGTCCACCTGATGCTGCTCTCTACCGACACCACCAAGGCTCCGCAGGAGCGCGTGATGCGTCAGACCACCAAGATCGGCCTGTACAACGCTTTGGACATCGGCAGCATCTGGCTGCAGAAGGCAAACGCACAGTAAACAAAAAAAGGACCGCTGCACCGGAGTGCAGCGGTCTTTTTTGCTTATTCTTCGGTCACTTCAAAGTCGAGGGGCTTGCCGCAGTTCGGGCACTTAGGTGCGCCGTCCAGCAGTTCGTCTTCCTCAAACACGGCGGTGGTGCCGCAGTCCGGGCAGGTCACTTCGTACTGCACGGGGCCATCCTCGGCATCCTCTTCGCCGTCCCCTTCCAGAGCGACCTCAAAGGTCACGCCGCAGTGCGCGCAGTTGGCTTCGCCTGCATCCAGATCATCCTCGCTGACGTAAACGGTCTCGCCGCAGTTGGGGCAGGCCACTTCATAGAACGGCTCGCTGGCGATGTCATCATCCTTGGCATCGTCGTCGCCATCGGTGTCCTCATCCTCAGCGTCCTCGCTTTCGCCGTCTTCGTCCTCATCCTCGTACAGATCTGCTTCCAGATCTTCCAGCTCATCGCTCAGGTCGTTGATCTGGTCGTAGGCGCGGGAAAGATCTTCGTCCACGCTCTCGATGACCTCAGCCATTTCACCCAGCAGTGCGCTCATGGCCTTGATGATCTTGCCCTCCTTGGTGGTATCATCAATGCCCAGACCATCGACCAGACCCTGCAGATAAGCTGCCTTTTTGTTCAGTTCCATACGAATGCCCTCCTTAAAATGAAAAAATCGGAGTTTTAAAAAACCGGGCAGACGGTTGCCCGCAGCCCGGTTTGGCGTTAAAGGGATCAGACGCGCTCCATATACTCGCCGGTGCGGGTATCGATGCGGATGTGGTCGCCCTCGTTGATGAACAGAGGCACACGAATCTCAGCACCGGTCTCGACGGTAGCGGGCTTCAGGGTGTTGGTGGCAGTGTTGCCCTTGACACCCGGCTCGGTCTGGGTAACTTCCAGCTCGATGAAGTTGGGGATCTCGACGCTGAACACCTTGCCCTTGTAGCTCAGCAGCTTGCACAGCTCGTTCTCCTTGCAGAACTTGAAGTTATCGGGCACATCGGCTGCGTTGACGGGGATGTCATCGTAGGTCTCGTTGTCCATGAAGTGGTACAGATCGCCATCCTCGTAGCTATAGGTCACATCCTTGCGCTCGATGAAAGCCTGCGGGAACTTTGCGGTCGGGTTGTAGCTGGTCTCAACCACAGAGCCGGTAATCACGTTCTTGGTCTTGGTACGGACAAAGGCAGCGCCCTTGCCGGGCTTCACGTGCTGGAACTCAACGACCTGAAGAACCTGGCCGTCCTGCTCAAAGGTCACGCCATTGCGAAACTGCGCCTGCAGAAATCATAGGAATTCCTCCATTAGTTTAATCTCAAATGCTTAACGCATATCTTTATTTATTTTACCCAATCCGTTTGCATTTGGCAAGGGGTTTCGGCAAAAAAGACGATAAAAACACAAAATTTTTTACGTTTTGCACGCTGCATGGTACATCTGCTGCATAGCCCCGGCATCCTCAGCCTGCGTGCCTGCGCTCTCGCAGATGATAACCGGCTGCAGCTTCCGCTCAGCCAGCAGTTCCATCAGCGGCTGCGGCTCCGGGCCGAACTGGGTCTCGGCAAAGGTCCAGTGGCGCTTTTCGCCGCCCGCCGAATACTCGATGCGGGAAAAATGCACATGGAACCGTTCTGCCCGTTGGTCCCCCAGCTTTTCTGCCATGCGGTCAAGGATGGCAGCGTAGTCCTCTTTCGAGCGGATGCCGCCCAGAGTGCGGGCATTCAGGTGGCCGAAGTCGATGCAGGGCGTAATGCGCTTATCCACGCTGCACAGCGCCAGCACCTCGTCCAGTGTGCCCAGCTGGCCGATCTTGCCCATGGTTTCCGGGCAGAGAGTCATATCGGCAAAGCCTGCTTCGTCCAGCGCTTCCACGGCACGGCGCATGGTATCCAGCGCTTTTTCAAGGGCCGCTTCCCGGCTCTGCTTGCCGCAGCTGCCGGAGTGGAAGATGATGCGTCTTCCGCCCAGCGCCTTGCACACCGCCGCACTTTGCAGCAGATACTGGATGCTGTTGAGCCGCTTTTCCTCTTCCAGACTGGACATGCTGATATAATACGGTGCATGCACGCTGAACAGGATATCCTTTTGGCCCGGCCAGTGCGGCCATTTTTGCAGCCTTGTCCAGCCCCAGACGCACGCCGCGCCCGCACTGGTACTCGAAGGCGTTCAGTCCCATCTTTGCGGTGTACTCCGGCACATCCAAGCTGCTTTTGTAGCCTTGGGCGGCAAAGCTGTCGCTGGTGCCTGCGGTGCCGAACCGGATCTTCCAATCGCTCACAGGGTCTTGCCTCCCCGGTCATAGTATTTCTGCCAGTGTTTTTTCTCCCACTACGCTTGAGGATGACCTGCGCACCGAGGTCCGGGCCGCGGGGCACCACCATCAAGCCCGGAATGCCGTACAGCGCTGCCGCCATGCGGTCGGCATAGAGCTGGTCGCCCACCATCGCCATCTGACGGCGCTTCACGCCCATGCGGTGCTGCGCCGCCATCAGAGCAAAGGGCAGCGGCTTTGCGGAGCGGTACAGGTACGCAAGGCCCAGCTTCTGGGCAAAGGGCCGCACCCGCTTTTCCGCACCGTTGGACACGATGGTGAGCTTGACGCCCGCCCTGCGCATAGTGTCCAGCCACACGGCCACTTCTTCCGGCAGCTCCTGACTGCGGTCGGCGGTGAGGGTGTTATCGATATCCAGCACCAGCGCAGTGATGCCTTTTTCCGCCAGCCATTCCGGCGTGATGTGGGTGACATCCTTGAAAACGTATTCGGGGGTGATGAGCATAGTATTTCTCCCTGCAATGAAAATAGGGGAGCCTGCAATACAGGCTCCCCTACATCGGCGTTAGCAACGCGTATGAAATCTAAAGCAACAGCGACTTCAAGTGATCAATTACTTGAACTTGCGCTTGCGGGCTGCTTCGGACTTCTTCTTGCGCTTGACAGACGGCTTCTCGTAAGCCTCGCGCTTACGGACCTCTGCGAGCACACCGCTGCGAGCGGTGCTGCGCTTGAAGCGACGCAGTGCGCTTTCCAGCGACTCGCCCTCTTTAACACGAATTTCCGACATCTTATTCCCTCCCTTGGACCGTGAGGCAGGAATTTCGTTGTTACATGGTAACTAACAGTAGACAGTATAGCGCATTTTCTCCGGTTCGTCAACCTTTTTTTGAAAGTTTTTTGCGCAAAATCTTTGAAAAGATTTTGAATAAACGTTCCCGGGTGTTTTATGCGCCAGTCCGCCTCTGCGGGTAGTTGTATATCCAGCCTTTCGGCAGGGTATCGGTTGGTTTAGCCCTTGACAGCCAGATTGACCAGACGGCCCTTGACGTAGATCTCCTTGACCAGCTGCTTGCCTTCCAGAGCGGCAGCAACAGCGGGGTCAGCCTTGGCGGCAGCAATGGCGGCAGCAGCGTCAATGTCGGCAGCCACCTTCAGGCGGGCCTCACCTTGCCGTTCACCTGCACAGCGATCTCCACTGTGCTTTCCACGCACTTGGCCTCTCGTACTTGGGCCAGGGGTAGTAAGCCAGCTGCTCGTCGTGGCTGTGGCCCAGCTTCTCCCACAGCTCTTCGGTCATGTGGGGAGCAAACGGGTTCAGCAGCTGAACAACGGTCTCCAGCTCGGCCTTGGTCGCGCCGCCGTTGTCGTACAGGGCGTTCACCAGCGTCATGAGCTGGGCAATGGCGGTGTTCATCTTCAGGGTCTCGATGTCAGCGCCCACCTTCTTGATGGTCTGGTGCAGCAGGGTCTCCAGCTGGGGACGATAGCCCTCGCCCTCCACCAGCTTGTCGGACAGAGCCCACACGCGGTCGAGGAAGCGGTTGCAGCCGGCGATGGCAGAGGTCTGCCAGGGTGCGGCCTGCTCGAAGTCGCCCATGAACATCTCGTACAGACGCATGGTGTCGGCACCGTACGTGGTCCACGACCTCGTCGGGGTTGATGACATTGCCCAGAGACTTGGACATCTTGACGATGGGGTGGCGGGCCATCTCACCGTACTTCTCTTCCAGAGCCTTCTCAGCGGCCTTCTGGCTGCCGTACTCCTTCAGCAGCTTCTCCTGCTCCTCAGCGGGCAGGTTGACGAAGCTGTGGGGGTTCAGGCCCAGGATCATGCCGTGAGCAGTACGCTTCTGATAAGGCTCTGCGGTGGGCACGACACCGATGTCGTACAGGAACTTATGCCAGAAACGGCTGTACAGCAGATGCAGGGTGGTGTGCTCCATGCCGCCGTTGTACCAGTCCACCGGAGACCAGTATTCCAGAGCTTCCTTGGAAGCAATGGCATCCTTGCAGTGGGGGTCCATGTAGCGCAGGAAGTACCAGGAAGAACCGGCCCACTGGGGCATGGTGTCAGTCTCGCGGGTAGCGGGGCCGCCGCAGCAGGGGCAGGTCGTCTTGACCCAGTCCTTGTGGCGGGCCAGCGGAGATTCTCCGTCCGGACCCGGCTCAAAATCGGTGATGTCCGGCAGGGTCAGGGGCAGGCTGCTCTCGGGCAGGGGCTGCCAGCCGCACTTTTCACACTTGACCATGGGGATGGGCTCGCCCCAGTAACGCTGACGGCTGAACACCCAGTCGCGCAGCTTGTAGTTGACCTTATCGCAGCCCTTGCCGTTTGCCTCCAGCCAGTCGATCATCTTTTTCTTTGCATCGGTGACGGACAGGCCGTTCAGGAAGCCGGAGTTGACCAGCGTGCCGGTGGCCACATCGGTGAAGGCGGCTTCGTCCAGATTGGACGGGGTATTGCCCTTGACCACCTCGATGATGGGCAGGCCGAACTTCTTGGCAAACTCCCAGTCGCGGGTATCGTGGGCGGGCACAGCCATGATGGCACCGGTGCCGTAGGTGGACAGAACGTAGTCCGAGATAAAGATGGGGATCTCGGTATCGTTGACCGGGTTGATGCCCATAACGCCTTCCAGCTTCACGCCGGTCTTTTCCTTGTTCAGCTCGCTGCGCTCAAAGTCGCTTTTGCGGGCTGCCTCGGCCTGATAGGCCTTGACGGCATCGGCATTCTTGAGGATGCCCTTGTCCAGCCACTCCTTGACCATAGCGTGCTCCGGAGAAACGACCATGTAGGTGGCACCAAACAGGGTGTCACAGCGGGTGGTGTACACGGTCAGGGTATCGCCTGCGGTGGTGCCGAAGTTGACCTCTGCGCCGTGGCTGCGGCCGATCCAGTTCTTCTGCTGGGTGGCAACGCGCTCAATGTAATCCAGACCGTCCAGACCATCGATCAGCTTATCGGCATAAGCGGTGATCTTGAGCATCCACTGGCTCTTGACGCGGTGAACGACCTCGCTGCCGCAGCGCTCGCACACGCCGTTGACAACTTCCTCGTTGGCCAGCACGCACTTGCAGCCGGTGCACCAGTTGACGTTCATTTCCTTCTTGTAAGCCAGACCATGCTTATACAGCTGCAGGAAGATCCACTGGGTCCACTTGTAGTACTCGGGGTCGGTGGTATTGATTTCACGATCCCAGTCAAAGGAGAAGCCCAGAGCCTTCAGCTGACTGCGGAAGTGGTCCACATTGCTCTTGGTGACAATGGCCGGGTGGATGTGGTTCTTCATGGCAAAGTTCTCAGTGGGCAGGCCAAAAGCGTCCCAGCCCATGGGATACAGCACATTGTAGCCGTTCTGACGGCGCTTGCGGCTGACCACGTCCAGCGCGGTGTAGCTGCGGGGATGGCCTACATGCAGGCCGGCACCCGACGGATACGGAACTCGACCAGTGCATAGAACTTGGGTTTTTTTGTGGTCGATCTTCGACATGGAAGGTTTTTTCGTCCTCCCACTACCTCTGCACTTGGCTTCAACTGCCTTGTAATCGTACTTCATGTTGTTAATCAGCTCCAGACTTTATCCAAAATACCGTTGCTTGGGGGCGTATGCTTTCAAGCTATCTGCCTTTGCCAGAAAACCCTCTCCGTCATCGCTGCGCGATGCCACCTCTCCCGAAGGGGAGAGGTTTTATGCAGACCGCAGCCTTCCCTCTTTTGCACAAGCTCCCCTTTCGGGGGAGCTGTCAGGGCGGACGCCCTGACTGAGAGGGTTCTTTTTTCAGGTAGACAGCTGTTTGCCTGAATCATTCAAGGGTGCTGTCGGGGGTGAGGTACTCGGAGATATCAATGGGCTCACCATCTGCCCACAGGTGCTCCAGATCGTAATAGGTGCGGGTGTTGGGCACGAATACGTGCACGATGACGTTGGAATAATCCAGCAGCACCCAGTTCTTGGAGTCGTAGCCCTCCGTGCTGTAGGGCTCCAGACCCTTCTGGGAAAAGCTCGTACTCCACCTCGTCGGCCAGAGACGCCACCTGCGTGGTGGAAGTGCCGGAGGCAATGACAAAGTAATCGGTGAGCACGGTCAGGCTTTCCACCTTGAGCACGCGCACATCGTGGGCCTTTTTCTTATCCAGGATCTTTGCGATCTCAATGGCAAGCGCCTTGCTGTCGTTGAAGTTCTCCATATGTTTTTCCTTTCTGTCAGTTTCAGTTTGCGGAGCCTGCGGCCTGACCATCGGTGGTAACAGCGCCTTCAAGGTCTGTCTCGCCGCTCAGGATGGCATCGTCCGACTCCTTATCGATGCGGCCCATATACTGCACGTTGGCATCGGTGGATGCACTGCCGTGGGGCCACTCGTCAGTGACAAGGTTCATTTCGCTCACATCAATGGGGCCGGTGTAGGTGCAGAAATACTGGTTGAGCAGGTTTGCAATGGAACCCGCATCCGGCACCACGCAGGAGTAACCGGCAAAGGTGTCGGTCTTGCCCACGTTGGGCACGCCCATGAACACCGGTGTCTGCGCCAGAATGATGTTGGAGCTGTCGAGCTTGAGGAAGGACACCACCAGCTTTGCAATGGTGGAAATATCCATATCCGTCTTGATATAGTTCTTGAACACCAGCGGCAGCTGGTTCAGGATATCGGTAACGCCCATAGCGCGGGCACGCTTGAACAGGCCGGCATAGAAATAGCGCTGCATGTTCAGGCGGTCGATATCGGAATTGGCGTAGCCGTCGCCGTGGCGGCAGCGCACAAAGAACTCTGCCGATGCACCGTTCAGATTGCGGTAGCCCTTGAGCAGCTTGCTGCCGCCGTAGGACATATCGTGGGGGATATACACCTCAATGCCGCCAAAGTTATCCACCATATCCACCAGTGCCTGCATATCCACCGTCACATAGTAATCGATGGGCAGTCGGAACTGATCGTAGATGACATCGGCCAGAGCGGCGATGCTGCCGCCATTGGAGATTGCCACCGAGTTGATCTGATAATTCGTGGCGGCGTAGGTCTTGCCATTGGAAAGGGTGATCTTTTTGTTCTTGGTGGTGACAAGGCTGTTGCGGGGGATCTGCAGCATCCGCAGTGCACCGTTCTTGATGTCGAACTGCACGTACAGGATCATATCGGTCATGCCGTCGTTAGAGGTGGGGTCGTTGGAATAATTGCGGCCCTCTTCATAGTCGATGCCGCAGACCAGAATGTTCACCACATCGCCCTTGTATTCCTCGGCTGTCTTGACCTCTTCCTCAATGGTAGGGGTGCTGTCGTCCGGGCGGATGCTGTCCTCCACCTTGTTTACAAGGCTGACTCCGTACACCACCACACCGGAGATCACCGCGATGATGGCCATGACCACTGCAAAAGGCAGCCAGAGGGGCATTTTCTTTTCTTTTGCGGCGGCGCGGCGGCTCATTGTGTGCACCGCCTGCGCTCTGCTTTGCATCCGTGCTGGACGCAGCGTGGCGCGGTGCGGCTGCTGCCGGATCCGGCCGGTTCAGAGAACGCGAAGTATTGATATGGCGTGGCGTCTGGCTCATGCTTTTTTGTATCCTCCAGATTTTCGCGGTCCTGCAAAAAAAATGTTCCTGCAGACCTGTCATGCTCTTAAGTATAGCATTATCCGACGAAATCTGCAATCCGTTTTCTGTTTCCGCTTGTTTCAGAGCAGCTGTGCTCTCACCGTTCATTCTTCCCGCTACGGGCAAGGATATCCTCATAGGCAGCCTTGGACATCGGGTCAAGGGGCTTGCCCTGCGAGAGCACAAAATCGTTGGTCTGCTTCAGCGCGGCCAGCATAGCGGCATCCAGATTCTTTTTTTCCAGCTTGCGCAGCTTTTCCACGCCGGGCCAGTCCCGCTCCGCGCTGGTCATATCGGCCAGATACAAAATTTTGTCAAGCCGGGTCATGCCGGGTTTGCCCGCCGTGTGGCAGGCAATAGCGCTAAGCACCGCTTCGTCGGTCACACCCCACTGGGTGCGGGCCAGAATGGCGGCGCACACGCCGTGCCACACCGGGGCCGGGCGCTCTTCGCCGCCCTCGGCATACTGGGGGTAAGCGCGCAGGATCTCGCGCATCTCATCCTTGCTGATCTCCTTGGCCGAGTCGTGCAGCAGGGCTGCCAGCGCGGCGCGCTCCTCATCCTCACCGTAGATCTTTGCCAGCTTGACGGCCATTTTTTTTACATTCAAGGTATGCTCATAGCGCTTATCGCTCAAGCGGCTGCGCACAAGCTCCTTTGCCTGTTTGAGGTTCATTGGCTGATACTTCCTTTTTGTAGAGTTTCTCCCGGCGGATGACCTCCCACACGGCCTGCGGCAGCTCTGCTTCGCAGGCTTCCCCTGCTGCAAGGCGTGCACGGATCTCGCTACTGGCCATGGGCAGCGCCTGTACCGGTGCAAACAGGATGCGTGCCCCGGTGGGGTCCAGCCGGAGAGCCTTTGCGTGCAGCTCGGGGTCGTCGCCCACATGGCGGCTGGTGACCACCAGATGGGCAAGGCGTAGGATATCCTGCCAGCGGTGCCAGCCGTCAAAGCTCAGCAGCATATCGCTGCCAATGGCAAGGTACAGCTGTGCCCCGGGATTTTCCCGAGCTAGTTTTTCCACCGTGAGCACCGTATAGTTGCGGTTTCCGGCAGCGGCCTGCTCGATCTCCCAGCCGCTGACCTCCAGCTGCGGGATGGCATCCATCCCCTCTTCCAGTGCATGGAAGCAGCTGCACATTTCCAGCCGCAGTGCGCCCGGCGCAGAGGTCTTCTGCTTGAAGGGCGAAAGCCCGGCAGGCATCACCACCACCTTATCCGGTTGCACGCGGGCAGCGGCAGCGCGCAGATTGTTCAGGTGGCCGTTATGGGGCGGGTCAAATGTACCGCCGTAGAGAAGAACTTTCATTTTTACTTCAGCAGATCAGCGTAGGCGCTGTCCTTTTTCTTCTGCAGGTACAGCACGAACTTGGAGCCGATCACCTGTACGCAGTCGGCACCGGTGGCCTCAGCCAGCTTGACCGAAGCTTCACGGGCATTGTACATGCTGTTTTCCAGCACCTTGAGCTTGATGAGCTCACGGGCATCCAGACAGTCCTTCACGCCCTGGATCATGGTCTCGTCGATCTCGCCCTTACCCACGATGAAAACGGGGTCCATGGTGTTTGCCTTGCCGCGCAGAATGGCGCGCTGTTTGCTTGTCAGCATAGTTTTTTCTCCTTTTATTTCAAAAAATCAGGTAGTTCTTTTTCCAATTCCGCCAGCGCATTGCCGCGGTGGCTGATGGCATCCTTTTCGTCGGGCATCAGCTGGGCGTAGCTGCGCTCCTCGGTGTTGGGGCGCTTATCGTGCTTTCCCACGCCGCAGTCGGTGGGGATGAACAGCGGGTCGTAGCCAAAGCCGTAGTCCCCGCATAGCCGCTCAAAGGCGATGCTGCCCGGGCATTCGCCCATGCAGGTCAGATGCCGCCCATCCGGCAGGATGAAGCACACCGCTGAGACGAACTTTGCGCCGCGCTGCCCGGCAGGCACAGCCTGCATGGCGTCCAGAAGCTTGTCGTTATTGGCTTCGTCGTCGCCGTGGCGGCCGCAGTAGCGGGCGCTGTACACGCCGGGCGCACCGCCCAGCGCATCCACGCACAGGCCGGAGTCATCGGCGATGGTGGGCAGACCGCATGCCCTGCAGATAGTCTCGGCCTTGATGAGGGCGTTCTCGGCAAAGGTGGTGCCGGTCTCCTCCGGCTCGATGGTGATGCCCAGCTCCTTCTGGCTGACCACCTCGTGGCCCTGCGCTTCCAGAATGCGGCGCAGTTCGCGGAGCTTTCCGGCGTTGCCGGTAGCTGCACAAATTTTCATGCTGCGGCCCTCCTTAGTGCTTCCACTGGCGCGGGAGCAGCTCTTCCACAAAGCCCTCCGGGGTGAAGGGCAGCAGGTCGTCGATGCCCTCGCCCACGCCGATGAAGCGCACCGGCAGGCCCAGACGCTGCTTGACCGCCACCACGCAGCCGCCCTTGGCGGTGCCGTCCAGCTTGGTCAGGATGATGCCGGTAGCATCTGCAGCCTTGCAGAATTCCTTGGCCTGACTGATGGCGTTCTGGCCGGTGATGGCATCCAGCACCAGCAGCGTTTCAAGGCTGGCTTCCGGGCTGGCCTTCTTGACGCTGCGGCTGATCTTGGAAAGCTCTGCCATCAGGTTTGCCTTGTTGTGCAGACGGCCTGCGGTGTCAGCAATGACCATGTCATAGCCGCGTGCGGTGGCAGACTTTACGGTGTCGAAAATGACAGCCGCCGGGTCTGCGCCCTCGCCTGCGCTGACGATGGGCACACCGGCGCGGTCGGCCCAGATCTCCAGCTGTTCGCTGGCTGCGGCACGGAAAGTATCGCCTGCGGCCAGCATCACCTTTTTGCCCTCGCGGGTGTAATGATCGGCCAGCTTTGCAATGCTGGTGGTCTTGCCCACGCCGTTCACGCCAATGACCAGAATGACGGCCGGCTTGCCGGAAAGATCCATCTCGGCATCCGGTGTCATTTCCTCGGCAATGATGTCGCGCAGGGCATCCGCCGCCTCTTCGCCGGTCTTCAGTCCCTTTTCGTGCACACGGTCGCGCAGCTTGTCCACCAGACACACGGCCACCTCGCCGCCCACATCCGCAAGGATGAGCTGCTCTTCCAGCTCATCGTACATATCATCGTCGATGACGCTGCCGGTGAGGGTGTTGAGGATATTGCCCCAGAAACCGGTGCGGGTCTTTTCCAGACCCGTTTTCATTTTTTCCTGTTCTTTTTTCTTTGTTTTTCTTGCCAAATCGAAGAACCCCATGGTGTCCTCCTATCTTTTTCTTTAATATATATCAGGAAACCAGCGTTGCGTCAACCTGTTCCAGATCAAGCTTGAGCAGCTTGGACACGCCGTCCTCCTGCATGGTAACGCCGTAAAGCACATTCGCGGCTTCCATTGTGCCGCGGCGGTGGGTGATGACGATGAACTGGGTCTTATCGCTCACCCGGCGTAAGTACTGGGCAAAACGCACCACATTGGCATCGTCCAGAGCGGCTTCGATCTCGTCCAGAATACAGAACGGGGCCGGGTTGACCGCCAGAATGGCAAAGTAGATGCTGATGGCCACCAGCGCCTGCTCGCCGCCGGAAAGCGCTTCCAGATTTTTGATCACCTTGCCCGGCGGTGCCACCCGGATGCCGATGCCGCAGGAGAGCACATCGCTTTCATCCTCCAGCACAAGGCTGGCTTCGCCGCCGCCGAACAGCTCGGTAAATACGCGGCCAAAGTTTTCGTTGATGGCGCGGAAGCTGTCGGAGAAGATCTCCCGCATCTGTGTCGAAAGCTTGGAGATCATGCGGGTCAGCTCATTGCGGCTTTCCTCCACATCGGTCACCTGATGTATCAGGGCATCGTAGCGGGCCTTGACCTCCTTGTATTCCTCGATGGCGCTCACATTCACGCTGCCAAGGGCGCGAATTTTGCCGCGCAGGTCGGCCACCTGTGCGCGCAGGGCCGTCAGGCTTTCAAACTCCACGCAAAGGTTCTCCGCCTGACTGACCGAGAGCTGGTATTCATCCCACAGCTTTGCCACGGTCTGGTCGTACTCGGTCTCGGCAGCGGCCTTGCGCTCTGCAAGGCGGGCCATCTCGCGCCCCATTTCCTCGCGGCTGTCGGAGGATGTGCGCGCCCGGCTCAGTGCCGCTGTTTCAGCCTGCTGGCGTTCCAGCCGCTGTTCCGTGGCTTCGCGGATGGCCTTTTCTTTTTGGGCGATCTCGGTCTGGCTGTCGGACTTTGCCTGCCGGATGGCTGCAATTTCTGCCCGGCAGCTCTCGCTGCGCTGTGCCAGTGCCGCAAGGCTTTCTTCCAGCGTGGCGCGGCGGGCAGCGGCATCCTGTGCCCGCTGTTGCAGCGCTGCGATCTGGCTGTAGGCCAGTTCTGCATCCTTCTGGCGGGTCACCTGTTCCAGCCGCTTTGCGCTGAGCTTTTGGCTCAGTTCGGTCTGCTGGGCCACAAAGTTGTCGTCACCTTCGGCAATTCGGTTCATCTCCGCCGTCAGCAGGTCGATCTTTGCCGTCAGCCGGGCCTGCAGGCTGGCAGCTTCCTCTGCTTTGCCACAGCTCTCTGTCAAGGCCGCCTGCAAAGCATCGATCTGCTGCTGGCCGTTGCTGCGGGCCGTTTCCAGCTGGGCGGCAGCAGCTTCCAGCCGCTTCTGCTCTGCCTCGGCACGCACTTTGTCGTTGGCGGCGGTGATCTGTTCACTGGCCGTGGCGGTCAGCTCTGCCTGAAGGGCATCCACCTGCTCTTTGCAGCGGTCGGTCTTTTCCTGTGCAGCAAGGCAGTCTTTTTGTAACTTGGCCGCTTTCACCCGCAGCTCTTCCATCTCCTGCTTGCGGGTGAACAGGCCTGCGCTGCGCTGGACGCTGCCGCCGGTAAAGCTGCCGCCTGCATTGATCACCTGACCATCCATGGTCACGACCTTGCTGCGAAAGCCGTTGTCCCGCGCCACGCGGGAAGCTTCGTTGATGTCGTCCACCACGATGATGCGGCCCAGCAGGTTCGATACGATGTTGTCATACCGGCGGTCGGCCTGCACCAGACTGGAGGCAAGCCGTGCCGTACCGGAGAGTCGGCCACGGAACACGCCGGGCTGGACGGTATCCAGCGGCAGGAAGGTGGCGCGGCCTGCATTGTCATTGCGCAGCAGGGCGATGGCCGCTTTGGCGGCGGCTTCGTTCTCTACCACGATGTTCTGCAGCGCACCGCCCAGAGCCGTTTCCACAGCCACTTCACAGCCCGGCTCCACCTTTAAGATGGCGGACACCGGCCCGATGATGCCCCGCAGGCGGCGTGCACCGGCAGCACGCATGACGGCCTTGACCGAGTTTTGGTAGCCGTCCATGTTCTTTTCCAGTTCCCGCAGCACGGAAAGGCGCTGGCGGGCCGCATCCAGCTCACGGCCAAGGCACTGCTCTGCTGCGTCGGCATCGTCCAGCGCAGCCTTGCGGCCTTTCAGCTTGAGTTCCACGCCGGAACGGACATTTGCCAGCTGCTTCTCGTTTTCTTCCAGCATCCGGCGGTACTTGATGGTGTCGTCCAGATCCTGCTTTGCTTCGTCCCGCTGGGCGGTGCTTTCCTGCACGCTCTGCTCAAGGGCAGGCAGGCGCTGGCGGGCTGTTTCCACGGCAGCTTCGGCAGCCGCCTGCGCCACCTGCGCTTCGGTGCGCCGGGCTGTCAGGCCGGCAAGTTCTGCTTTCAGGGTATCCTTGCGGGCACCGCTGGCACTGCTGGCATCGGTCAGACGTGCGATCTCCGCGTTCAGTGCTTCGATCTCTGCCGCCAGCTTTTCGCCCTCCGCTTCCATGGTCTTTGCCACGGCCCGGTGGCGTTGCAAGGCGGCCTGTGCCTCGGTGCTGTCCTCGTTCCCGGCGCTGATCTCTTCCTGCAGGGATGCGGCGCTCTCCTCGTTGCGGAGGATGTCGTTTTCCAGCACAGCGATACGGCTCTCCGACCCGCTGATCTGCTCGGTGATGCTGCGGATATCCCCATTCAGGCGCTCAACAGCAACCGTAAGCTGCTGTGCCTGCATCCGGATCTCCTCAGCCTCCTGCTCGGCGGCTTTCGTCTCCCGGTCAAAGCGCTCGTAGTCGGCCTGTGCTGTCTCGTA
>ENA-OQEL01000140-OQEL01000140.1-human-gut-metagenome-genome-assembly--contig:-NODE-140-length-28428-cov-4.083389_pt1 | contig 28428 bp, 39 predicted proteins | sample MGYA00242796_ERZ504637 | MGnify/ENA primary metagenome ERZ504637 (study PRJEB26092, sample SAMD00036306) | human gut metagenome | host: Homo sapiens | study: EMG produced TPA metagenomics assembly of... | reverse complement strand
AGGCACCTGTTTACGAACTTATCCGCCTGTCGGCGGCTTGCCCCCTGCAAGGGCGAAATACGCAGAGCATAAACGAAGTTTGTGCGATGGGTGTATTTCGCTCTCATACGCCGAGGCTTGTAAGGTGCTATCTTTCTCTGTCATGCTCCGGCTTGTGCTTTTCATCTTGGGCGTATCCGCCCTTTTTATTTGCCCGTATCCGGGCTTATTTTTATCCCTGACAGCAAACCGATTCTTTACTTTTCTATCTGATTTATTCCGGTATTCTTGCCCGCACATATTCCAAATCGCCGCAGTAGGGCGTTCCAACCAGATACCATTCCATTGCAAGATTCATCTCCATTCTTGTCCGTATCCACCGGTCGTCCACCAGAACTTCCATACACTCTCCGCAGTGAAATCCTGTATCAATCCATAAGTCCATTGACAGCAATCCATATCTGCCATTTTCACAGTTATAACCTAATCTTCCTTCTCTCATTACATGATTCTCCTTTCCAGATTTCTCCTTGTCTACCATCCACAGGGGCGTGCCACGCTCCTGTTCTTATCATCAAGGAAGAATTTACCATCGGAAACTCTCCGGCACTCCTCGTCTGTCCAGATACTCTTTTCTCGCCCGTTCCCGTTCTTCCTCTGTCGGAGCAGTTTTGAATTTTCCATACAGGTCACGCATGACCATCCTGTCTAATTTCTTCTCCAACCCTGCTTGATTTCTTTTTCACAACTCTCATCTTCAACTAAGTGAAAGCGGAGCAACTGCATAAATAATTCCAGTGATATTTGCACATTTCCCATCTTATCCATCCTTTCCGTGACAGTACGTGACGGTATGTGACAGTCGTGACGGTTATTTTGATACCGCCCCGCTGTCAAAAATACCGTCACAACCGTCACGTACTGTCACTCATTCTCTGTATTGTCTTTCCAGAGCCTTAGTTTCCGTCCCTCATGGACACGCTCACTCCGAAAGAGAATCCCATGCTCTGCATACAACCTTCCTGCAAGAACATTCAGCTTTCTTGTAATAACATGAGGTTGAATGTCCACATTTATCAGTGCAACAAGTGCCGTTGGAGAACCCTCCCAATAAGGATTGTCTTTCATAACAAGCTCCGCAATCTCATCCAGTAACGGCTCTGGCGGTTCTTTCCATAATTCCGTTTCTGCCTTTTGCAAATCCCACAACAATGTTTCTGTATTGCGGATAAGATACAGCTTCTGGTCTTGCTGATCTCTGCCCGATACTTCCAGTGTTGCGGCATTGCCTGTCCGTTTTTCTTTCTGAAGGAGAAACGCTCCGTCTGCCGCCCCAAGCAGTCCGCTTGTCCCGGAAATCATGTCAAACTTATCATCCGCATTCTGCTTTCTCGTGTGGTGTACGAGCAGTAAGCAAAGTCCGTGATCATCCGCAAAACTTTTCAGTCTTGCCATAATCTGATAATCATTTGCATAACTGTAATTATCGCCGCCAACCTCACGCACTTTCTGAAGCGTATCAATGATAATCAGCTTCGTGTCCTTATGCTCTGCCACAAATCTTGCAAGCTGTTCATCCAGTCCATTTCCAAGCTGACTGGCAGAAACAGAGAAGTAAAGATTATCGGTACTTTCTGTCCCAAACATCCGGTACAGACGCTCCTGCAAGCGGCGGTAATCGTCCTCAAGTGCCAGATACAGCACCGTTCCTTTTCGGGTGGTATAATTCCAAAGCGGTGTACCTGTGCTGACATGGTAGGCAAGCTGTGCCATCAGAAAGCTCTTCCCCAGTTTGGGCGAACCTGCAAAGATATAAGTGCCGGGGTAGAGCAGACCGTCGATCAACGGCTGCTTACTCCGATACTGTGTGTCAAACAGTTCATTCATGGAGATTGTCTGGAGATAGGACGGGTCTGATCGCAACTGCATTTCTCTCTGCAATTCCTCAAAACTCTTGATATTTCCCACCATTCTCGGATATACTATTTGTAGCGTTTTTATGAATTGACTGCTCCGTATCTGCGCCAACAGATACATCCGGGGCAGTCTTTTCTTTTTTATTTTCCATCCTCGTCCTCTCCTTTCAGACCGCCCAGAATAACAGCGATCAATTCAATGACATTCAGCAGTTCCTCATCCACACCGTTTTCTGCTTCAATCCGCTTCAATTCTGTGAGGACAGCGGAAAGTTCCGTTTTGAGTGCCTTGTATACTCTCGGATTGCCCTGCACCACTACATCCTGATTCAGACAACGGCGGTAGCAATATTCCTGCTTCGGCAGTCCGATAAGGCAACTGCCTTGTTGATGAGTTCATTTTCTCGGGCGATTCCCGAAACCCTACTGTTAATGTTTCTCCAACGGTTTTTGTTATCTCTGTTTTTTAGCTGACATTTTCAATCTCTCCTTTTCCTAAATCGTCTAATCTATCTGCCATTTCCGTCTGTTTTGACGGGAACAGATGAGCGTACTGGTAAGTGATGTCAATGCTTTCATGCCCCACACGGTCTGCAATCGCCACCGCTGAAAAGCCCATATCAATGAGCAAACTTATATGACTGTGACGGAGATCGTGAATGCGGATATGCTTTACCCCTGCGGCATTTGCCCCTCTGTCCATCTCGTGATGGAGATAACTTTTTGTGACTGTAAAGATACGGTCTTTCTTCTTCAATCCGTAAAGCATACCGAGATATTCTTTCATTTCCTCACACAGAAACTTCGGCATTTTGATCATGCGGTTGCTTTTCTTTGTTTTCGGTGTGGTAATCACATCTTCTCCGTGTAGCCGCTGATAAGATTTATTGATTCTGACGGTTTCTTTCTCAAAAATCGAAATCGGCTGCGGTCAGTGCAAGAAGTTCTCCTTCTCGGATACCGCACCAATAGAGCATTTCAAAAGCGTAAAAGGAAACTGGTTTGTCCATCATTTCAAAAGAGAATTTCTTGTATTCTTCTTTTGTCCAAAACAGCATTTCCTTGTGTTCCTCACTTCCCATATTTCCTACTTTTGCGGCAGGATTGGAACGCAGCTCATAGTAACGTACCGCATGATTAAATATGGCTGACAGTTCTGACTGCATTGTTTTCAGGTAAAGTCGGCTTATATGGCTTATCGTCTGCCTGTCTCTTCTTGATCATCTCATTCTGCCATTTGATAATATCCGCAGGACTGATTTCATTCATCTTCTTGTCCTTGAAATATGGAATCAGCTTCTTCTGAAAAATAACATCCTTTGTACGCCATGTGTTAAGCTTCAGCTTTGGCTTTAAGTCCTCCTCATACAGCTTGTAGAAGTCTTCAAATCTCATATCCAGATTTGTTGCCTGCTGCAGCAGAAACTTCTGCTCATACTCCAATGCCTCCTTTCTTGTCCGAAAGCCACGTTTGAGCTTTCTTTTGTTTTTACCTGTCCAATCGTTGTAGTGGAAGGAGACATACACGTCCCCCTCGCCTCATCCTTGTATGCTGCCATACAACTGCTCCTTTCCCTTATGCTGTCTTATCACATAAGTCATATACTTTACTGTCAAGATACTTACGGCTGACTCTGCCGGCTCTGACATAGAAGCCTTTAGAAGATAATTCCTTGTTAGCTTCTCTTATTACTTTGTATGCATGAGATACCGATACATCAAGCATCTCAGCAACCTCTTTTGCTGTGTAATATAACTTCTCCATGACGCATTCACCTCCTCTCCCCGGCAATTACCGGTATGTATTGCTCTATCACATCTTAATTCTATCAACATCACTCTCTATTCTTTATCCCTTATCAGCAGAGTTTTTCCACCTCAAAGCAGATTTTTATATTTTAAGTAACCAGACATGATATCGTTTGCAGTTATAATGGTAAATCAAATCACTAATTTGTAAAATATTCTCTCATGGACTTTTTTCGTCAAAACATATTCTCTGACGGACTTTTTTTATCTTTAAGTACAATTAATCCATACTTAAACCAATAAAGATGTTTCTACAAACACTGTCGGCGTCATCAGGTAACATTGTGGCAATACTGGCACATTGTGTGTTAAAAACTTTCTGTGCGATTAATTCTATAACCAACAAATTACGGAAGAGACACCACTGGTGTATTTTCACTAATTTGCACCAGTTTTTGGTGCTTCATATAATTGGGATAATTTTTGAAAATAAAAAGAAATGTGATAATAGATAATACCTATGACACTTCTGTTTAGTACTCATTAATATCTGTGGTACTATCAAAACAGGTATCATATAGGTATCATAATAAAAGAAAAAGCCCCATAAATGGCTTGTTTACGCCATTTATGAAGCTCTGTTTACTATTCAAACTCAATAGTTCCCGGTGGCTTACTGGTCAAATCATAGAATACTCTATTGACTCCCTTTACCTCATTTATAATTCTGCTCATCACTGTCTGAAGTACCTCAAACGGTATCTCGGCTGCTTCGGCTGTCATGAAGTCCACGGTGCGGACTGCACGTACTGCAACGGCATAATCATATGTTCTCTCATCACCCATGACACCTACTGAACGCATGTTAGTAAGGGCTGCAAAGTACTGGTTTGGCATCCATGATGGTTCCTCGCCGTGGGCCTCTTTGTACTCTTTTGCTGCCTTTTCCACTTCGCTTCTGTAAATCCAGTCTGCATCCTGGACAATGCGTACCTTTTCGGCTGTAACTTCGCCGATGATACGGATTCCAAGGCCCGGGCCTGGGAATGGCTGACGGAATACGAGATAGTCAGGTAATCCAAGCTCCAGTCCGACCTTGCGTACCTCGTCCTTGAAGAGGTTTCTGAGTGGCTCCACGATATCCTTGAAATCGACATGCTCCGGGAGACCTCCTACGTTGTGGTGTGATTTGATGACTGCAGATTCTCCGCCGAGTCCACTCTCCACTACGTCCGGATAGATGGTTCCCTGCGCAAGGAAGTCAACCTTTCCGATTTTCTTAGCTTCTTCCTCGAATACACGGATAAATTCCTCACCGATGATTTTACGCTTGCGCTCAGGCTCTGTGACGCCTGCAAGCTTGCTGTAGTAGCGCTCCTGTGCGTTGACGCGGACAAAGTTGATGTCGAACGAACCGCCTTTGCCGAATACGCCCTCTACCTCATCGCCCTCGTTCTTACGGAGAAGTCCGTGGTCTACGAATACACAGGTGAGCTGCTTGCCGATTGCCTTGGCAAGGAGTGCTGCGAGCACTGATGAGTCTACTCCACCCGAAAGTGCAAGGAGCACTTTGCCGTCACCGACCTGCTCTCTGATTTCGTCGATTGTGTTTTTGACGAATGAATCCATCTTCCATGTGCCTGCACATCCACATACGCCACGGACGAAATTGTAAATCATCTGTGTTCCGTTCTTGGTGTGAAGTACCTCCGGATGGAACTGTACTGCATATAATTTCTTCTCAACATTCTGTGTTGCGGCTATTGGACAGTCTGCAGTGTGCGCAACTACCTCAAAGCCCGGTGCTGCCTCTGCGATTCTGTCGAAATGACTCATCCAGCATACTGATTCTGATGGCAGATCCTTGAACATCACGCCGTTTGCAGAATATGTGATTTCTGTCTTTCCATACTCTCCAACCTCCGGTGTGATTACCTTTCCGCCTAATTTATGCATCATAAGCTGTGCACCGTAGCAGATGCCAAGCACCGGTATTCCCATCTCAAACAGCTCTTTCTGGTATGATGGTGAATTCTCTTCATAACAGCTGTTTGGACCTCCTGTAAGGATGATGCCCTTTGGATTCATTTCTTTGATTTTCTCAATGTCTATTTTGTATGAGTAAATCTCACAGTACACGTTGCACTCGCGGACACGGCGCGCAACAAGCTGATTGTACTGACCACCAAAGTCTATGACTATGACCTTTTCCTGATCCATGTTTTCCTCCTAATTGTTTATTCGCTATGCTGCTGTTTTACAATCTTTGAAACGTCACGTAATTGCTGTTTGCCACACTGTGGTGTAAACAATAACAAAACATAACATATGTTATCTGCTGCCATCTCATTGATTACGTAAAAGCAACATGTTTTCTTATGTCATTATAGATTACGGAGTGCTTATCTGCAAGCGATTTTGTTAAATTTCTGTTTTGATTTTATGTGCAATTACGTTATAATGAGTTATAAACACTTTTATAGGCTGGGAGGTTTCATCATGAGTTTTAAAATAATCACTATAAGCCGAGAGTTTGGCAGTGGCGGTCGCTTTATCGGCGAGCAGATTGCTCAAAAATGCGGCATTGAGTTTTACGATAAAAAAATAATTGAGCATGTGGCAAAGGAGCTCGGTATCTCTGAGCAGATTGTCGCAAACCAGGGCGAATATGCACCTGCCGGAAGTATTTTTTCATATGCATTTGTGGGGCGCGACATCACAGGAGTTTCTCTTTCCGACCAGATTTTCAATATTCAGCAGAAGCTCATCAAGGATATTGCGCAAAAAGAGCCATGCGTTATTGTGGGACGTTGCGCAGACTACATTCTTTCTGACAGGGATGATGTGCTGAATGTTTTTATAGAGGGAAATAAGCCTGAGAAAGCTGCAAGAATAAAAAAGCTCTACCAAAAGAGCGATGACGAGGTCAAAAAGCTGCTAAAGGATGTCGATAAGAAGCGCTCTGTAAATTACCGCTACTTTACCGACAAGGAGTGGGGCAACAGAAAAAATTATGACCTAGTGCTAAACAGCTCTGTGCTTGGATACGATAAATGTATTGAGCTCATAACTGCTGCATACGCTTAACATACTTAATACACTTAATATATTTAATGAGCTTAATATGATCAGGCAGCGCAACTTTTGCACCAATGCAATACGGAAAATTGATATTATTATTACTATTAAAAAACCGTTTTCTTATTTTTTTATTACGAAAAACGTAAATAGAATTACAACCTGTGTGTAATATTAAAAATACTCCTGCATAAACTGTAACAACAGAATATGCAGGAGTATTTTTTGAAATCATATATTGAGACAAGGGCGGTGGAAATCGCCAACTACATAGTTGAAAACAATGCCACGGTTCGCCAGGCCGCAAAGCAGTTTGGCATCAGCAAATCCACTGTGCACAAGGATATCACGGATGCTGACAGGCTGCTTCGCATAGACCCGGAGCTTGCCGCAAAAGCGCGTCACATTCTCGATATCAACAAGTCCGAGCGCCATATCCGCGGCGGACTTGCCACCAGAGAGAAGTATCTGCATCTGCCTCATGTGCATGCCGGCTGAGTGCATGGATGCTTCTATCCCTGCATTGCCAGGTGCGCAGCTTTTCGCGCATCTGAGGCTTTTCGTTAATTCAAGACAGGTGTCACATGACTTGTGAGCACACCGTACAGCCACTTGCCCTCATCGCTTAGATCCTCATAGGTGAAGCCGCTTGTCTTATCGCAGGCAGTGGTTAGAAGCGCTGATTTTTCGTCCTTATTGGACAGATTCCAGCACACATAGCTGATGCCGTAGCTGTCGAGCAGGCTGATCCAGTTGTTTGCGGAATCTATGTCCACCTGACCGTTTCCGTCGTCGCTGCAGATGCCAAACTCTGATACAAATATCGGCAGTCCGGCGTCTGCCGCCGATTTTAGCTTGTTTTGCAAGTCCTCCTTATGGGTTGCGGCATAGAAATGCAGTGTATACATGATATTATCATAGCCTGTGACAGGGTCCTTGACTGCCTCATCCACATCCTGGCTCCAGTTAGGTGTGCCTATCAGTATGACTGCATCCTTGTCATAGCTTCTGATTGACGGAATGACCTCGCTGGCGTAAAACTTCACATCTCCCCAGGTCGCACCTTTGCACGGCTCATTGCAAATCTCGTAAATCACGTTGTTGTATGAGGCATACTGCTGTGCCATTTTGGCAAAAAAGTGTCTTTGCCACATCACTGTAGCGGTTTGGATTGCCCTCGTTTAGCACATGCCAGTCGATGATGACATACATGTCGTTGTTGAACGCGTACTGCACTCCGTTTTGCACAAGTGTCTCAAGCTGCTGCCTGTCACCATCTGTGCAGTAGCCACCGCTTTCGTAAGTGTACATGGCGAGCCTCACCACGTTTGCTCCAAAGCTTTTCAGCGTGGCAAAGCAATCATTGGTCACATACTGTGGATACCACGCAAGACCGTGTGTGCTGACTCCGCGAAGCTGCACCTCGTTGTTATTTTGATCAACGAGCTTGCTGCCCTCCACATGCAGCTTACCGTTTACTGACGGACAGGCAAGAACTGAGCTCTCCTGTCCGTTTTCTGTGGTGAGCTGCTCTGTGTCAGCCACATTCTGATTTTCTGTACTGCTTTGCGTACTGTCCTCAGTATTATTTTCTGCAGAATTCACCGACTCAGTGGCTTTCTCATCCGTCTGTGACTCTGTCTCTTTGTTGCCCTTGTTACCACATCCTGTAAAAATCCCAAGCACCAGCACTGCAGCCAATACCAATGCTATATATTTCTTCATATTGTTATACTGTCTGACTGATTACTGAATTGATGTAACCTTGTAGTCCTCAGCCTCTACAGTCTCCTTTAATTTCTCATCGGAAATGTCAGAGCTTAATGTCACTACTGCAGTTCCGCTCTCATGGCTTACTGCTGCCTCACTAACTGCATCAAGCGCCTCGAGTGCCTTCTTTACTCTTGCCTCGCAGTGGCCGCACATCATTCCTTCGATATTCATTGTCTTTGTCATTGATTTTTCCTCACTTTCATTTGGTTTATTTATTTTGTTTTTTCTATCTGTTGTTGCTTTTCTGTCATGCTTAGGATCATACACCCTGCACAGATTCAGCCGCAGGGCATTGGTAACAACGCAGAAGCTCGACAGGCTCATCGCCGCCGCTCCAAACATCGGATTGAGCTTCCATCCTAATAAAGGATACCACAAACCGGCCGCAAGTGGAATACCTATTACATTATAGAAAAATGCCCAAAACAGATTTTCGTGTATATTTGTCAATGTAGCACGGCTTAACCGCACTGCTGCCGGTACATCTATCAGGCGGCTCTTCATCAGGACAACATCCGCTGCATCTATTGCCACATCACTTCCCGCGCCGATTGCAATTCCCATATCCGCACGTGTGAGCGCCGGTGCATCATTGATTCCGTCACCAACCATGGCTACCCTGCCCTGTTTTTTTAGCTTCCTTATGACAGCCTCCTTACCATCCGGAAGCACACCTGCGATGACTTCGTCCACTCCCGCCTGCTTTCCAATGGCATTGGCAGTCTGCTCGTTGTCACCGGTGAGCATAACAACTCTGATACCCATATTTTTAAGCTGTCTGACAGCTTCCGGACTATCCTCCTTTATTGTATCTGCAACAGCTATGATACCGCAAAGCCTGTCATCCGCGGCAAAGAACAGAGGAGTTTTTCCTTCCTTTGAAAATTCGACAGCTTTCGCGCGCATATCATCTGACACTTTTACAAATTTGCTGACAAAAGCAAGATTTCCTGCTTTTATCATTTTGCCTGCAAGTATTGCAGTCAGACCATTTCCTACAACAGCGCTAAAATCCGTCACCTCTGCGACAGCGATTTCATCCGTTTTAGCGCGCTCCATAATGGCTTTTGCAAGCGGATGCTCGCTCTTGGCCTCGACTGATGCGGCTATTGCAAGAAGCTTTCCGGCATTATTGCCGGTTTCCTCAAAAAATGTCTCATCCGGCACGATATCCGTCACCTTCGGCTCACCGCTTGTTATGGTGCCTGTCTTATCAAGAGCCACAATCTGTGTGCGGCCTGTTGCCTCAAGGCTTGCTGCTGTCTTGAAGAGTATACCGCTCTTTGCGCCCTTGCCGTTTCCTACCATTATCGCAACAGGAGTTGCCAGTCCAAGTGCACACGGACAGCTTATCACGAGCACCGAAATGCCTCTGGCAAGCGCAAAGCCCACGGTCTCACCGGCTATAAGCCATGCTATTATTGTAATGATTGCAATTGTAATAACCGCCGGCACAAATACTCCCGATACCCTGTCAGCAATTTTTGCAATAGGTGCCTTTGTCGCTGCGGCATCAGAAACCATCTGTATAATCTGTGAGAGTGTGGTGTCTTCGCCCACTCTGGTTGCGCGGCATTTTATAAAGCCTGACTGGTTCACTGTGGCAGCGCTTACTGCATCTTTCGGCTGCTTATCCACAGGGATGCTCTCTCCTGTGAGTGCCGATTCGTTGACAGCGGTTGTTCCATCTATTATTTCACCATCCACAGGGATATTTTCCCCCGGTCTGACCACGAAAATATCGCCCTTTTTCACTGCATCCACAGAAATTTCCTGCTCCACGCCATCCCTTACAACAGTTGCTGTCTTTGGGGCAAGCTGCATAAGGCTCTTTAAAGCGTCTGTTGTTTTGCCCTTTGAGTGCGCTTCAAGCATTTTTCCGACAGTAATCAGTGCCAAAATCATGGCTGCGGATTCAAAATAAAACTCATGCATATATGACATGACCGCATCCATATCGCCATTCACCTGCGCAGCTGTCATGGCAAAAAGTGCATACACGCTGTATCCAAACGATGCCGCAGAGCCAAGCGCAACAAGCGTATCCATGTTGGGAGCGCCGTGAATCAAGCCCTTAAAGCCACTGATAAAAAACTTCTGGTTTATGACCATTACCGCCACTGTAAGCAGAAGCTGCAAAAGCCCCATAGCCACATGGTTTCCATTGAAGAACTCAGGCAACGGCCAGCCCCACATCATATGTCCCATGGAAAAATACATGAGAACAACTAAGAATATGAGCGATGCTATAAGCCTGTTGCGCAGCTTCGGTGTCTCCCTGTCTACAAGCGCATCCTGCGCTGCCTTTAGCTGCTCTAAGCTGTTATTCGCTTTGTCATTTTCTGATTCTGTTGCTGTGCCTTTGGGACTCGCTCCATAGCCCGCCTGCTCTACTGCCTCCACTATCTGCGCATCTGTCGCGCTTCCCTCGACTCCCATCGAGTTGGTCAAAAGGCTGACAGAGCAGCTCGTCACACCATCAACCTTAGAGACAGCCTTTTCCACTCTGGCAGAGCATGCCGCACAGCTCATTCCTGTAACTATATATTGCTTCATACTGTCTGTATTTCCTTCTTTCTACTATTCGAATCTAACTATTCAGAAGCCTTTTCTAAAATCTCTCAATTCCTGTCACCTTGAAATCCAGTCTTTCTATGGCAAATGTGATTTCCTCATCGCTTAGCTCTCTGGTTGCCTCAACATGTGCCACTCCATGCTTTAAATCCACATCTGCCGATACTCCGCTCATCTTCTGAAGCGAGCGTGTGACTGAGTTCTTGCAGTTCATGCAGTGCATTCCGTCTATGTGCACATCTGCTCTCGTGACTATCTCTCCTGTAAGCTGTACTGTGGCTTCCTCGTCCTCCTTCATGGCTCCACCGCCACAGCAGGCGCCCTCGCCCTTTGAATGCTTAATAGTCTCCTTTAAGCCCACAATCACCAGTGCGGCAATTATTGCTATTATTAATATTGTGATTATTGTACTCATTTTTATACCTGCCTTCTTATAATACTACTTCATAAGCTTCTGCAGTGTGTTCAAAAGCTCATCTATTGTCTCATCCTTGCCGGCTCTTATGTCATCTGCCACACACGTCTTTATATGATTGGCCAAAAGGACTTTATTGAAGCTGTTGAGCGCAGCATTTGCGGCCGCCACCTGTGTGATGATGTCAGGGCAGTAGCAATCCTCATCCAGCATACGCTTGATTCCACGGATCTGCCCCTCTATACGGCTAAGTCTGTTGATGAGATCCTTATATTCCTGCTCTGACCGCTCTTTTTTGCGGTTGCAGCAACAGCATTTGGTTTCTTTTTCTGTCATGGGTACCTCCATTTGTTCTTTGTTCCGCATTATGCATTTATTTCACATGTCTAACCATACCCCTTATGGGTATCTGTCTTCAAGAGCATTATATACCCCAGTGGGGTATATTGCAAGGGCAGATTTCCTTATTGAGAAATTTTCAAATTATCTTCTGCTCCTCCCTCATGTTCTACAATAACCTGGTCTGTGATATTCTCCTTATTTTCTCCATCAAGAATATAATACTCCCCACTATACGGCACTTTATAACTCACCTTAACGTCTCTGCTTATAGCTCCCAGTTTTTCAGCTTCTTTTGCCTCCGCTGGCAAAATATATACATCCTCATAACCGGTATATGAGTATATGCTTACCGTTTCATCTTTTTCCAAATAAACAGTCGGACCGCTATATTTTCTATACACCAGATCACGTGCCGAATCATTATTAACATCAATTAATGCCTGAATATGTTCAATCATATCGGCTGCAAATGACCTCACCGGCGTGATACACATACACAAGACAACTACAGTCACAACCGCTATCGCAGCAAAATATGCAGGATATCGTTTTGAGCTGTGAGTGGTATGTAATTCCTCGATACATTCTTTTCTTACCTGCTCAATATCAGGCATTTCATGCTGCGCTGCCTGTCTAAAAATATCATTTTTTTCATTCTGCATCAATCCTCCTTATCCAGATTTTGCCTAAGCTCCCTTATGGTACGATATAATCTGTTTTTTATGGTTGATTCCTTTACAGAAAAAAGGAGTGCTATTTCTGAAATATTTTTATCCATATAATAATATAGATAAAATATTTTTTAGTAAGTTCATCCTTCGCAGAAAGATATGTAAACACACTTTGTACTGTTTCTTTTGATATTGCTATATCGTCAAACGAAGTCTGTTGTACAGCTATATCATTTTCATCTGCCGACAAAATATTATAATCGTTCATTTCCTCAATGCCACGAAGCTTTTCTTTTAATTTATAATGACGAAAAAATTTTTCTCTTTGCTATTTGCATTACAAGTGCATCCGGCTGCTTAAAATATGATATTCCATGTTTTCGTATTATTTTAACAACCTCTGTATAGGTTTCCTGAAATATATCTGCTACATCTTCAGATTTTTCCACATTTTACAATGATGTACGCTAAAACCTTCTGATTGGTTGAGGCATATAGCTCATTAAAAAAGTCATCCTGTGCCTGATTAATCAATCTGCATCCCTCCCTTCACTATATATGTGTCCCCAACCATAGAAAAAGTTTCATGTTATACCATACTTTTATAATAAAAGCAGGCAAGCTGTGTCCTGTCCCTCAGCTGCAGCTTTTCAAGTATGACACTGATATAGTTTCGTACGGTTCCCTCACTCAGATACAGCTCATCCGCTATTTCCTTGTTGTTTAGTCCTTCTGCAACCAGCTCTATGATTGAAAGCTCCTTGCCGCTTATATCATAGCTCTTCATTGCGTCAATGAACCGGGCCTGACCGGTGCCTGATGAAGCTTTACCATCAGCTCCGAACAGATGTGGTATCCTGTCCATTATCTGTGTTCCAAACACTGTCTGTCCGTTGTTTACAGCTCTAAGTGCCGGGGCAATACTCTCAAAGGCCTGTTTTAGTATATAGCCCTTCGCACCCAGCGAGATTGCATTTTACTATGTATTCATCATCCGAAAATGTGGTCAGAAGAAGTATTTTGGCATCCGGATATTTTCCGAGTATTTTTTCTGCTGCTTCAAGACCTGTCATGCCCTGCATCCTTATATCCATGAGCATCACATCGGGCATATGCTCCTCGTACAGCTTTACCGCCTGCTGCCCGCTGTCTCCAACCGCAGACACCTCTATGTCATCCTGTGCGCTCAGTATTGTATTCAGCGAAAGTGATACGAGATTATCATCATCTATTATTACTATTTTCATGTCCTGTTCCTTTCTTCTTCATGAGCGTCACAAATATCATGAAACCATCGTCTGCCTTTATACGCATGGTTCCTCCTATCGCTGCAACACGCTCTTTTATATTTTTTATGCCTATTCCATCTCCTGTTTCTCCCGAAAGTCTTCTTTCGTCAGCCGTTGTGCCGTTGTCCATTATCTCAAGCTGGTAAAAGGCGGGATGCTCTCTGACTATTATCCTGATTTCATCGCCGTTACTGTGCTTAACTGCGTTGTTTACCGCTTCCTTTGCAATTGCAATAAAAGCATACTTGACATCTCTGGGCACATCATCCTCACAGTCGTATTCGAGTGAAAATGCAAATGCACTGTCTGTAGGCTTAAGCTTCGCAAGCGCCTGACGCAAATCGACCGATTCATCGTACAAATCATGAACACTTTTTCTCATGCTGTCCATTGCCGTATCGAGTGTACTCTTTAGGTCTGCGATAGGCGCTTTAAGCTTTTCATCAGTATTTATCACACCGATTGCTCCCACCTGCAAAATAGAGCGCGTAATCATGTGACCCACGTTGTCGTGTATCTCCCTTGCGATACGGTTTCTCTCCTTTAGCGTGGCATTGTATATCTGCGCATTCTGCTTCTCGATAAGCTGGTGATTCATCTGCTCCATAAGCATGTCGTGCTCCATAGACGCATCTCTCATGCTGTGCAGCTTCATCTGATACCCCAAAAGCAGCTCTGTGAAATACGAAAGCATTACCGCAAAAGCCATGAGAAGTACAACCTCCAGGATATAAAAAATCCCGGGTGCTATATGTTTTATCTTTAAAATACAGTCCACCGATACAACTATCCCCACTAAGGCTGCAGCCATCCTCGATGCCGTGTATTTTCTCTTTCTGAATACCATCGCTGCATACGGCAGCATAAAAAATGATGGTGCAAAAAATACTCCGGACAGAATATAAACCGCCAGAATCAAATCAAAAGCCCGGTCTGCCGTTTTGCTCTCCTTAGCAGGACTCATCTGCGGCACACCCTGCATGTCTATAAATGTGCACACAATTATTCCTGTAAGTATGCACGCTATCATGACGTAATCGACCTGAAGGGATACCACCATAAGCATCACGCATGATAGAACTATTAAAAACTGACTACATATCTTATACATTAAAAGCCTCCATTTCCGTAAAATAAGCTTACAACAAATTCCATCAAACGTCACTATGACAAATGTCATTTTTTACACAACAATGCCTCATCCAACATAAATACGAATGTGACATTTGACACTTACTTTCCGGCACGCCATATAGTAATCTGTTATTGAGCCGGATATCAGGCTTGCAAACGAAAATACAACATTATGGAGGCAATTCAATGGATACAACCAAAAATGCGATAGAAGTAACAAACCTTGTAAAACGCTACAAGGAGCTTGTGGCACTCGACCATTTCAATCTGACCGTTAAAACCGGCGAGATTTTCGGATTGCTCGGGCCAAACGGCTCCGGAAAGACCACCACTATAAACTGCATACTCTCCCTGCTCACATACGATAAGGGAGATATAAAGGTATTCGGGCAGGAAATGTACTCAAACAGCTACGATATCAAACGCGAAATCGGCGTGGTCATGCAGAATGTGGCCGTGTACGACGAGCTGACTGTATATGAAAATATCGACTATTTCTGCGGTCTTTACGTGAGTGACAAAAAGCTCCGCGAAAAATATGTAAAGGAAGCAATGGATTTCGTGGACATAGCGGATTACAGCAAATTTCTGCCAAAGAAGCTCTCAGGCGGACTTTTGAGACGACTCAACATCGCGTGTGGCATAGCACACAAACCAAAGCTCATCTTCTTTGATGAACCGACCGTGGCTGTCGACCCTCAAAGCAGAAACAAGATTCTGGAGGGCATCAAAAAACTAAACCGTGATGGTGCGACAATCATCTACACCTCACACTACATGGAGGAGGTTGAGCAGCTCTGCGACCGAATACTCATCATGGACAAGGGCAAGGCTCTCGCGCTCGGCACAAAGGATGAGCTAAAGCGCATGATCAAAAATACAGAGACAATAAACGTAGAAATTGCAGACCTGTCAGAAGCACAGCTTGACTCATTAAAGCAGCTGCACAATGCATATCAGGTCAGCTTTGAAAACGGACAGCTTCGGATTTATTTCAGTGGTGGACGCCACAATATAATCCATGTGCTTGATTATCTAGAGCAGAATAATCTGTCCTTCGGTCAGGTGTACACGCAGCTTCCGACTCTTAACGACGTATTCTTAGAGATTACCGGAAAGGAGCTAAGGGATTAATGAATGGACTAAAATTATTTTTTCACAACTCAAAATACACCATGCTAAGCATGTTCCGCCTGAAAGTCACGCTGTTCTGGACACTTGCATTTCCACTGCTACTCGCCACCTTTATGTATATGGCATTCGGAAATCTGTTTGAAAAGGATGAAATGTTTAAGACAATAAATGTAGCAGTGGTTGAATCTGAAAATGATGATACTCTGATGAGCGTGCTTGAGTCTCTCGATGTAAACCATACTGATTCAGCCAGTAAATCCGACGACAAGGCCGACAGTTCAAATTCATTTTCAGACCTCATAAACATGAAGCTAATGGATAGCTCAGCAGCCAAAAAAGCTCTAAATGACAAAAAGTGACCGGCATTATTTACACAGAGGATGCTTCACTTGTAGTGGATGAAAACTCATACAATGCCACAATACTTGAATCCATCCTGACACAGTACAAACAGCAAAAAAACGTATTTACAAACATAGCAAAGACAAATCCGGCTGCACTTGAGACTGCAATTGCCGGACTATCCGACACCACATCAGAGTATAAAGAGATTTCTCTTTCATCGGGAAATCAGGATGAATACACCAATTACTTTTACGCTGTATTTGCGATGAGCTGCCTGTTCGCCTCATTTTCAGCTGTGACAGCCACAAACCGTCTGCTTGCAAACACAAGTCCTCTCGGCATGCGAAAAAGCCTTGCAGCTCTAAGCAAAAACATACTGATTTTTTCAGAGTATATCTCACTCTTAATCATCCATTTTGTTGTCGAGCTAATTGCATTGGTCTACATGACACTACTCGGTGTGGACTTCGGAAACAAATATCCGGCAATTATCCTGACACTGTTTTTCGGCTGCATGATTGGACTTTCAATCGGAGTGATAATAGGTGCCATTCCTAAGCTTACAGAGGGCAGCAAAATCGGTATCTCTGTCGGAATCGGCATGGTGCTTTCCGTGCTTGCGGATTTATGCGCCAACGGGATAAAAGATATGATTGAGCACAAGCTTCCGATTGCTAACCGCCTCAACCCTGCCTGTCTCATATCCGACTGCTTTTACTCGCTCAACGTATATGACAGCTACGACAGATTTTTCAGAAATATATCAATAATGGCAGTTGAATCAGTGATTCTTTTAATCATTGCCTTTGCACTGCTTCGGAGGGAAAAATATGCAAGTATTTAAATCATATTTCAAAATACTCAACAGACATATGGGCCAGATGATTATGTACCTGTCCATATTCATAGGTATCATGGTCGTTCTCACTGCGACACGCACAAACAAAGCTGAAGGTGATTATGAGGCTGCCAAGCCCAAATTTGCGGTATTTGACTATGACAAATCATCAGAAAGCAAAGCTCTGACAGAGTATCTTAAAAAGACATGCATCCAAAAAAATATCAAAAATGACAAAAAGGAAACTATGCAGGATGAGCTTTTTGCCAGAAATGTAAACTGTATTCTCATCATAAAAGAAGGCTTTAGTCTCGATGTCGTTACCATACCCGGCACACAGGCAGCGACCACCTTTGAGTCTGCCATAAACAGCTTTACGAAAACGTACAATACCTACATCTCTTCCGGCTACTCTGAAGCTGATGCTCTAGCCGCAGTAAACACCTCGCTAAGTCAAAAGACTTCTGTCTCGCTGCTCAGCGGCAAAAGTGTCACCTCGCACTCAGGGATATTCTACTGCTTCAGTTATCTGGGATGGGTGCTCCTTGTCATGATGATTGCAGGTATAGCTCCTGTCCTTCAGGTTTTCTCCAAAAAAGAAATCAAGGAGAGAACATCCTGCTCATCCTATAAATTTGCAAACTACAACCGCGAGCTGCTTTTGGGTGTGATTTTAACCGGACTTGCAGTGTGCGCTGTAATTTTTGTCTCAGCTACAATCATGTTTAAAGGCAGCACATTCTCGTTTTCAGGTTTCCTGTTCACACTCAACATGCTCTGCTACATGCTCGTTTCACTGGCATTTGCCTTTTTCATAAGTAAAATCACCTCAAACAGTGAGATACTGAACATGTTTGCAAACACAGTGTCACTCGGCATGGCATTCCTGTGCGGTATATTTGTGCCGGAGGAATTTCTAAGTGATGGCATCATAAAAGCCGCTCACTTCCTGCCTGCCTACTGGTACAACCAGGCTGTAAAAAATATTGACTTTCATCCGGTCAGGGAGCTTGGCTTTATTTCAATATGCATGGGAATACAGCTTCTGTTTGCTGCCGCAATAATTGTCGTTGCCCTTCGCATCACAAAAGCGCCTGACGGCTTCAAAAAGCATACAGCAGCTGTAGCTGCTCATAAATAGCTCTGCCTCATATAAATATATACAACGAAAAAGCCGGTACATCATGCTTCCATGAATGTACCGGCTTTAAATACTTAGCAGTCCGTACGGGAATCGAACCCGTGTTCCGCCGTGAGAGGGCGGCGTCTTAACCGCTTGACCAACGAACCGTGTATTATAATATCATGGTCAAACGAATAATGCAAGTACTTTTTTTGAAAATTTTTTTTTGAAATTTTTTCCGATCTCTTTACCTTGAACATATCCCTTTAATGTTCTTGTTTTATTAATTCATTTTCACTTATGTAAAAGCTTAATGATAATTACTATTACTCTTTCCGACCTGCTTATCATAAAAGCTTTAATACATCTATCTTGTTTAATTGATACCTCAATTTATTGTTACTCCAAATATTTCTCCTTCCATTTATTTAATTTTAACTATTCATACTTAACCTCTAGATAACATTATACAATCTTTCGGTCACACAACGGTCACACGGGAACAACTTTGTGAAAACTGCACATTGAGCAATTAGTTTTCAATCTGATTTTTAGATATTTTTTGCTTGTTTTAGTCATTTTTTCACCTTTTTTTTAAATCGATACTCATTCTCCCTCTTTCATTTAGTAGCCTAACAACTGTATTTTCCAAATGCTACATATTCCTTTTCTCTTCTATATCATAAATTGGAAGTCTCATTTCCATCACTATCCCTATTTACTTTAAATTCACTCCCATGATATTTACAAAATTTCCCATTTTTTATCATACATTTTTCTCACATGGCGTCCACTTCTGAACAATACAATCTACATCTTTTAATTTTACATACTTATAGAACTCATCTTTATCTCTCATTGTCATATTGTATTTTTGTCCCAACGACACATTGCGTGTATAAAGCATAATTTTACTCCCTTGAATAACAGAACCAATAAATGTATCACCGCCATAAATTACCTCTGTTTCTTTTTCAAAGACACCTTCTACTTCATCTAATGTAATAATTTTCATGAATTTTTCTTCTTTTTCAGATATTCTTCTAAAGCCTGCTTCTAATGATTTTATGTCATCCGAGTATAATGCATAGCTCCCATCAGTCTTTTTTTGAAATTCATATTCCGTTCCTTGATATATTGCTATTTTTCCTAATGTTTTCATTTTATTACCTTCTATTCACCATTTTTCAAGTTTTCCCGTGCAGTATTCATTATTTTGATTCAATCATACTTCTATTTTCTTTTTTCTTGAACTACTTCTATTTTATCCTTGGCAATTTCTTTCTCATACAAGTACTTATCTGTTCTATTCAATCCAAGTATATCAGCAATTTTTCTATCACCTGTACCTACAAAAAAAAGTACCTTTCAACTCTTTCCTAATACTAACCTTATAACCATTAATCAAACCATAAGTTCTACACTCATATGCTTCTTGAATTTCATTTGGCGAAATTATTTTACTATATACTCCGCTATTATATTCATCAACAAACGTTGCATCTATTATTTCGCGATTTGTTGTAATTATTATTAAGTTTCCATCATTATCCTCATTTAATTCGTACTCATTTCCATTATATACACAAAATTCACCATTTTTTATCATTTTCTATTTTCCTTTCACTTCTACAAAATGTTTACCATCAAATATTGCAACAACAGTATCTTTTCCATTAACAACTTTATGTAATTCCGCACCTTTCTTAGGTTTTACATATTCACCACTTAAAGACCACTCGGGTATAATTTGCCCATTCCTTGCACCTGTAAATCCATTTAATGTACAAGGAGGACCATCTGTATTTGTTCCACCGAATATTTCCCCATATGGTGTCTTTATTTTTTCTGCATCTGTTGTCTTGAATTTAATATATGCATAAGTATCTCCACCTTCCGGATACGGTCTTACTCCATCACCTGTTACATAATCAAGTCGCGACGACTCCACAACATTATCATATCCTTTTATGTGTGATACATCATCATATCTTGCCACATAACCGCCAATTGTAGACCAGCCATCTTCTCCTATATACTTGTCTATATCCGAAGCCGGTATTGTCTTTTGAATATAAGTGTTAGCATCTATCTTTGGAACTGCCTCGCGTATTGCCTTCATCTGTGCGATTTGCTCCTTTGTTAAATCCTTTACATCCGTCAATCTTAACTTATTAATTTCCCGTGAATGGTGGTGTCATCTTTGTAACCCCAAGGCTCCTGCTACTTTACAATCTGCTGTTCCCACAAAATAATATTCTTGATTTTCTTTTTCTACATTAACTTTATAATTGTTTATTACTGCATATGTTGCATATCTGTACAACTCTTCTATTTCTTCTAATGAAACTTTTTTACTATAAACACCACTTCCGTATTTATCTATAAATGTTGAGTCGATTATTTTATCATTTTTAGTAAGGATAATTGTATTTCCATCACTATCCTTATTTACCTTAAATTCATTTCCATTATATATACAAAATCTACCGTTTTTTATCGTTCTTCCCATAATTACAATACACTTATTATATTTTTTCTTTTAATACTTCAATTTCCGCCTCATTTTTATTAATCCATTTTTGATACATCCCCTTATCTATGCACTCCATCCCTAAACGAATCCACTCTTGGTAATCACCCTTCATTGTTAATATTAAAATTTGTTTTTCCGTTTCATCAACTACTATAAACTTATATCCTTCATAAACAGCATATGTTTTTTATCATATATTTCCTCAATTTCATCTTTTTGAACATACTTTATATATATTCTATTATTTCCAATCTCTTTTTCTACAAACCCCTCTTTTTTACTAGCATCATCCTCTGACCGCAAAACAATTCTACCATCTTTTTTAATTCCAGCAGAGTATTCGATTCCTTTGTAAATTGCAAAAGTAATATTTCTCATTTTTCCTCCCTTTAGGTAAAATTTTATATACAAAAAGGCTGCAGCGTCCGATATTACCGGATGTTGCAGCCGATCTGTCATTACATAAATGTTACTCCGTGTTAGACTCTAGCTTTGCGACCTTACGTTTCCATAAGTGTGCCCTTTTATATGCAAAATTTTATCGTATTTGCATTTTTATGTCAATTTTTAGGTTGGTAATGTTTTATTACAATTTAATTGTTCACGTTATAATTCTATCTTCTCTTTTTTCTCTATAATCTCCACATCTTGTTTTGGAAATTTTCCCTCATAATAATATTTGTCACATCTTTGTAACCCTAGAGCTTCTGCTACTTTACAATCTGCTGTTCCAACAAAATAATATTCTTCATTTTCTTTTTCTACATTAACTCTACTCCCCTTTATAACTCCATAAGTTTGACAATCATATGCCTTTCCAATTTCATTTGGCAAAATCACCTTACTATACACTCCACTATTATATTTATCAACAAATGTTTCATCAATTATTGCTCGATTTGTTGTAATTATAATTAAGTTTCCATCGCTATCCTCATTTAATTCGTACTCATTATCATTATATATACAAAATTCACCATTTTTTATCATTTTCTATTTTCCTTTCACTTCTTTAAAATGTTTACCATCGAATATTGCAACAACAGAATGTTAATCTCTGCTGTTTTAACACTTCTCCCAAATTTTTATTTGCAAAGCTAGAATTTGTTGTTTCATCCAACACATCCCCGATTTTTTTGATCCCTCAGCATCGCTCAGCGTCTTCGACCCAATCTCTATTCCATCTGCAATTTTTAAATAACAGCTTATTTCCCGAAATACTTACCGTGATTCCTGCTGCAAGACTCAACATCATTGTTACAGGCACCGGCCAGTCAAAGGTTTCTCCCAGTGCTCCCACACCACAGGCTGCTGTATTTCCCGCAAAGTCTATCAGGGCTGTTTTTCCAAATACCTTAAGTCCTTCTTTTAATCCCATTTCCGAGAACTTTGTTGCTGCAATGGCTCCTCCAAGCGTAACCAAATCCACCACTGCAAAATTCTCTACACTTCCATTGGTATATGCCATATGAAGCCCATTTCCGTCCGCCTTTCCGTCAGAAGTTCCAATAAGATCTGCAAAAGTCAGCTTTGCTTTTCCCTAGATGTATAGTCAATTCCCAGGTCAATTTCATCTAAAATAGTATCACAGGTCTGCAGTGCCTCGTCCACATCCATCATTATATCATACACATACATACAATTTAAATAGCTTACACCTTTTTCACTCCAATCCATGTATGCTTTTTTATTTCTTCTTCCATACTCATAAATCTGATACTTTAGATAAACACTGGGGTTGTAGAGGGTTTTACCCCACCATTACCCTTGAAGAGCCATTATAATCTACTTTTTACTTGCGTTAGTACGCTCCAATACACTTCCATATCACTATCCTCAAGATTATTTACGCTATCTTCTCCTCCTAGAAACAACGGAACTTTATAACCAGCACATGCAAAAGTTTTAGCTTATCGTGATTCCAAAAGAATAATCTTAATTAAAAATACATAATATCAATACTGCTTACATTGCTTCTAGCATCATAATCTGATGATATTTTTCCCCAGCTATATTCCATCTGCTGATTAATACCTAATTCATTTAATATATCATCGTGTAATATTTTTCTTTTATCCTCATCTTTTTTCCGAAAACTCTTTATCACAACATATCAAAGACATCATATATATCTTCCCATTCCTAAAGAATAAACTTACAATATATTTCCTATTATCAATGATTTGTTGTTCATCTAAATAAAAAATTCTCAACCCATCTTGATTCTTATAGAATCTTGTGTTTTTAAACTGTTCAAATGAAAAGCCAGGAAAAATTATTAGCTTATCTGATATTTTAAAAAATCCATTGCTGATATCTAGCATTATTAGCTTCCTCCCTTACTTATTTAATTTAAATATTACCAACAGGAGGTAATATCCCTTTATCAATCAAATCTTGAACATCAGGAACATAATATTGTGGCAATCCTCCTTTTCCAAATTGCGGATTTGCGTTTGTTATTCCATATGCACTCGCAACATCCTCATTAAATATATAGCCTTGCATTTCTCCTCTATAGCCATGTATAGGATTTTTCTCCACCTGCAACCCTTCAAATAATTTCGTTGCATCTCTGCCAGACTGTTCAATTGCATCTAAAGTTGTAAAATACTCCGTTCCATTCGGTTCTCCTCGATATAAAACAGTACCCTTTTCAACGGTAATATCAACATAGTCATCTATACCTGGATATTTTCCTGTTCCTTGCCAACTCCTTGCAATTTCAGAAGGTGTCTTACTACCAATCTGGTATGCTAAACACATAGGAATCAAAGCAGTCTTTTTCTATCTATTGCTTTTCTTTTATTCCTATTTCACAATTATCCTGTAATAGATAGAGGTGTGCGTCACCACTCTTGAAGCACTTGTGACTTCGTTCATTGAGACTGCTCCCTCTGCTTTGCAGGATTTTGCGTATTAGCTGGATGTTGGCAGCATATGTGCTGTACTTCGTATATCTAACCAGATTGTAACCCGCATTGAAGTGAGGATTACGGGATAGTAAACCTTATGAACCTAAGAAGTTCTGTTAAATGTCTGGTAGTGAGACTAGGATTTAAGCCTGCCCGTGGGGAGGCTTAGTTGTGATGCAATCTTTTACAAAATCTTCATAAGATGAATATAATTGAAAGATTGCCATATTCTTTGATTCTAGTGCTCTTTCTGAACTCCAATAAATAATTGAAATTCCATTATTCTGATAATATAGACATAAATAATCATCATCTAAAATAGCAAACGGAATGACATCATAATCAAATAAATTTTCCTGTTCTTTATATACTTCTAACATTTCGTCCATTGGAATAACTACAAAGTTTTCCGTTACACCATCAATTAATATATCCAGTATCCTTTGGGTTGCAATGATTGATTTTATTTCTTTAGGAATAATTCTATTCAGAGCTATTTCAATTGCATATTTCATTTCAATTACCTCCAACCAACGGAAATTGGCTCATTCTAATGGTCTTCTTACCTTGCGTATTTAATGGAATAAACACTCTGTGTGTACCAGTTGGTGTATCACTCGTACTAATATTAAAAAGGTACTCTTTCTTGTATATCATTACATTTTGATCTTTATTATAAATTACTTCATCCAGCTTCATAATAGTATCTTCACACAATTTTCCAACATTAACAGCCTTTCCATATTGAGTTTTTTTAGGTGTAGATACAGTATCAGGATCATACATGTGTTTTCGTGAATGAATTGAAATGTAATCCGAAGCATCCAATCCCCCATTTTCTTTAAAAAACTCTGTATTTTCTATTGACTTCCCATAGCTGGTCTTGACATAAACTCTTTACCCTTATAATTATCCAAGCCGATGCCTCTCTTTTGAAAAATAAATACACTTCCCAAAGCCGACTGTTTCATCTGCTTAAAATTCTACCACATATTTGAAATTTGCTCTACATATTTTCCATTACTGGCATTCTGTACTCTGTACCGTTTTTTAGCATTCCATGGTTTGAGATTGCAGGAGATTATCCATCATTGTCTAAGTTGTCTGTATTTATGAGACCCAGCGAATTGTTAGTAACCTGTCTCTGAATGTCATAATTCATCTTGAAGTGAAACTGAATTGCCATCAAATCTTGAAAAACACTTATCTTCCTTAGGTTTTAGTGTACATTCTAACAGTTCTGTGCTATAAAAATGAGCAAACAGATATTCTTCTCATACCACCACAATATGAAGAAAACTAATATAAAATCTCGTATCGAAATAATAATGCAGGGTTCTATGCTTCTTACATAAATTCAGATAAAATAAGGTTTTCTAGCACCTATAAAAACATCAGTTCCGTGGAGCAACTATATTTCTCCATTAGCAGAAATGCAGATACTGTATAGTTTTCCAGAAAAGGCTAAAAACTTTGTCCGACACTTTGGTCTGAGTACAACGATTTCATCATTATACAGAAATGCATCTCTTAAAATTATCAGTATAACGAAGAAAATCTGTAAATGGATTACCGCTTTTTAGAGACCATTTTTTATGTCTGAAATACCGCTTGTAATACTGACTTTTATAAAATATCCTTACCATTTATAAAAATACCTTCACAGAAAAACGCACCCTTTCGCAACATTTTGTTACTAAGAGTGCGTTACATCAGCATGTCATTTTTCAATGTTCGTTCGTATACCCAACTCGGCAAAATTTCGCTAGCGTCTATTAATTAACATCATGGATTCTTAATTGCTTCTGGGCAGCCATGATGGTTAATTATTAGACGTGCAGGAGTTATAGGTTGTTGGGAGTCCGAAAGAATAAACATATAAATAACCAAGCATCCTCTTTCAACACTACTTTTTTAAATTAGAAAGCATTTTCTCTGCTTTATCCATTTCGCCTAATAAAGGATTCATATAATCACTAAACGCATCTAAATAAGCTCTACACCCACCACTAATCATAATTTTACTAATATCTTCATTACTTGATATAATTTCTTCAGCTTTCATATATCTATCATATAATGTTTTTAGAATAGGTCTGTTAGGCTCAAGTATTATACGTTGTTCCAACAATTCAATTACTTTTCTAACCTGTTTTTTTATTTCAATTACATTTTCATCCATAGCTGGTCTCCCCACATCTTCTACACTGTCTTCTGTTGTTTTTCTTACTACTTCAACATCAGACTTTACCGTCTTATTTCGTATCCTTAATATCCCATTATAATCTATCTTATTCGACTGAATAAGTTCTTCTATCTTCCGCACTGCTCTAAGTTCTGCCTCTATCATTCCCGCAGTACTTCCACTTTCCAGAAAATGCAGATACACCTCTGCTTCTTTTGCCGATACCAAATCTGTTAAATTTGAATAATTCCCTTCCTCTATCGTCTGACCAATCCTCTTAAGCTCATCATTATTCAGTGTCCTAGTCCCTATCTCTATCCCCTCTGCATTTTTAAGCAACAGCTTATTCCCGGAAATACTTACCGTACATGATTCATTAGCATTAATAGAAATCTATCTTCTTTGCCATCTCCTATTCAATAATATTAAAGTCGTACTTCTTGCAATAGTAATTATTAAAATTTTCAATATTTTTCCATGGATTCTTTTTGTCATTCCATTCTTATATGTAACACTTTCCTGCAATTGTTCCTTTTTTTCATTTAGTGCTGTTCTTATCTTCTCTGCAATTATTTTTCTATCTAATGTAAAAGTCGCTTTATTTCTTTCTTCCTGAAAAATACAAGCATCAAAGTATAATACTGCTATATAAACATCACCGGCATCTCCTAATAATAATTTTTCAAGTCCTGTTGTAAAAATCTTTTCAATATTTTCAATCTTTTTAATCTGCTTATAAAACACTCTACTAACACAGATGTGATATCTGTTGGAAAAATATCTAGGTGAAAATTCTGACACTATAACTTCATATTCTTTTCTCCACGTAATAACTGTTAAAACCTCATTTTTTTCAATTGCAGTATTAATTAAAACATCATAGTTCATAATTTTCCTTTTTTTATTTGTGAAATCGCTCCTAATACATGATTCATTAGCATTAATAAAAATCTATCTTCTTTACTATCCCCTTCTAATTCCTTAAAATAAATACCCTTTTTGGTTTTTAGATACACCCTTACATTTTTGCTTTCGTAATACTCTATGTTCTCGGTTTTTTCCATACTGCCCAGTACCTGATGGCTACTTATAAGTACAGATTGCATGGCTTTCATTACTTCTGCATTTTTCTCTAAATCTACCATAACATTTCCGCTCCCATGGTAAATATGCGTATTAAGTCCAAAAAACCAGTGCTAACGTTTGTGTTTGAAAACCAATAATATTACTTTTTAATGGTATATCAAACACTGCTATATACACCTGCTCATCGTTGTCCAAACTTAAATTCATATCCCGATATGAATATCTTAAAACCCGTTCTCTTAATGTTAAGTATCTTTCTGAGACCTTGTTTTCCATTTATATACCTCCATAGTCAGTCTTTTATTGACTTCTTTTTACTCTTTTTATCTTTTTTACTCCTTGCTTATTCTTAATATAAACTTTATCATCCTTGTATATATACAAATCAAAGTCATTTTCTCTTAATACTTCTTTTTAATAAACAAATAACCTCATGTATATTATCTTGACTTAAACCACTTTCGTATTTTTTTATTCTACTTAAAGGAGTCGAAGCCTTTTCTTTATCCTCTATGGTAACATTAAATGTTCGCATTTCATTTTCTATAGTAATAATATAATTTAATGGAACATACTCATAAGATAAAATAAAACTTCCCATATGTTGAAATGCACAAGTTTTTACTCGCTGTTTCATATCTGTTCCAAACATATCTTTTATACTTTTTTCAAATGTATTAACATATAACTCGTAAAATTCGCTATTGAACAGCACGCCATATATCTCCTTCCTTCACAAAATGATATCCATGCTTTTCTAAATACTGAAGCTCTTTAGAATAAAATGAGGTACCATCAATAAATTCTTCTGGATTTGCAGACAAGTATATTTCTCTACCAGATGCAATTTGAATATCTAAAAATTTTTCATTTATTTTCCAAATTTCATTATCATCATATTTAGCAGCAAGTTCATCCCAATTATCCAACTGAAAATACTGTGCTCCCATTTGTTCTGCAACTTTATTATAAGATTTATCTGTTGGTATAAGATTTCCATTTGCATCATAAACAAAATTTTCATTTGCATCTTTTAAAGCGTCGAATTTACCCAATACAACTGTATCAGCTTTATCTGCCCCCTGAATTGCATTAAAGGCTATTTCTTCTGCCTCTTCACTTGAAAGAATTTCCGTTCTGGTATTTTTTCTATCTCCTTTTCAACAATCTTAATTTCATCATCGCTCAGCGTCTTCGACCCAATCTCTATTCCATCTGCATTTTTAAATAACAGCTTATTTCCCGAAATACTTACCGTGATTCCTGCTGCAAGACTCAACATCATTGTTACAGGCACCGGCCAGTCAAAGGTTTCTCCCAGTGCTCCCACACCACAGGCTGCTGTA
>ENA-OQEL01000138-OQEL01000138.1-human-gut-metagenome-genome-assembly--contig:-NODE-138-length-28637-cov-4.067345_pt1 | contig 28637 bp, 34 predicted proteins | sample MGYA00242796_ERZ504637 | MGnify/ENA primary metagenome ERZ504637 (study PRJEB26092, sample SAMD00036306) | human gut metagenome | host: Homo sapiens | study: EMG produced TPA metagenomics assembly of... | reverse complement strand
CGGATCTCCTCGGTGGTGCGGTATTCCTTCTTTGCCACGATCTCCATCTGCGGCGTGATGATGCCCTTGCGGGCAGCATCCATCTGGGTACGTAGTAAGTCTGCAATACGCTCTGTTCCTCCAAATGACAGTTTATCTCTGAACAGCAGGGTGCTGGTCATACAAGGGTAGGGAAAGGCAGCCGTCATTCAGAAAAAACAGAACGTTCTGGATGTCGGCACCTGCGCAAAATCGCATTTTCATGTTGGTTTTCTCCATGAATTTTATAACGCGGCCCAAGGTGGTGTCCCCGGTTTGCCGCGGGATCGGTCAGATGATCTGCTCCGACAGGGCTTTCAACTCTTTGCACTCGGTCTCGATGTCGTCTGCTGCAAAGATGGCGCTCACAAGGGCCACGCCATCCACACCGGTGCCCTTGAGCTGCAGGATGTTCTCCTTGTGGATGCCGCCAATGGCCACCACCGGGATGTCCACGGCATCACAGATGGCCTTCAGGGTCTCGTGGGACAGAACATCCACATCGGTCTTGGTATGAGTGGCAAAGGCCGCGCCCACGCCAAGGCAGTCTGCGCCGTGCTTGACGGCTTCCCGTGCTTCCTCCACACTGTGGACGGAAACGCCGATCATCATTCCCTCGCCCACACGGGCGCGCACCTGCGCTGCGGCCATATCCTCCTGCCCCACGTGCACACCCTCGGCGTGGCAGCGGATGGCAATGTCCACATTGTCGTTCACAAAGAACGGCACGCCGTAGCGCTGGCACAGAGCATGGATCTCCACAGCCTCTTTCAGAAAAGCTTCGTCGTCCAGCTCTTTTTCACGCAGCTGCACACAGGTGACACCGCCCTTCAAGGCGCTCTCCACCTGTTCATAGAGGGTCTGCTTTCCCACCCATGCGCGGTCGGTGACGGCATACAGAAGCATGTTCTGCTTATCGCACTTCATAGTTTGCTCCTTCTTCCAGCTGATCCGGGGTCATATTGTAAATGGCATCGATGATATAATTACGGTAGGTGGAGTTGCCGTCCAGCGGGGTCAGGCGCTTGTGGGCGGTCTCGCCCGCAAGGCCCATGGCGCACACTGCGGCTGCAGCGGCTTCCAGCGGATGTCCGGGGTTGGCGGTGACGAACGCCGCCGTCAGGGCCGAAAGCTGGCAGCCCGTACCGGTGATGCTGCTCATCATGGCATTGCCGTTGCGGATGCAGTAGGCTTTTTCGGCATCGGCCACAATGTCGATGGCACCGGTAATGGCAATAACGGCACCCGTCTGGGCTGCAAAGGCCTTGGCAAAGGCCACGGCAGAATCCAGATTTTCCTCAGTAACTTTATCGGCCACATCGGCATCCACGCCCTTGGTGGTTCCCGCGCCGGAGGCCAGCGTTTTGATCTCCGAGATATTGCCGCGGATCACGGTGAACTTTACGTCCCTGAGCAGGCGGAAAGCCGTGTCGGTGCGCAGGCGGGATGCACCCGCACCCACCGGGTCCAGCACCACAGGATGGCCCAGCTGGTTTGCCTTTTTGCCCGCCAGCAGCATGCTGGTGATGGTGCGGCTGTTCAGGGTGCCGATGTTGATGTTCAGACCGCCGCAGATGGTGGTGATGTCCTCCACCTCGGCGGCATCGTCGGCCATGATGGGCGAAGCACCGCAGGCCAGCACCATGTTGGCGCAGTCGTTCACGGTGACGTAGTTGGTAATGTTATGGATGAGCGGGCAGGTGCGGCGCAGGTTCTCGAATTCTGTTTTGAACATTCGGGTGCCCCTCCGTCAGGAAAGACTGTTCTGCATGGAGCGCAGTGCGCCGGAGCGCTGCAGGCTGTACACCAGCACGCCCGCAATGATGGAACCCACTGCAGTGGAGATGAGGAACGGCACGATGTAGGCATAGAACGCGATGTCGCCGGCGCTCTTGCCCATGAGGAAAATGGCCACCGGGTAAGCGCACAGGCCGCCCAGAATGCTGGTGCCGAACACCTCGCCCACCATGGTGGCAAGGATGTTTTTGGTCTTATGGTACACAAGGCCGCACAGCAGTGCGCCGAACATGCTGCCGGGGAAGGCCATCAGGCTGCCCAGACCCAGCAGATTGCGCAGCAGCGAAGCCACAAAGGCCACGCCCACGCCCCACCACGGGCCAAGCAGCACCGCGCAGGTCACATTGACCATGTGCTGGATGGGTGCACATTTGCTGCCGAACATGGGGAAGCTGAATACGCTGCCCACCACGCACAGAGCGCACAGCATGCCGGCCAGCGCCAGCTTTTTCACAGAGAGTTTTTTCATAAGGCAAGGCTCCTTTCCAAACCTGCGGAAGCAGCAAAAACCATACAGCGCCTCCGCAAACAGCCCGCACCCGGTGCCAGACCCGGCGCAGGAACTATAAGAAGCGGTCGAGACTTGCTGGTCTCCTCTCACGCCGGAACACGGCTTCCCATCGCTGACGGTCACAAAGCTCAGGGCGCTCCCCCTCAGCCCGCTGCGGCACTTCCGCAGAAAAGTACAAGGCATCCTCCTTAATGGTAATAGGTACACAACAAAAAACAGGAGACACCTTCCGCGGTGCCTCCTGCAAAAAATCATCCATTCTGACTTCCTACGGCGGCATTATCCGCATCAGGTAAAAGGGTCGAAGTTTGGATACTTCCTCTCAGCCTGCTTCACAAGCTCCCCTGTATTTGATTGTGACTGTATTCTACACCCTTTGCGCACAAATTGCAAGAGGGGGCAAAGGCGCGCACAGCGGTGCAAAACGTTTTTCACGCAGTTTTTGGGGCGTTTCACGCAGGTTTTATTGCAAAAGAAGGTGAAATATGGTATTTTCAAGGTGGACGCATACCCCCCGTAAACAAAAAGGAGGAATTCCGTATGAAGCAGACGACCCTGACCCAAAGGCTGCTTTCGGCCCTCGTGGCGCTGTGCATGGTGCTGAGCGTGTGCGCACCGGCACTGGCGGCAGAACCGGAAATAGGAAGCGCGGCGATGATCACGCTTACAAAAGGCGGTACAACAACGGGCCTTAAGATGCCTGAGGGCAACGTGAGCCTGAGCGCAGAATATCGAAAACGTATCTGATCTATGAGACCGCAGGGAGTGGCCGAGTTCTTTGGTGGACGGTAAGCAGGTCAATCAGGCACCGGCAGGCGTCCGCGTTACTGTAAAGCTTGTGGATGGCTTCAACAACGACCACCGCGAATTTGATCAGTGGCAGCCTGGCGTCGGCACGGCTCTTGTGGACCCGGAGGAAGGCTGGGAGCACAAGCCGAGCTTCCGCTTCACCATGCCCGAAGGTGATGTAGAGCTGCAGGCACACACTACGTCCCTGTACGATGTCAACGTCACACACGGCACCATCGTGGACGGAACCGGCGACACCGGCACATCCCAAAAAGATCGTGAAGCCGGCCAGCTTGTCACCGTCCGGGCCGAAAGCACGGAGGAAAACCCCTTCCTGCAGTGGACGTATACCGGCAAAGCACCCAGTAGAGCCGGATGACGGCTGGCAGACCAGCCCGGAGTTCACCTTTAAAATGCCTGAGGGCAATGTGACGCTGGAAGCACAGCGAGACCAGCTGTACAAGGTATCCATCAACGACAGTCTGGGCAGTGTGACCATCAACGGCGAACAACGCAGCAGCCTTTGGGTCAAGGAAGGCGAGATGGTGACAGTGGCCACCACCCTGAAAGACGGCTACTGGATGGAGTTTATGAAGTGGACCGCGCAGGACGGCAGTGCCGCGCCGGTGGAGCCGGACGATGGCTGGCCGGAAGGCGGCTGGCAGACCAGCACAACCTTTACCTTTAAAATGCCCAAGGGCCCGGTGGAACTGGTCGCTCAGTGGTCGGCAAGCTCGCTTGACCCGTATCAGCCCATCGACCCGGACGAACCTATTGATGAAGACTTCGGCGTGGAACCTGCACCCATGGATACCACAGGCGGTACCATTGCCGCCGTGGCCGTGGGCGGTGCAGCCATCTGGGGCGGCTACGAGATCGCCACCCGCGTGATCCTGCACAGCCTCCTGCCCGAGGGTACAGTCATCCCGGCAAGCCGCGGTCAACTGGCTCTGCTGGTATGGAACACCGCAGGCAGGCCCGAACCCGCAGGCGCACCCGCCTTTGCGGATGTGACCGACCCTGATATGGCCAAGGCCGCACAGTGGTGCACCGAGCAGGGCACCATGGGTGCCAAGGGCGACCGCTTTGAGCCCGAAGGCTGGACCCCGAAGTTCAAGGTGATCGAAGTGTGGAACAAGACGTTCCCCGCAGCCTGATGCCGGCAGTGTGGATGCCGTGCTCGATTCGGATCTTTTCCGTGAAAATGGGGCTGTTGCAAAATAGCTCTCTGAAAAAATCATGAACAAAACCCGGAACCTTTTCTCGGCCAAAACGGCTCAAAAAGGGTTCCGGGTTTTTGATGTTATGCTGTTTCCGCCTTATCCGTTCCACCCTCTGGCAGAGGGGTCCAGCATTTCGGTGGCAGAGTAAATGAGGGCGTTGCAGATGGCTGCAGCCACATTGCTGCCGCCCTTGCGGCCCATGGCGGCGATGGCAGGCACGCCGTATCGCTCGCAGGCGGCAAACAGTACTTCCTTGCTTTCCACCACATTCACAAACCCCACCGGCACGCCAATGACCAGTGCAGGCCGCAGACCGGCTTCCATTTCCTCCGCAATGGTCAAAAGGGCCGTGGGCGCATTGCCAATGGCCAGAATGGCCTCCGGGTGCTCCCGGGTAGCGCGGTGCATGGCGGCAACGGCACGGGTGGTGCCCGCCTGCTTTGCGGCTTCGGCCACAGCGGGGTCTGCCATGTAGCAGATGGCTTCACCGTTCAGTTTTTTCAGGCCCGGCTTTGTGATGCCCGCCAGCGCCATATTGGTGTCGGTAACGATGAAAGCACCCGCGTGCAGGGCCTTGACTGCGGCTTCCACCGCGCCGGGTGTAAAGCGCAGATTTTTGGCATAGTCGAAATCCGCGGTGGTGTGGATGACCCGCTTGACCACCGCAGCCGTCTCCGGCGGCGGGGTCAGGCCCAGCTCGTCCAGTTCCCTTGTGATAATGGAGATGCTCGTCCGTTCAATGTCGGCGGGCAGATGATGCTGCGGTGTCATGTGTTGTCTCCTTTTTGCATTCCCATAGCGGCATAGATGGCGGGCATATCCAGTGCCGCACGCACACCATCGGCAAGCAGATCAAGCTGCTGCTGACGGTACTGCTCCATGGGGATAAGCTCGGCCCCGGCCGGATCGATGCCCTTCCGTTTGCACAAAAATGCGGTCAGTTTTTCGGTCAGTTCGCCGGTGTCGAACAGGCCGTGCAGGTAGGTACCGAATACACCGTCCTGCACACAGCCCTCCGGCGTGCCGTCTGCAAGGATGCAGAACGTACTGCCCCGCACCTCGGTGCGGCCTGCGTGGATCTCGTAGCCCGTCAGCTTTGCGCCTGCAAAGGGTTCTGTGGTCACACAGGCTGCGGTCTGGGTCAGGTGCTTTTCGGTGCCGAACACCGTCGTGGTGGGCAGCAGACCAAGGCCCCGCAGGGTGCAGGGGGTGCCGCTCTCCTCCCCTGCCGGGTCGCAGAGCTGTTCGCCCAGCATCTGATAGCCGCCGCACACGCCCAGCACCGGCGTACCGGCTGCCGAAAGCCTGAGCACCGCCGCTTCCAGTCCGCTTTCCCGCAGCCAGCGCAGGTCGTCCATGGTGTTCTTGGTGCCGGGCAGGATGACGAGATCCGGTGCACCCAGCTGGCGGGTGCGCTGCACATACCGCACGCCCAGCAGCGGGTGCTGTTCCAGCGGGATAAAGTCGGTGAAGTTGGACACATGCGGCAGGCGCAGGATGGCGATATCCAGCGGCTTGACGGCGCTTTTTGCTTCCAGACGATCCGAGAGAGAATCCTCGTCCTCGATTTCCACCCGCAGGTACGGCACTACGCCCAGCACGGGCAGCTGCGTTTTTTCTTCCAACATGGCAAGGCCGGGCCGCAGGATCTCCACATCGCCCCGGAACTTGTTGATGATGAGCCCCCTGATGCGGGCACGCTCGTCGGCTTCCAGCAGCTCCACAGTGCCGTACAGCTGGGCGAATACGCCGCCCCGGTCGATATCGCCCGCCAGCAGCACCGGCGCATCCACCAGCTTTGCAAGGCCCATGTTCACGATATCGTCGGCTTTCAGGTTGATCTCCGCCGGGCTGCCCGCGCCTTCGATCACGATAATGTCGTTCTCGGCGGCAAGGCTGTTGTAGGCTTCCAGAATGTCCGGGATAAGGCTGCGCTTCATTTTAAAGTAGGCGGCGGCAGGCATCTGGCCCCGGGCCTTGCCGTTCACGATCACCTGACTGCCCACATCGCTGCTGGGCTTGAGCAGGATGGGGTTCATGCGCACATCCGGCTCCACGCCTGCAGCCTGTGCCTGCACCACCTGCGCACGGCCCATCTCTGCACCGTTGCGAGTGACAAAGCTGTTCAGGGCCATGTTCTGGCTTTTGAAAGGGCCACGCGGTAGCCATCCTGCGCAAAGATGCGGCACAGCGCCGCGCACAGCAGGCTTTTGCCCGCACCGCTCATGGTGCCCTGCACCATAATGCATTTTGCCTTGCTCATTGTGCCACCTCCGGCAGGGTCTCGGCCAGCAGTGCAAGCAGCTGCCGGTTCTCGTTTTCTGTGCGCACGGCGGTGCGGTACCAGCTGGCATCAAGGCCCGGATAATTGCCGCAGCTGCGCAGTACCGCACCCTTGCGGCGCAGCGCTTCGCCCAGCGCTTCCGGCGCGCGGAACAGCAGATAGTTAGCCCGGCCCTCGATCACCCGCAGGCCCAGCGCCCGCAGGCCGTCTGCCAGCACAGGCCGCTGTGCTTCGATCAATGCACGCACCTTCGCCACATATTCCGTCTCGTCCAGCGCAGCAATGCCCGCCGCCTGTGCCAGACTGGAAACCGCCCACGGCTGGCCCGCTGCCCGCATCCGGGCAAGCGGCTCTGTATCAGAGCACAGGCAATAGCCCAGACGCACGCCTGCCATGCCGTAAAGCTTGGTGAAGGCTTTTAAAATAATCAGTTTTTTGCTGTTTTTCAGCAGATGCTTTGCCGAAAGGCCTTCGCCCTCCGGCAGAAAATCCAGAAAGCATTCGTCCACGGCCAGCACCGCACCCACGGCTTCGCATCTGCGCAGCAGCGCTTCCACAAGGGCAGGCTCTGCCAGCTGGCCGGTGGGGTTGTTGGGCTGACAGAGGAACACCATATTTGTACCCGGGTGCACCGCGTTCAGGAGATCTTTCGTCACCGCAAAATCGTTTTCTTCCCGCAAAAAATGCCGTTCCACCGTGCAGCCTGCCGTTTCAAGGGCGGTGGCATACTCGGCAAAAGTGGGGGCCGTTACCAGTGCAGTGCGGGGCTTTGCAGCCAGCGCCAGCCGGAAGATGAGGTCTGCCGCGCCGTTGCCGCACAGCAGCCATTCGGCGGGCACTCCCTCAGCCACCGCCAGTTTTTCACGCAGGGCCCGGCACAGCGGGTCGGGGTAGCGGTCGGCCGTGGCAAGCGCTGCCGTAATGGCCTTTGCCACCCCTTCCGGCAGGCCCAGCGGGCTGACATTGGCCGAAAAATCCAGCGGGTCGCGGCCAAACTCGGCGCGGTAGCCCGCCCAGTCGCCGCCATGGGGCAATTGTTTCATGCAAGGAACCCCCGTATTGCTGCACCCCATGCCAGCGCAAAGCCGCTTGCCACATACATCATGCGGTTGGCGCGCAGGATGTCCTGCGGCTCAATGGGGCGCAGGGCATCACCGATGGTGGGCTTGGGGTAATATTCGCCAAAATAGTAAGCCGGGCCGGCCAGCTGCACGCCCAGTGCACCGGCGCAGGCGCTTTCGGTCTGGGCGCTGTTGGGGCTGGCGTGGTTGCGCCGGTCCCGCCGCCAGATGCGCCATGCGCCCTTGGCATCGTTGCCGGTAAAGGCCGCAGCGGCCACCCACAAAAGGGCGGCAATGCGGCTGGGGATGTAGTTGGCCACATCGTCCAGCTTCGCGGCTGCACGGCCAAAATAAAGGTACTTCTCGTTCTTGTAGCCCAGCATGCTGTCCATGGTATTGATAGCCTTGTAGGTCAGCGCCAGCGGTGCCCCGCCGATGAGCATATACAGCAGCGGCGCAATGACGCCGTCGCTGGCATTTTCGGCCACCGTTTCCACCGCGGCCTTGGTCACGCCCTCGGCGGTCAGGTCCTGGGTGTCGCGGCCCACGATGCGGCTCACGGCTTTGCGGGCAGCGGGCAGGTCGTTCCGGACCAGCTCGTTATACACATTTGTGCTCTCCTGCGCAAGGCCCTTGGCTGCCAGCGCCTGCCCGCACCAGAACATCTGTACGGCAAGGCCCAGCCACGGGCTGAGCTTTACCGCCGCCAGACACACAAGGCTCGTGACCAGAAAGGTGCCCACCGGCAGGCAGAACGCCGTCACGGCACCGCCCAGCAGCTCGCCCTGCGGGGTGCCGGGCAGGCGGGCGCGCAGGAACTTTTCCAGCCGGGAAATGCATCTGCCCATGAGCACCACCGGGTGCGGCAGCCACGCCGGGTCGCCGAAGAGGGCGTCCAGCACAAAACCGCCGACAACTGCCTGAAGGATCATGCCTTGCTCTCCTTTGTGTACTGGACGGTCTTCACGAGATACAGCAGATGCTTTTCCGTCCAGTCCTTTGCATCCAGCACAAAGCCGCCCGCGTTAGGTCCGCACCATGCATAGTAGTCCCTGTGGGGGACGGCAAATCGCTCCATGGCGGCCATCTGGGTGCCGCCGTGGGCCAGAATGACCAGCCGTTCTTCGCCTGCGGCAAGAGCTTTATCGATCAGCTCTGCCACGGTGCGGCAGATGCGGTCTGAAAAATCCGTCTTGCGCTCTCCATCCGGGCAGGGGCTTTCGCAGTTGGCCTTCACCCATGCCTGATACTCGGGGTCCTTTTCCATCTCGATGAAATTGCGGCCCTCAAAGCTGCCAAAGCACATCTCTTTCAGGCCGTCCACCGGCACAAGCTTTGCCTCCGGGAACAGGATGCGCGCCGTCTGGCTGGTGCGCTGCAGGGTGGAAACATAGACCACATCGGGGTCAAAATCTGCCCGGCGCAGCTGGGCAGCGCCTTCGGGTGAGAGCGGGATATCGCGCTGGCCCTGATAACGCTTCTGGGCGTTGTATTCCGTCTGGCCATGACGCAGAAGATAGATCAGCATTGAGACAATTCTCCTTTCAAAACCGTGGGGATGCCGCAGAACATCTGCACCACGCACTCTGCCCGTGCGGCCAGCAGGCAGGCAAGCCTGCCCGCCGCCTCGCGGTCTGCACGCTGTTTGACATCCATCGGCACAACACCGCCGCCTACCTCGGTGGCGATGAGGATATCGTATTCATGGGCAAGCTTGTCTGCCAAGGCAGGCAGGTCGGCGGCATCGGCAGCCAATACCTGCACGTCCGAAAGACGCTTGCCGGGAAGTGTTTGCGCAAAGGTGCGCTTGCCGCTGTAGAGCGGCCCGGTAATAAAGATCATAGCAGCCCTCCCCACTGGCAGGCACACAGCGCCGCCAGCATCCAGAGCTCGGCCTTTTGCAAAAACCACCCGGCAAGGTCGCCGGTGATGCCGCCGAACTGCTTCCAACTCACGGCATGGTAGCGCCAGAGCACCGCCAGCGCTGCCAGCACCAGCGCCCAGCCGCCCAGCGCCGCCATACCCACGCACAGCACTGCGGCCAGCACCGCCAGCACCCGGCGCACCACAGTTTTGTCTGCTGCAGTGGCAAAGGTGTGTGCAAGACCGGTGTTTTTTGCCATGGGGAACGATGCCACCGCAAGGCCCGAAAGCGCCCGTTCCAGCACCAGTGCCAGAACCCACAGCACACCCACGCGGGGTGCAAAACTCACACAGGTGCACAGGGCAAAATAAGCCAGAAAATAGCTGCACAGTCGGATGACCGCAAAGGCACCGCAATGGGGGTCTTTTAATATTTCCAGCTTCTTTTCTCGGTCGCCGTAGCTGGAAAGGGCATCGCAGGTGTCGGCATAGCCGTCCAGATGGATGCCGCCGGTGATCCATACCGGGATCAGCGCAAAGCCCGCCGCCTTGGCAAGGCCCGGCAGGGGCAGCGCGCCACACGCACACCACGCCGCACCAATAACGACACCAATGAGCGGGAAGGCGCACATGGCGTAGCGCATATTTTTTTCGTTCCAGTCGAACTGCGGCACCGGGATGGCCGAAAACATGGCAAAGGCCACCGCAATGGTCTGCAAAACGATCATTTTTCCACTCCTTTATAGTACACGGGGATGCCACATACCACCCGCACCACATTGTCGGCCCGGGCGGCAAAGGCATTGTTCACCTGCGCCAGTGCCAGCAGATAGCGGCCTGTGTCACCGGCATAGTCGGCCCCGCCGCTGAACACCTCGTTGGAAACAACGATGAGGTTTTTCGCACTGGGCTGCAAGGCTTTTCCAGCCCGTGCAGGATGGCTTTGGCCGCGTTTTCCCCTGCTCCCGCCGGGTCGTACAGCTCGTTGGCGGCAAGGTTGCCAAGGTCTTCCAGCAAGGCGGTGCCCCGCGCAGGCAGGCTCACATTGCCCAGATGCAAGGGACACTCCACCGTTTCAAACTGCTTTGCGGCCCGCATTTTGCGGTGCTTTTCCACCCGGGCGGCGCACTCGGCATCCCACACCTGCATGGTGGCAAGATAGTAGCGGGGGCCGGTGGTCCTGAGCACAAGGCTCTCGGCGTATTCACTTTTGCCGCTGGCCGCGCCGCCCAGAACCAGCGTCAACATTGGGGCGTATACGGCGCAATGCCGCCCTCCGCAAAGGAGTAGCACCCGCCGTATACGGCCAGCGCCATATCCCACAGCGGGATGCTGGCCACCGCGCCGGTGCCCTCGCCCAGATGCAGCCCCGCCGTAATGATGGGTGCCTTGCCCAGTGCTTCCAGCACGATGCGCGCGGCAGGCTCTGCCGAGCAGTGGCTTGCAAACACAGCCTTTGCCGCCGCCGGGCACAGCCGCACGGCGCACAGCGCGGCCACTCCGCTGATAAAGCCATCTGCCAGCACCGGCACACCGGCCAGTGCACCGCCCAGAAACACACCGCACAGGCCCGCGATATCAAAGCCGCCAAGCTTTGCAAGAACATCCAATGTGTCTTCCGGGTCCGGCTCATTGCAAAGGATGCCGCGGCAGATGGCATCCACCTTGCGGGCAAGCCCTTCGTCCGAGAGGCCCGCACCGCGCCCAGTCATAAGCTCCACGGGCTGGCCCAGCAGCACTGCCGCCACCGCGCTGGAGGTGGTGGTATTGCCAATGCCCATTTCACCGGTGGCGATGAGCCTGTAGCCATCCTCTGCCAGTTCCCGGGCAAGGGCAATGCCCTCCCCAACGGCCTGCACGGCCTCGGCCCGGCTCATGGCAGGGCCTTGGGTAAAATCCGCCGTGCCTGCGGCAATGCGGCAGCTGCGCACGCCGGGCACCGGTTCGCCTGCCATGCCCATATCCACGGGCAGAACATCGCAGTGGGCCGTGCGGGCCATCTGGCACACACTGGTGCGCCGCATGGCAAGGTTTTCGGCCACGGCACGGGTCACTTCCTGCCCGGTCTGGCTCACGCCCTGCGCCACCACGCCGTTATCCGCGCAGAGCACCACCACCACCCGGCGGGAAAGATCAAGCTCCGCACTGCCGGTAAGGGCGGCGGCATCCTCCAGCATGGTCTCCAGCCGGCCCAACCCGCCCAGAGGCTTTGCAAGGTTGCCCCAGTGGGCGTGTGCCGCCGCGCGGGCGGCTTCGTTGGCCGGGGTGATACCCGCCAAAAGTGCATTCAGTTCCGTTTCGGTCATTTTGGTCATCCTTTTGTTTTGCTGTATCGTTCTGCCGCGCGCACAAAGCGGCCCGGCAGGGGCGTGCCCGCCCAGTATAAATGCGGGAACCCCGCATAGAAATTCTCGTTTGCAAAGCCGCATTCCCACTGCATTTTCTCGTTTTTACGGGCCGTAAATGCAGTGCCGTTTGCGGTGGAATCCCAGTGGTGGAATTCGTGGATGGGCAGCGTTTCTCCGGCGCAGAAGAGCATACTGTCTGCCTTGGCGGTCATTTCGGCATAGCCAAAGCGCACCAGCCTTCCCACCCGGATGCCATCGCCCGGCAGAACGTCTGCCATGGGCCACGCCTTACCGTCGGCATCCTCAAGGCTCCGGCCCAGATACAAAAAGCCGCCGCATTCGGCCGCTGTGGGCAGGCCCGCCTGCACGGCCTGCCGGATGGAAGCCAGCATGGTTTTGTTTTCACTCAGAGTTTTGGCGTACAGCTCCGGGTAGCCGCCGGGCAGATACAGCCCGCCTATATTTTCCGGCAAAACCGCATCCTGCACCGGGCTGAAAAGCACAAGCTCCGCCCCGGCATCCCGCAGTGCGTCCAGCGTTTCGGCATAGGTAAAGCAGAACGCCTCGTCCTTTGCCACCGCAATGCGGACGGATGTGGGTGCAGCTGCTCCCGGCAAAGCTTCCGGCGCAGGCTTTTCGGTCAGCACGGCAAGGCGCTGCCAATCCAGCACCAGTGCATCGGCCAGCAGGGCGATCTTTTCCTGCAAGTCGGCAATTTCATCTGCAGTCTTCAGGCCAAGGTGTCGGCTTTCTACCGCTGCCTGCGGCAAATGGGGCAGATAACCCAGCACCGGCAGGCCGGTCTCCCTTTCCAGCAGGGCCTTGAGCATTTTATACAGCTTTTCGGAACAATCATTGAGCAGGATGCCCGAAACATGGCTGTTTTTTGCGGAAGTTCACAAGGCCCTGAATTTGCGCGGCCAGCGTCACGCTGGCACCCTTGGGCTGTACCACCAGCAGCACCGGCAGGCCCAGCGTATCCGCCAGTTCCCAAGCGCTGGCACGGGTGGTCAGGCCCTGACCATCATAAAAGCCCATAGCGCCCTCGCACACGGCGGCACCATGCCCGGCGGCATAGCGGGCAAAAATGGCCCGCACCATATCCCTGTCGGAAAGAAACAGATCCAGATTGTGGCTGTCCACCTGCAGAGCGGAGCGGTGGAACATGGGGTCGATGTAGTCCGGCCCGCTTTTGAAGGCGCAGGGGTCGGCCCCGCGCTTTTTCAGCGCCGCCAGCACTGCGCAGGCAACCGTGGTCTTGCCGCTACCGGAAGAAGGCGCGGCGATGAGGAATTGCATCATTTGCGTGTACCCGTAATGAGGAAGATGGGGTTATTGGCCATGAGCAGGTGCAGTCGGCCCGCCGGTTTTGTGCGGCTGACGGCGATCTGCGTTACCTCTGCGGTCAGGCCCCGGGCCGTGAGGGCGGCAATGGCAGCGCCCAGCGTTTCCAGCGCAATGGCCGAAATGCAGATGCGTGCGTTCGGATTCTTGCCGAGCACTTCATCCAGCACGGCTTCCATGCCGCCTTTGGTGCCGCCGATGAACACGGCATCCGGCGCAGGCAGGTCTGCCAGTGCATCCGGGGCGCGGCCCTCGATGAGGATGAGGTTGTAAGTTTGGAACTTTGCCCGGTTTTTACGGATCAGTTCACAGGCATCCGGTTCACACTCCACGGCGTAAACGCGGCCTTTGGGTGCCGCCAGCGCCAGCTCCACGCTCACACTGCCGGTGCCTGCGCCCACATCCCACAGAGTGTCGGTGGGCATTACCGCCAGCTTTGCCAGCGCAGCAGCGCGCACCTCCTGCTTGGTCATGGGCACCTCGCTCCGGATGAAGCTTTCGTCCGGGAAGCCCGGCGCACGCAGCTGCGGCAGATCAAAGTTTTCCACCAGAAGCACGCTGAGTGGTGCAAAGCTCTGCCCCGCCAGCTCTGCAGCAGAGCCGTAGCGGATGGCTTCCGCCTCGGTGCCAAGGTTTTCGCCCACCACGCCGTGGGCTTCGCCCATACCGGCATCGGTCAGCTTCTGGCACAGAGAGGCGGGCGTTTCAGTGCCGCCGGTGAGGAAGAACGCCGAACGGTTCATCATGCACTCGGCCACCGGGTCGCAGGCGCAGCCATGGGCCGAGACCAGCTTCCAGTCCTGCCACGGTCGGCCCAGCGCCGCTGAAAGCAGCTGGATGCTGGAAACGCCCGGACACACCCGCGCGGGGATGCCCAGCGCCCGCAGCGGCGTGAGCAGACCGGACGCACCGGAGTAAAATCCGGTATCGCCGCTGTAAAGCACGGCAGCATCCTGCCCGGGGTTTTGTGCCAGTGTTTCCAGAATGTCAGCGGGCTGGTAGAGCGTGAACTGCCGGGCCGTGCAGTCTGCAGGCAGGCCCGCCAGCAGCCGCTTTGCGCCGAACACAAGACCCGCGCTGCGCACAGCCTGCTGTGCCTGCGCCGAAAGGGCTTCCCATTTTCCGCTGCCCATGCCGATCAGTGTGACCATTGCAAAATCTCCTTGCAATACGCTAAAATTTGTGTTTCCGTCTCGCCAGTTTCCGGCGGGCGGCGCAGCACCACCAGCTGTGCGCCGGTATCGGCAGCGGCCTGCACCTTCTCGGCAAAGCCGCCCGCTGCGCCGCCGTCCTTGGTGACGAGGTACCGGATCTGGAACTGTGTTATCAACGCCTTATTCAGCGCCAGACTGAACGGCCCCTGCATGGCAATGATGTTCCGGTGCGGGACATTGGCCGCTTCACAGGCGGCAATGCCTTCCGGCGTGGGCAGGACGCGCGGGTAAAGCCGCGCCGGTTCCAGCCCGGCAAACACAGCCAGCTCCTTGGCACCGGTGGCAAGCAGGATATTGCCCTCTGTCCCGGCCAGATATTCTGCAGCCTGCGCTGCTGTTTCAAACACCGCACAGCCGGGCGGCAAGGGGCTTTGCGCACGCAGCAGGCGGCGGTATTCCACGCCCGCCTGCACCGCTGCAGCGCGGATGTTCCTGGTGGCATCCACTGCATAAGGGTGGGTGGCATCCACGCAGAGATCAGCTCCCGTCAGCAATGCCGCCATGGCATCCGGCTGCAGCCGCCCGGCGTGCACCGTGATGCCCGCCATTTCGCCCTGCTCCTCGGCCCCCAGCGGCGTTGCCACGCACACCGTTACCGCAACGCCAAGCTCTGCCAGCTTTTTGGAAAAGCGACGGCCCTCGGTGGTGCCGCTGAACACGACCGCCTTCACTTACGGTACCCCCGCGGCGTGACCATCCGGCCCGAAAGGGCGCGGGTATTGCTGTTGCCGATATACACGGTGGTGAACATATCCACCGGCGTGTTTTCCAGCTCGGCCAGCGTCAGCACCCGGGCGCTCTGGCCCTCGCGGCCAATGTTGCGCACAAGGCCGCAGACGGTATCATCCGCCTTGCCGTTTGCGCGCAGGATGCGCACTGCCTTTTGCAGGTAGTCCGGCCTGCCCTTGGAGGAAGGATTATAGAGTGCAGCACAGAAATCTCCCTGCGCTGCGCAGGCCAGCCGCTTTTCGATGACCTCCCACGGGGTAAGCCGGTCGGAAAGGGAGATCACGCAGAAATCGTGGGCCAGCGGCGCGCCCAGCACAGCCCCGCCGCTGAGGGCGGCCGTAAGGCCGGGCACCACTTCTACGGCAACGTCCGGGTAATCCTGCGCCAGTTCCAGCACAGGGCTGGCCATGCCGTAAACGCCTGCGTCGCCGCTGCACACCATCACCACGCGCCTACCGGTATTCGCCTTTTCCAGCGCCCAGCGGCAGCGGTCGATCTCCTTGGTCATGCCGGTGGAATAATATTCCTCACATGGGAACTCCGGCTCGATCAGATCAAGATAAAGTTTATAGCCGCAGATGGCATCTGCGTGTTCCAGAACGTTCTGGGCTTCCTGCGTCAGGTAGTAAACATCTCCGGGGCCAATGCCCACCACGTAGACTACCTTTTCCGGTTCGTCGATTTCAAATTTCATCGGATCAAACATTCTGCCACCTCCAGTCCGGGGCATAGGGCCGCACGGCCAGCGCAAAGGTCACGCCGGTATGGGCATATTTGTGAAAAACGAGTGTCCCGTCTGCGGCCAGCACTGCCGACCGTTCACAGACATTGTCCACGCCGGTAACGCTCTGCACAAAGGCCGAAGGCGTAAAGCTGCCGGGGGCGGCACGCAGCTGTTCCGCTGTGAAAAACTGCACCGGCCAGCTGTGGCTCTTACAGAAGGTCAGCAGGCCCGCCTCGTTTTGTTTTAAGTCGATGCTTGCCGCCGCCGTGATGCATTGCGGCGCAAGGCGGTTCTGGTCACAGAAAGCTGCAAAGGCTTCGGCCAGCGTTTCGGTGCTGGTGCCGCGTTTGCAGCCCACGCCCAGCACGCCGATGCGCGGCACCAGATGCAGCGCATCCCCCGCCGGGCAGAGGGTGAGGGCAAAGTCCGGGTCATCTCCCGCCGTGATCCCATCAGGCGGTGCACCAGCAATGGGCCAGTCGGATGCAAACTGCACCGTTTTGCCCGCCAGCAGTGCACCGCTGACAAGCTTGATGCGCTCCGGCTCCAGCACGGTGCAGTTCTGGTGCTTTGCCCACTCGTCCACCGCAAACACACCGTTTGCGTCGGTGGCTGTGGTGATCACCGGCACCGCACCGCACACAGCGGCAAGCGCCCGGGCAAGGTCGTTGGCACCGCCCAAGTGGCCTGAGAGGATGGGCACGGCAAAGCGGCCGCACTCGTCCAGCACCACAACGGCAGGGTCCTGCGCCTTGCTTTGGCAGTGGGGCGCAATGGCCCGCACCGCAATGCCCACAGCACCTACAAAAACAAGGGCATCGCTCCCGGCAAACTGGCGGGCCGTCCAATCGGCAAGGTGCACCTGCCCGGCTTCATGGCCGCAGCGGGCCACGCTGCCGGGATATGCCGCCGCCAGTTTTTGGGCCAGTGCAAGGCCCTTTGCCGTAAAGGCCAGATAGGCGCGGGTCACTGGTCTGTCCCCTTGCGGAACTCGGTGGTAAAGGCCGGGTCGTAGAGCTTGCTGCGCTCATAATTCCGCCCCAGAAAGCCGCCTGCCACGATGAGCGCCGTTTTGGTGATGCCCGCTGCATGAACGCTTTCCGCCAGCGTACCTACGGTGCAGCGCACCGTTTTTTCCTCCGGTCCATGTGGCCTTATACACCACCGCTGCCGGGGTATCCGGCGTATAGGCACCGCCTGCCAGAAGCGCCTGCTGTACTTTGTCCACAAGGCCGATGGATAGGAAAATGACCATCGTTGCCCCGTGGGCGGCAAGGCTTGCCAGCTTTTCTTTTTCCGGCACCGGGGTGCGGCCCTCCATGCGGGTGATGATGACGGTCTGGCTGACGGTGGGCAGCGTGTACTCTGCATTCAGTGCCGCCGCTGCACCGCAGAAGCTGGAAACACCGGGGGTATCATCGTAGGGAACGCCCTCGGCATCCAGCACATCCATCTGCTCCCGGATGGCACCGTAAAGGCAGGGGTCGCCGGTGTGCAGGCGCACGGTGATCTTACCCGCAGCTTCCATCTGCCGCATCACATCCAGCACCTGCTCCAGCGTCATTTCAGCGCTGTTATAAATGGCGCAGTCTGCCTTTGCAAGGCCCAGCAGGGCCGGGTTTACCAGACTGCCCGCATAGATGATGCAGTCGGCTTTCTGCAGCAGGGCCGCGCCCCGCCGGGTGATGAGGTCCGGTGCGCCGGGGCCTGCACCAACAAAATGTACCATAACGTTACTCCTTTACCAAAACGGTGGCAAAATAACCGGCCTGTTCCTGCGGCCGCTCAAGGGAAAGATCCGGGTAGACCCGCTCGTCCGGCAGACCGCAGTTGCACACAAGTGCGCTTTTTTTCAGCTTATCTGCCTGCTGCAGGGCATCCAATAAGACAGGCAATTGCCTGCCGGCTTTCATCAATACCTTGGTGCCGGGCATTTCCAGCACGCGGTCTGTCCAGCCGCCGGGCGCAATGGTAAGCGGCGTATCCATGCCGCCGGTCAGCGGCACATTCAGCCGCGCCGCCGCCGCACAAAAGCTGGGCACGCCTGCCGCCATGGCGGTGGCATAACCCCCGGCCTGCAAGATCTCCTGCAGGTAACCAAAGGTGGCATAGATGGAAACATCACCGATGTTCAGCATGGCAACGTCCTGCCCGGCATCCAGATACTGCTGCACCGCGGCGGCTGCTTTTTCGTGCGAAGCCGCCAGCGCAGCCGGGTCACGGCTCATGGCAAAGTACAGCGGGACGATGGTCTTGCCGTCCAGCGCTTCTCCCAGCGCACTGCGGGCGATGTCCAGCGCCAGCATCTGGCCGGAAGCAGTCTGCGGCGCGGCCAGCACCGGGCACTGCCGGATGAGCCGCACAGCCTGCAGCGTCATCAGCTCCGGGTCGCCGGGGCCGACGCTGACACCGTAAAATGTACCTTTCAGTTCTGCCATTCCTGCATCAGCTCCTTTGCCGTTTTTGTCTCGCCCAGCGGGCCGTGCTGGTTGGAGAACAGCACCGCGCCCACCCGGAACGCCCCGCCTGCCCGTCGGTCCAGATGCATCTGGATGGCGGCAAGGATGCTTTCCAGCACCGGTGCACGCAGCTGCGCGCCGTCCAGAATGTCAAGGCAGGCATCGGTGGTGGCGGCATCCATCAGGGCGGCGCACACCTCATGCGCGGCACCGCACAGCGCCGCATGGGCGCAAAACACTTCAGCGCGGCCATCCGCCGTGTGGGAGTGGGTGTTCATGACCCCTGCTGCCAGCTTGCAGAGCTTGCCCACGTGGCCTACCAGAAGCACTTCCTCAAATTTGGCCGTGGCAGCCATATCCAGCGTATCCCCGATAAAGTTGGAGGTCTTGACCACCGGGAACCGCTCGAACTGCGGCAGAGCGCTGGCCAGATAATCCAGCCCGTAGTTGCCGGGGGCCAGCACCAGCCGCCGGGGGCCGGGGGCATTTTTTGCACGCAGTGCGGCCTGATTCATTTCCAGCTGGATGGTATCCAGAATGGCCTGCTGGCTCATGGGTTCCACGATGCCGCTGGTGCCCAGAATGGAAAGCCCGCCCTCCACCCCGATGTGCGGGTTGAAGGTGCGCTTTGCCGTCTCGGCACCGCCTTCCACAGAGATGGTCACCGCAAAGCCGCCGGTGTAGGCAGCATTTTCAGCTTCCCGTTCCAGCGCTTCGGCAATCATCTGGCGGGGCACATGGTTGATGGCGGCCTCGCCTACGGGTTGGTCAAGGCCGGGCTTCGTCACCCGGCCCACCCCCTCGCCGCCAAGGATGCGCACGCCGGGGGCATCCGGTTCCAGTACCACTGATGCGACCACCGGCAGGCCCGTAGTCACATCCACATCGTCGCCGCCGTCCTTGCGGATGGCACATGCGGCACCTGTGTCCGTGCTGCGGCACCAGAGGGGAGCCACCTCCACCACAATGCCCTTGGGCGTGCGCAGAGCCACCGTTTCCGGTTCGCGGCCGGTCAGCAGCAGACGCGCCGCCCCTGCAGCCCCCAGCGCGGCACAGGTGCCGGTGGTATAGCCGCAGCGCAGCAACTTCTGCCCGCTGCGGACGTAATGCTCAAACTGAGGTTTTCCGGCGGGTGCCTTTTCGGCTTCCGGCTCCGGTGTGCCGAACAGAGCCGTGTACTGCTGTTCGGTCAGGCCGTACAGGGTGCGGATGTTCTCCGGCTGAAACGCCTGTTCCGGGGTCAGCACGCCGGAAACACCACCGGGCGAAATCGCACACCACCGTGTCCGCTAGTTTTTTCAGCCAATTCCAGCTCGTGCAGGCTCAGGATCACCGCCAGCTGACCGGTATGGGCCAGCTCCTTTAAAATGGTGAGCAGCTCGATCTTGCCCTTGATATCCGAAAAAGAGGGTCGGCTCGTCCAGCAGGATCACTTCCGGCTGTTGGCACAGTGCCCGGGCCAGCAGGACGCGCTGGCGCTGGCCGTCGCTGATGCGGTTAAAATCCCGGTCTGCAAGGTGTGCCGCGCCCACCAGCTCCAAAGCTCTGTGCACCTGCTGCCTGTCCTCGGCAGACAAAATGCCCAGCCGTCCGGTGTAGGGATAGCGCCCAGCCGAAACAAAGTCAAAGCAGGTGGTCAGCTCCATCCGGCGGCTATGCGGGGCCATGAGGGCCAGCTTCTGCGCCCGCTGGGTACCGGTGTAATCGGCAAGGTTTCTGCCTTCCAGCAGCACTGTGCCGCCCATGGGGGCCAGCTGGCCCGCCAGTGTGCGCAGTAAGGTGGATTTGCCTGCGCCGTTGGGGCCAATGAGAGTCAGGATCTGGCCCGGCTGCACCCCGAGGCAAATATCCGAGAGCAGCGGTGTCTTGCCGTAGCCGATGGCAAGCTCCCGCGCAGTGCAAAGTGCTTTTTCGTTCATCATGCGCCCTCCCGCTCTGAATTGCGCCGCACCAGCAGCCAGATGACCACCGGCGCGCCGAACACGGCCGTGACCGAGCTGATGGACAGCTCCGTGGGCGCGAACAGACTGCGGGCCAGCAGGTCGCAGAACAGGCAGAAAGCCGCACCGCCCAAGCAGCACCCCGGCAGCACATACAGCGGCTTTGCGCTGCCCAGCAGCTGCTTGACAAGGTGCGGCACCGCGATGCCTACAAAGGAGATCGGCCCCGCAAAGGCAGTGACACAGGCCGCCAGCAGGCTGGATAGCAGCACCAGCGCTGCCGAGAAAGGCTTGACATTCACGCCCACGCTGCGGGCGTACTCCTCGCCCATCTGATAGGCGGCCATGGGCTTGGAAAGCAGAAAGGATGCCGCCAGCGCAGGCAGCACCACCAGTGCCGCAGCCTGTACATTGGCCCATGTCACGCCGGAAAAGCTGCCCTGCGACCAGTTGTGCAGATTGACGATGTTGGAGTCCTGTGCAAAGGCCACCACGATATCGGTGATGGCGGAGCAGATATAGCCGATCATCACACCGCAGATGACCAGAATGCTCATGCGCTGCACCCGCCGGGCCACCGCCAGCACAAAGGCCATGGAAGCCATGGCACCCGCAAAGGCAGCCGCGATCATCGTGGCCGAGCTGGTCAGCATCCCGCGGTCCAGAAACACCACCATGGTCAGGGCCACCGCCAGCTTTGCGCCGCTGGAAACGCCCATAACAAATGGCCCGGCAATGGGGTTTGCAAAAAAGGTCTGCAGAAGGTAGCCTGCCGCGCTGAGGGCTGCCCCCAACAGCGCCGCCATGACCGCGCGGGGCAGGCGCAGCTGCAGGATGATGTTCCCCGCAAGCGCATCGCCGCCCTTGCCCAGCAGCGCCGTCAGCACCGCACCCGGTGCAAGGGATACGCTGCCCCAGAACAGGTTCAGCGCAAAAAGCACAGCCACGGCTGCCGCAAGGGCAATATAGGCGGCTGCAAGGCGTCTGGTACGGGTCATAGGCTTTCCTTTCTGTAAAATTTTCCTTCTTTAATCCACATGGGTGAGGAATTTCAGGGTACTGGCGGCAGGTGTGCCCTTGGTAAACACCCGGTTCATGTCCACGATCAGGTCTGCTAGCTCCATGCTCTGCTGGAACAGGCTCTGGGTGGTGCACCACACCTGACCGTTCTGCACCGCTTTGAATTCGTTCAGCAGCGGGAAACGCTCGGTCAGCTGGCTCACCGATGCGATCATGCCCTCGATGGCGCTGTTGTAGATGAGCACATCGGCATCCTTTGCACCTGCATAGAAGTCCTCAAGCGGCAGGTTCATGGTAGCAAGGCTGTTACCATTGTCCGTCAGGTCCGCAAAGACATAGCTGCCGCCTGCCATTTCGATCATGCGGGCCACATAGTCACTGCCCTTGCGCACAGTGGCAAGGTTGTTGGTGGTCAGCGAGAAAAACGCGCAGCTCTTACCGGTGGAAGGCTGATCCAGCAGCGGCTGGATCTCCTGCTCCTGTGCGGCAAACACCTGCTCTGCCATTTTTCTCCCTGCCCAGCAGGATGCCGTAAAGCTTGATCCACTCCATGCGGGCCAGCGGGTCGCTCTCGTAGCTGGAACGCTCCACCAGCACCGGGATGCCAAAGTGCTCCAGCTGTTCCTTTACCTCCGGCGTGTGCAGGATCATGGTATTCTCAATGGCAAGGCGGCAGCCCGCTGCCAGGATCTGCTCGTAATCCGGGGCGCTGTACTTGCCTGCATACGCGACTTTTTTCCCTCTTCCATGGCCTGCTTCACCTCAGGCAGATACCAGCCCTCGGCCTTGGTGCCGGAAAAGGCCACGCTGTCCAGTGCGTCCAGATGTAAAAGGCAGATCCATCACCGAGGTGGAGACCAGATAAATATTCTCCACCGGCTGGCGCAGCACAGTCACATCAGCGGGCAGACTGTCCACCTCCGCAGCATCTTCCGGCACAACAAGGAACCGTGCATCCGACTCCGCGATGGTCAGCATGGTATAGCCGCCCTCATAGCAGTCCGCTGTGAACTGCTGTGCATAGTCCAGCTGGTAATGATGGGAGAAAACAAGACTTTCCGTATTGGCAGGTTGAGCCCTGCTGCCGCAGCCGGTCAGCGTCAGCGCTGCAGCAGGGATCAGTTTCAGAAACTTGGTTGCGAGTGATTTTCATTCAAATATCCGGACGTTTGTCGTTCCGACCCCTCTTGTGAAAAGGCGTTTGGAGCGGCCCTGCGGTTGCGCAGCAATGAAAGCCCCAGTGGGTCTTTCAAGCAGGCGAGCGATCTGCGATAGCAGATGGAAGGGCTTTGCCCTGACAAGCGTCGGGGCCGCGACAAACGCGAAATAAAAAATTGATTTTCCGCTGAGTATGCCCAGAGCGTGAGCGGAGGGCATTCTCAATCGTTAGCCTTCAGACTTGCAGAATCAAAGGTCAGCGTATACTCGATCTCGTGGGGGGTGCTCATGGCAACGGTATCGGCGGTGACATCCAGTGCGGTATCCAGCGCCGATACCGGAATTTCAAAGGTGGAATTGCCCTCGGTGTTAGTGGGCAAATACTTCTCGCCGTCCACGATCATATAATCATAGTTCGGGCTGCTCCACACGATGGTGGCGGTCATCTTGCCATCCGCCACGGTCAGGGCTGCGGGGCTGTCCACAGCAGCACGGCCAGAGCCGCCCTCCAGCGTCACATCACAGGTGTAGGTGCCGTCTGCCGGGGTCTCGGCTTCCGCAGCCTTTTCCACGGCATCACGCACGCTGACGACATGGTCGTACCACTTGCCCTTGGTGCCCAGAATGGCAAGGTCAAAGTCGGCATCCACAGCAGTGACCGGAATGTCAAAGCCGTACACCTCCTCCGAGGTGCCGTCGGAATAGGTGACGGTATCTGTGGTGGGCTGCAGCCAATCGGCCTCGTGGTCGGCGGCATCGGAAGCCTTGCCCAGATACAGGTTGACGATATGGGTGGAAGCAAGGCTGACATGGAAGGTCATCTGGCCGTTCTCCACGGTCAGGGTGCCCTTGCCGTCGCAGGCTTCGTTGGCGTGGAACATGCTGCTGTCGGTGTCAAACTCGGCGGTATACACACCATCCGGCAAAGCGGCGGTCTCAGCGGCAGAAGAAGCCACAGAGGATGCCGCCTCGGAAGAAGCAGCACTGGAAGCTGCAGAAGATGCCGTGGAAGAAGCGCCGCAGCCCACCAGCAGACTCAGTGCCAGAGAAGCAGCGACAACACAGGAAAAAAACGCGTTTCATAGGAAATACCTCTACATTATAAAAATCAGCTTTTATTATACCATTGTTCAGATAAAAAATGAACCCTCTCCACCGGATGCCGCAAAGCGGCCGCGAGACGGAGAGGGTTCGTTTGATCAACCGTTCAGAGAATCGATCGCCGCCTTGGTGTGGGCGACATACAGCTTCTGGACATCCTCGATCTCACCCAGACCAGCGATCTGGCAGTCGATGCTGTCGAAAGCACCGGAAGCCTTGAACTGACTCAGCCAGGAGTCGGCATCCTCACCGGCCATATCGTTGTTGGCGTGATCGCCGGCAACCACCATCAGCGGGCGCAGGATGACCTTGGTGTAGCCCGCAGCCTTAACAGCCTCGATCACGTTCTCGCAGGCAGTCTCTTCCGGCTTGCCCTCAACGGTGCCAATGAACACATTGTCGTAGCCCAGAGTCTGCATAGTGGTCTGCATCTGGCTGTAGCTCACCTTTGCGGTGTGAGAGGTGCCGTGGCCCATAAAGACAAAGGCGACCTTGTCCGCAGCAGCGGCATCCAGACTGTCGTAGCCGGCTTCCTTCACGGCAGCAGCGGTGACAGCCTTGGCAACGTCTTCCTTATCCTGATTGATGATGGTGGCATCGGAACCGACCTCGCCCAGCAGGGGCTCAGCCACAGCGACAGATTCAAACTTGTCGCGGTAGGTGTCGATCATTTCCATCATCTCGTCGTACTCAGCACCGTGCATCAGGTGGGTGGGCTGGACGACCAGATTCTTCACGCCGTTTTCCACAGCGCGGTCCATGGCCTGCTGCATGTTGTCGATCTTTTCGCCGTCACGAGCCTGCACATGGTTGATGATGATCTGTGCGGTGAATGCGCGGCGCACAGACCAATCCGGGTATGCGGCCTGCAGGGCATCCTCGATGCCCTTGATGTCCTTCACGCGGCTGTCGTTGAAGGAGGTGCCGAAGGAGACCACCAGCAGCTCGTTGTCGCCAATGTCGTCCTGATTGCGGGCATCGTCCTTGGAAGCATCGCCGGTGTCACGGCCAAAGTAGTCGGGGTCGGCGTTCTCACCTTCCACCAGTTCCTTCTGGGCGTCGGTCAGGGCATCCCATGCAGCCTTGGCGGCTTCGCACTGGGCATCGGTATCCTCATTGCGCTCCTGCACATAGATGGCATCGATCAGGTCTGCCACATTCTTTGCTGCCATTTCGTCAGCCTCCTCGCTGCTCGCTTCGCTGGAAGCGGAAGACGCAGCGGTGCTGGATGCAGTGCTGGAAGCAGCACCGCCGCAGCCGGTGAGCACGCCGGCGCACAGAGCCAGAGCCGTAACAGCTGCGGCCAGCTTTTTGGTTTCGATCTTTCTCATTGTCTTGTCCTTTCCTGCTGGATAAATTGCGGTTTGAACCAAACAAAGGGTACAGGAAAGTGAGGTAAAAAAGAGGCCCTTTTGTCCTGCGGATGGCATGACAAAAAGACCTCTGTTGTTTCAGGGCTTTTTGGTACAACCAATTCCTCGTGATCTGGGGTTTGCACCCCCGTACCAACAGCGGGCAGGTTTCCTGACTGAAAGATCGCCGCCCGTCATCTCCTTCCCAGAGCAAAAGCTCCAGTGGCTGGTGCAAAGCACCCTGATGCGGACTCCCTTATCACAGTGACGAGATCGTGCGGGATCTGCACCCGCTTCCCTTTTACCCTTTCCGCCGTGCAGTGCATCGGCAAAAGGCACCTGCTGTTTTTCTGTTCAGTTCGTCCGGCATTATATCATAAAACTGCGCAGAATGCAATAAAAAACGGCATCCTGCCTTTTTATAAGGAAGGATGCCGTTTGGAGATCGAGCCAAATGCGGAACTTACTGGAGCGCACGGATCGCATTGATGGTGATTTTGTACTGGCAGGTCACGCTGTCAAACAGCTCCTTGGTACCTTCCAGTGTGCCTGTGCGCAGCACCTCGGTCAAATCGTAGGTGGGCTGATACAGGTTGGTAAAGCCCAGGTTCTGGCACACGCCCTTGAGCGTGTGTGCCGCACGGAATGCTTCCTTCACATTTCCTTCCTTCAATGCCTGCTCCAGTTTCGGATAGCTGTCATCGTTCGAAAAACATCAGCGTAAATCTGCAGATCATACCTTCGTTGTAAAGCCGCTTGAGCACGTCCTCATAATTTGCGCCCATCTGTCTATAACATTCCTGAATCGTCATGGTTTGTCGCTATGCCTTTCTTTTTCTACTGATCCCGCCTGATTTGCCACAGAGTGACAAAAGCGCCATCCATTTTGTTGCACTTTGTTGCGCTTTTAATATATCACGTCTTACTGCGTTTTTCAATGCAGAGACAAAAAGTCTTGCACTTTTCACATATTGTCCCGAGCTTTTTCTTGCAATTTGCCTATCAATTTCTTCCGGCTGGCTTTTTTCTCCGACTTTGCCGTGCCTGCATGGCTGCAGGGCTTTTCCCGCCTTTGCTCTGCCGTTTCTCTGCACGGAAAACGCATTTGAAGAAAAAGGTAAAAAAACAGTTGACAAAAGCCTTTCTGCATGATAGAATAAACAAGTCGTCCGGCGAAGGACACAAAAAGTGAATATGGGCGTGTTCCCGAGTGGCCAATGGGGACAGACTGTAAATCTGCTGCTTTCAGCTTCGGTGGTTCGAATCCACCCGCGCCCACCAAACAAGAAAAATCCGAACCTGTTTCCGATTGGAGAAGGGTTCGGATTTTTCGTTTTCTTCGGGTTTGAAAATGAAGGCTCCCGTGGACGACGCAAAACTCCGATACCTTGTCATAGACCGTAAGCCACTAACAAGATTTGGAGGGTATGATTATGAAGTACGATGCAAGGGCTTGCCATTTCAACATGGATACCGGGTGCGTGGAACTGCTACTCCGGGATGGGAGAAAAATTTCCATTGACGGCACCGGGGTCGAGGATGCGCTGGACGTGACTATGGCACAGCAGACGGAACTGGACTACCTCATCTACAATGATCCGCTGGGCTATGCAGATTTGATTCTGAACGGTGACCCGGAGGAATATTTGAAGAATGTGGCCGGGAGCCATAGGTTAGAAGATTAAGGACAAAAAATAAAGTGTTCTTCCAGAAAGTCTAGCATCCGACCGATACCGTCCGTCAGACGCTCGGTGAAGCCGCGTTCCTCATGCAGCTCAGATTGCAGATAATAATTCTCGTCCCGCAGCCTACGGTTTTCCTGTTCAAGCCGCTGCTGCCGCTGTGCTTCTTCCAGCCGCTTTTGCATGGACGGCACTTGCGACCGCAGACGGGTGTTTTCCGCTGTCAACTCTTTTACCTTTTGCCGATCCGTCACGCTGCGCAGCGCCATTTTCTTTAATTGCTCGACTTGATCCACCGTCACGCCCTTTACTGCCCCTGTGAGCGTCTTTTCTGGCTGAATATCCTTCATGGATACATTTACCCTGTCTGCCTCCTTTAAGAGCCGTACAGTGCCTTTCAGAGCGTCTCGTTGCCGTTCCAGCTCGGCAACTTCCTGCTCAACTGCCGCTGTCTGCTGCTGCACCGCTTCCAGTCTCGCCGCCGCTTCCTTGAACTGCGGTAAGTCCATGTGTGGTCTGTTCGTGCCGAGAGAGATAATTTCAAAATCGTGCCGCTGGGCAATCTCCGTCAGAGCTTCTTTCTCTCGCTCCATCCACGCCGCCCATTCAGTCTGCTTTCTGCCGACACCAACAAACCCCTAGCCTGCTTCAACGCCTGTTCATGGTATACCCTGGTCGCAAGTCCTCTGGACTGCTCCGTTGCCACAGGGTAACTGTGCAATCAGCACAAAGCCTTCTCCCGTCAGTCTGAAGCCCATATCCATAGAACCACCTGCCATGTTGATGATCACGACTCCTGCAAATCCGAGAATACAGCCGGCAAGTTTTCTGCCTGTCATCTTTTGCATTTCTTACTAACAGACATGCCATTAAAATTGCGATAAAATTTCCAAGACCTGTGATAATTCCGCCTTTTACACCGGAGGTATGTGCTACTCCGATGTAGAAGAAAAAGTACTGGACAAAGGTCTGTGCAAAACAGACAGGAATTGCATAGCGGAATACTTTCCATCCGGAAGAACCATATGTTTTTCACGGATAGATGCAAATACTAATACCAGATTCCAGCAATGCAACCGGATACCTGCAAAGACGATCTGGCTTGCGGTATCTGCAGAATCTACAGATAAGATGCGATAGCCTGTCTTGATCACTCGGAATTGCGCTGCCCCATAAGATGCAGCAGACACACGCCAGAGCTGCAACCACCCTAGGTCCTCTGTTTAATCTATTTTGTTTTCTGTAATTTCCATTTTATTTTTCAATCTCTATCTTCTCTTTCAGTACGACACATCCGGCCATATCACCGATTACATTCACACAGGTTGCTCCCATGTCACATAATGTATTGATACTGATATACACACCCATGACTCCGGCCGGAAGACCTGCCATTGTTGCCAGTGCCGCAAACGATGCGATTGCTCCTCCCGGGATTCCGGTGTTCCAACTGACAGAAGAACATTCGCCAGAAGGATGATGATCATCATCGGAATACTGACATGTACGCCACATGCATTTGCAAAAACATGATCATAAACGACATCAGGATTGATACTGCGTCCATGTTAACAGTTGCTCCAAGCGGAATTGTGATACTGGATATCTGATTCGGTACGCCCAGTTCATCTTCCACACAACTTTTGCTGAGAGGAATCGTTGCAGAACTTGAGCATGTACCAAATGCATTCAATGCTGCCGGCATGATCGCTTTGAAGAACTTCACCGGACTTGTCTTTCCGAGAATGCTTACTGCACCGCCATATACAACAAATGCAAATCCAAAGAACGCAACATATAAGATGATCAGCTGTGTAGCCAGTGATACGATCGTCTTTGTTCCATTTGCCTCTACGACAGGAACGATCGTACAGAATACTCCGATCGGTGTGAAATACATAACCGTACTGATAATCTTCAGGCATGCTTCGTTGCAAGAATCAATTACCTTTAATAATGGCTCTCCCTTTTCTCCGATCGCGATCAGTGTAAATCCCATGATCAGTGCAAATACCAGCAC